>Ga0157379_10003209_pt1 | contig 13855 bp, 10 predicted proteins | sample S25metaG_FD_121802 | JGI IMG/M metagenome (GOLD analysis project Ga0157379, IMG submission 121802) | Switchgrass rhizosphere microbial communities from Kellogg Biological Station, Michigan, USA - S2-5 metaG | ecosystem: Host-associated > Plants > Roots > Rhizosphere > Soil | place: USA... | reverse complement strand
TGGGCCGCAAGGTGATCCGTGATCTTACGAACGCCGCGCCCACCGCGATGGCGAAGGAAATGGTGAACGCATGACCAACACACTCCACCGCTACGGCAAGGCCGAGAGCTTTTTCGACGACTACATCGTTTTTTCGCTGCCCGCCAAGAGCAAGGCGGCCGGCCAGACCGGCGACGCGCTGGCGGCGCAAAAGCGCTTCATGCAGATCGCGGCGGAATACAAGCCCGTCAGCCTGGGTGATGCGCTGCACGGCGGCACGTTGCGTCCCACCAAGAGCAAGAGCATCTTCGGCCATTGGGGCAAGCGCAACCGGCCGAACTTCAAGAAGGTGCTGGAAGGCATGAGCAAGGCCGGCACCATGGCGGCGGTGTTCGACAAGCGCGAAAATGCCGAAGCGTTCGTCAAGCGCATCAAGGAAGAGGATCTGGGCCTGTCGGTCAACATCTCCTCTTCCATCGAGAATGCCAAGAATGCCTGCGCTTTCGCCGGCATTCCCCGCCATTCCATCGCCTATTCCCTGGGCTTTGAAAATGTCGGCGACAATGTGCCATCGAAACAGGCGGTGCAGCTGTCCACCATGTGTGGCCACGGCATGTTGTCCATCAACTTCGCCCAGAAGATGATGAGCTTTGTGAAGGAAAACCGCCGCACGCCGCAGGAAGCGGCCGAAGCCATGTCGCGCTTTTGCTCCTGCGGCATCTTCAATACGACGCGCGCCAAGCGCATCCTGGAGGATGTTCGCGTTGGGGTGAAATAGGCCCGATTTTATTTCATTAAAATAACGCGCCGGGTCGAAAGGCCTGGCGCGTTTTCTTTAAGGCGCATCACTCACACCGGGCTGGCGGGGAAGCGTGAATACAACTCCTCGATCACCCGCACGGCGCGTTCCGATTCCGCGCGGTTCACGCTCTCGTCGCTGTTGTTGTAGCCCTTCATGTCGCCATATTCGAGCGCGATCACCATGATGCCGTCGCTCTTGGACAGGACCTGCACGCTGCGATAGGTCAGGCCGTATTGCACCTCGGGCTGGGGAATCAACCAGCCGGTCTGGCCCCGCACCGGCACCATGGCCTTGTCCTTCCACCAATCGCGCGCGGCAAAGCCGGGGCAATTGATCACCACCTTCTCCGGCAGGTGCGCCAGTTCGGAGGGAGAATGGAAATCGCGCATCACGATCTTGCCGCCGGCGGCGAAAAACTGGCTGGTCAGCAGATACCCGTATTCGGTGAAGTTGAAGAACAGGGTGGTGCCCCGCCGGGCATATTTGGCGGGGAACGGATTGAACTCATCCGGCAAGGCTTGCGTGCGCGGCGTCAGATCGCGGATACGCTCTTCGTAACGGGCAAAGTCGGCATTTTGGGTGGGCGCGCCGATCCAGGTCGGCGGCGGCAGCGGCGGCACACCGGGACCCGGCGACGCCACCTGTCCCTCGGGCAGGTCGGACAGATAATAGTGATCCGAAAAGGCGATCGGGTTACCGGCCAGGCCAATATACTGGCGCAAATTCTTCCACGACATCCGTGCCATCTGTTCCCAGGTGTCGCCGAAATTGGCGGGCGCTTCCGAAGTCAGAGCGATGCGCGAATCCGGCGTCCAGCTGCCATTGGCGCGCACCGAGCGCGTCCGGGGCAAAAGCTCGCGGGTATAGATCGTCACTTGCGCGCCGGCCCGCTGAGCGGTGATAGCGGAAGTGAGGCCGATAATGCCGCTGCCGATCACCGCTATCTTGCGGGGACTCGAAGACATCGCCTTCTGCACCGCCATGTCAGCGGAGCCCCAGGACAGCGACCAGCCGCTGCCGCCATGGCCATAATTGTGAATCACGGTGGCGTCGCCGATCTGCTCGACACCCAGATTGGGACCCTTGGTGCGGAACGGCCTGAGACAGACCTTGATGTCGAACAGTCTGTCGGCATGGGCGCGGATCGGCGCCAGGATCGGGGGCCGGTCCGTCAGCGGGACTGTGGAACGCGGTTTGGCTGGTTCAGGCGCGGGCGTCGATGCCGGAGGTGTGGTGGTGCAACCACCCAGGCCAACCATGCCGCTCAGTGCCAGGGAGTTCTTCAACAGATGCCGGCGATCCATAGTCTCCACCTTCCGCGCTGGACCTATTGCAGCTTCGCCGCTTCGGCTTCCGCCACGATGCGCGCTGCATCGGCCGGCAGCATATAGCGTTTTGCCACCAGAGCATCGGCCTGGGCCTTCACCTTGGCGACATAGGCGGCGTGGTTGGGATAGCGTTCCTCCAGCGAAAGACGCGGATCGCCTTTGGCCAGGCGCTCGGCCTTGGTGGCGGCAAAGGGAATATAACCGCCGATATTGTTGCAAAAGCGGCCCTTCTGGAATCCGCCGGCGAAGACGTTCCAGCCGACATAAGTGCCCAAGGGCGCCGAAATCAGCGGCGAGCGAATGCCGTCCATTTCGTTGCCGTCGGCGTCGATGCGCGGCATCAGTTGCGGCACGGCTTTGATAATGCGCGGCGGCGCCACGGTGATGGCGCCGGCCAAATCGGCATAATCAAAGCTCTTGCCCAAATCATACTGATAGGTGGGAGAATAGGCCGGCCGCGGAACGCCGGCGATCTTCGGAAATACTTTGTCATAGGCTGCCGGCGTGAGCAGCGCGCCGGACGCCAAGGTCGGATAGAGGCTGGGCGGAGGTTCGGTCCCCTTGGTCACCCAGTCCACCAGGGCCGCGAACACCGCCTTGTTGGTGTCTGAGGCCGGGTTGGGGTTGGAGATCAGCACACAGGCCGCCGTTGCTTGTGTCACCAGATCAAAGCCGCCGCGGCCGCCATTGTGCGGGGCACCCGCATTGTAATAGCGGCGCACATTGGCCGGCAGCGGAATATCGGCGCGTGCGTCCGTGCCGACAAAATCCAGGCTGGCGTGCAGATCCCAGAATTCCGTCGAACCAAAGATCTCCGCGATCTTCGGGCACGTCTTGTCCTTCAGGCAGCGGTCGAGCAGGCTGTGCTTGCCCTGCCCGCGCGCCGTGTCGTTATAGCTGCTCCACCAGTTGGGGCCATCGCTGCCCAGCTCGTAAAGGCTCACCAGACCGCCGGGCGAGGCAAAGCGGTGGTTTATGGAAAGCATGCGCGGACCGACGATTACGTTAAGGCCGTCAAAGACGATGCGGCCGTCCTCGGCGGTGTTGAATCCCAAATCGATGTGGCTGCGCAGATAATTGCCGGACTGGGAAACGCCGCGCCCAATCGCCCAGTGCACCTTGCCGGCCAGCGGATTGGCGGCACCGCCGTCATAACGCAGGAAGGCCACAAGATCGCGGGTGGCGGCAAGGCCGATACCGAAAACCTTTGGATTTTTCGCGGTGAAAGCCAGGGTATAGGCCTGCGTCGGATTGAAGCCACCCTTGACGCACAGCTTGGTCAGGTCGGGCTTGCCGGGGAATGGCATCGCAGAGCAATCGGCAAAGGCCCAGTCGCTTTTGGGTACTTCCTTTTGATCGCCCGGCCGGTCATCGGAGCCACCGGTATAGAGCCTCGCGCCATCGGCCGTCGCCACCTCGAAGCTGCGGCTGCCATAGGTTCCCTGCGGCCCGTCCTTGACCAGCATGGTGGTGGTACCGGCCGGCATATCCATGAAGCGCACCGTGGCGGGACCAGTGACCGGCGCCGAGGGCACATCGATGCGCTGAACGCCAGGCTTATCATCCAGATCGCCCTGCCAGCCGCTGAGCACATCGATGTGGCCATCGCCGATGGCCGCCGCGGCGCCTCGGCCGCGATTGGACACGTCATAAACCAGCACGCCGGAGGTGGCGCCGGTGGGCCGCGCAATGGCGAAGGTCGCGGTATATTCGACCCTGCCGGCGGCATTCTTGGACACCAGCTTGATGTCGTTGATTATGGCATTGTGCGGATCGTTCGGGTCCAGCGCGCCTGTGAAATGACCTTCCAGCAACTCATAGCCGCCCGCGAGCGGCGAGGTCTTCTCGACGGTCAGCCTGGTGACCGCCGCCGACGCCGGTGTCGCCACAATAAAGGCCAGCAGGACCGCTTTGATCTTCATGTTCCGCCCGTTTTTGACGGGGCGGTCCGGCTCCCGCCTAACGCCCCTTGTTCTTTTGGGGCGAGCATAGCTCAGCGGCGTTTGCGGTCCAGCGCCGCGAACTCCTCATCCGTCAGGGAAAGGGAGGCCGCCGCGGCGTTCTCTTCCAGGTGCGCAACCTTGGACGTGCCCGGAATAGGCAGCATCATGGGACTGCGCTTGAGCAGCCAGGCCAGCGCCACCTGTCCGGGCGTGGCGCCCCTGGCCTTGGCGATCTTGTCCAGCGCGCCGCCGGGCCTTGTCAGTTCGCCGTCCCCGCCCAAGGGGTAATAAGGGATAAAGCCGATGCCATTGGCCTCGCAATAATCCACCACATCGTCGCTTTGCCGGTCGGCCATGTTGTAGCTGTTCTGTACCGTGGCGACGCGGAACACGTCCGACGCCGCCTTGATATCGGCCACCGAGACTTCAGACAGGCCGGCATGGCGGATCACGCCCTCGTCCAGCAATTGCTTGACCGCGCCGAACTGCTCCGCGCGCGGCACATGGGAATCGATGCGATGCAGTTGCCAAAGCCCGATCTGGTCGACGCCCAACTGGCGGCGGCTTTTATGGGCCTGGGCGATCAGATGCTCGGGCCGGCAATTGACATGCCAGCGGTTGGGGCCGCTGCGGGTGAAGCCGGCCTTGGTGGCGATCAAGAGCCCGTCATAAGGATGCAGCGCCTCGTGGATCAGTTGCTCGGAGACATCGGGGCCGTAGGAATCGGCAGTGTCGATGAAATTGATGCCGAGCTGCGGCAGCCGCTTCAGCACCCGGATGGCTTCGGCGCGGTCGCGCGGCGGCCCCCACACGCCGGAGCCGGTGATCTGCATGGCGCCGTATCCCAGCCGGTTGATGGTGATCTCGCCGCCGATCTGGAAGGTCTTCATGCTCGCTCCTCAGGAATTGAGCCCGCGCGGCTCCTTGATCACCTGGCGAGTGGACCAGGTGCGCGGGGTATGGCCGCTGATCTCATGCCCCGCCTCATGCGAAAAGCGCCGGTTCCAGATGGTGGCCGTCAAGGACACCGCCGCCACCGTCCAGAAGGCGGCGGTGAAATCGGTGAACAACGGCTTGGAATGGCCGCGCAGCACCATGGCGGCCTGCAGCGCCGCGGCCCCGGCGCAGATCCCCATCGACAGCATCAGTTGCTGGAAGGTGGTGTAGAAGCTGGTGGCCGCGCCCATGCGCTGCTGGCTCACCTCGTCATAGGCGATAGTGTTGTAGCCGGTGAACTGGATGGACATGAAAAAGCCGCTGATCACCATCACCACGAACATCAACGGCAAGGGCCAGCCGGGGCGGAACAGTCCGCAGATCGCATAACCGGCACTGGCAAAGATGCCGTTGACCATCAGAGTGTCGCGAAAGCCCCAACGGCGCAGCAGCGAGGGCGCCACCGGTTTGGCGGCGATGGAGCCCAGCGCGGTCGCCAGGGTCATTAGTCCTGACTGAAGCGCGGAAAGACCGAAGCCCAGCTGCATCATCAGCGGCAAAAGATAGGGATGGGCGCCTTGCGTCAGCCGGGTGATGGCGCCGGCAATCACCGATGTCCCAAACGTCGGGATTCTCATCAGCGAGATGTCGAGGATGGGATCGCGCGCGGTGCGGGCGTGATGGATATAAAGCGCGCCCAGCAGCGCCCCGATCGTCAGGAACGAGAGAGCCAGGCGCGTTTCACCGTCGTGGCTGATCAGCTCGAAGCCGAACAGGAACAGGCCCAAGGACAGGCTGGACAGGAAGATACCTTTGTAGTCGGTCTTCTCCGGCACTTCGCCCTTGCTGTTGGAGATGTAAAGGCTGACCAGCACGATGCCGATCAGGCCGGTCGGCACATTGAGATAGAAGATCCAGCGCCAGGAATGCAGGTAGGTGACGATGAAGCCGCCCACCGGCGGACCCAGAATGGGCCCCACCACGGCGGGGATCAGCACCCAGCTGGTGGCCTGGATCAGGTCGCGCTTTTCCACATTGCGCATCAGGACCAGGCGTCCCACCGGCATCATCAGAGCGCCGCCTATGCCTTCGAAAAACCGGGCAATGACCAGGGTGGCGACGTTGGGGGCATTGGCGCAGGTGATCGCGCCCAGAAGAAAGATCACGATGGCGCTGCGGAACACATTGCGGGCGCCGAAGCGGTCGGCGATGCGGCCCGACACCGGAATGAAGATCGCCAGGCTGATCAGGTAGGAGGTCAGGGCGATGGAAAGGCTGGGCGCCGACACCCCCAGGTCGCGGGCCATGCTGGGCAGGGCCGTGGCCAGCACGGTGCCGTCCAGCTGCTCCATGAACATGGCGGCGCCAACGATCAGGGCGATGGTGCGGAAATGGGGCTTCCCGGAGGGGGGCATGACCCGTCCCGTTTAGGCCCCAGGCCTGCCCGGTGCAAGCCGGTTTTCCGGGGTTTGGGCGCCATTTCGCGCCGCGGCCACCCCCGGTATAAGAGCCGGTGATGGGCCTTGAGGCACAATATAACGAAGCGGTGGCCGCCCACCGGCGGGGCGATCTGGGAGAGGCCGAGCGGCTCTATCGCCAGGTGCTGGAGGCGGCGCCCTCCAGCTTCGTCACCCGCCACATGCTGGGCGTGCTTCGGGCCCAGGCGGGCGCCACGGCGGAGGCCCTGGAACTGATCGGCTCCGCCCTGGCGCTGAAGCCGGACGCCCCCGATGCGCTGTTCAACTATGGCAATGTGCTCAAAAGCTGCGGCCGGCTGGAGGAAGCCGTCGCCGCTTACGACCGGGCGCTGGCTGCCAGGCCGGATTATCCGGCGGCGCAGCTAGCGCGTAGCGAGACCCTTAATGCTCGCGGCAACAGCCTGCGGGAAAGAGGACGGCCCGAAGAAGCGCTGGGTTGTTATGACCAGGCGCTGGCTGCGACCCCGCGTTATCCGGATGCCGTCAACAATCGCGCCGTGGCCTTGTGGAGCCTGAATCGCTTTGAGGAAGCACTGGCGGGCTTCGATGCCGCCCTGGCGCTGAAGCCCGATTATGTCGAAGCGCATTACAATCGGGGCAATGCCCTGCGCGACCTGCTGCGGCTGGACGAGGCCAAGGCCAGTTATGACCGCGCCATTGCGCTGGATGCCGGTTTCGCGCCGGCCTATCGCAACAAGGGATTCTGCGCGCTGCTGGAAGGCGATTTCGCGCTGGGCCTGCCGCTCTACGAATGGCGCAAGCGGCTGACCCCGCCCATCGAATCCCGCCGCTATGACAAACCGCTATGGACAGGGCGCGAAGACATACAGGGCAAAACACTTTTCCTGTATGTCGAACAGGGGTTGGGAGACACGATCCAGTACTATCGCTTTGTCGCGCCGCTTCTGGCGCAAGGCGCCAAGCTCATCCTGTCGGCGCAGGACCGGCTGCTGCGCGTACTGAGAAGCGCCCAGCCATCCGTGGAATTGATCGGCAGCGCCGCGGTACCGGCAAATTTCGATTATCATATCCCGCTGATGAGCCTGCCCTTGGCCCTGGGGCTCACACTTGAGTCCATTCCGGCGCCCATTCCTTATCTGAAAGCCGAGCCGGACCGGGTTGCGCATTGGCGAGACCGGATCGGCAAAACAGGTTTCAAGATCGGCATCGCCTGGCAAGGCGCGCAAATCGGTCCCCCGGGCCGGGCCATGCCTCTGACATCGTTCGATGGCCTCTCGCGTCTTGCCGGCGTGCGCCTGATCTCACTTCAGAAAGGGTCGGGCGCCGAGCAGTTGGACGATCTCATTGGCGTGGAATCGCTGGGGCCGGATTTCGACGGAGGCCCGGATGCCTTTCTGGACAGCGCCGCGGTGATGGAAAACCTGGATCTGGTCATTACCCTGGATTCGGCGCTGGCCCATCTGGCCGGCGCGCTGGGACGGCCTGTTTGGGTGGGGTTGAGACGGGTGCCGGACTGGCGCTGGTTTCTGGACCGCAGCGACAGCCCCTGGTATCCCAGCATGAGATTGTTCCGGCAGAAGAGCGAAGGCGACTGGGCTGGCGTCTTTGCCGATATGCAATCGCAGGTGCGCCGATGATCGCAGCTCCCCGAATACCTGTCTCCTGGGGGGAACTGATCGACAAGATCACCATCCTGGAGATCAAGAAGGAGCGTTTGTCAGACGAGACCGCCCGCGCCAATGCCGCCAGGGAATTGCGCCTGCTGCGGGACATTGCCGGCGAGGTGCTGGCGCGCAAGGAAACAGAAATCCTGATGGCGCGGCTGCGCGTCCTGAATCTGGCCCTGTGGGACATAGAAGACAGGATCCGGGACCATGAGCGGACGGGCGATTTCGGTTCCGCTTTCGTGGAACTGGCGCGTTCGGTTTACCGCCGCAATGACGAACGCGGCCAGGTGAAACGGGAGATCAACCTGACGCTGGGCTCCGAACTGATCGAAGAAAAAAGCTACCGGCCCTATTAGAAGATTTGCGCCGATTGCGCTTAACCCGTGGCGCTGCGGAAACCATAGAGCAAGGTGCAGTTGATCCGCCGGTTCTCATAGCCCTCGCGAAACCGGATCCTGTCTGTCTCGTGGAATAGATCAGAATCGAAGATCACGGCCCGGTTGGCGCGATGGGGAATGGTCACGGGTTTCGCTCCCGAATGCCGCAGGAAGTCACGGGCGGCTGGGATGTCGGCATTGAATTTCCGGAAATCCCAATCCAACGGCGCGGCCTTGTCCCAAACCACCAGTCCACCATGTTCGGGATCGAGATTGGCCTCATCGGGCGTGATCCAGAAATTGACATTGACCGCCGCCTGGTCGGCATGGACTTCGATGCCATCAAGCTGGCCGTCATATTTGAAGCCCCACAGATAGACCAGGGGATGCGCGCCGAAGATCGCCGGAAATACGGTACGGAATTCCTCGGCAATCTGCGCCAGAAGGGGACAGGCAAAGCCGCTTTCCGGGAAGGCGCCGAGATAGCCCCTGGAATAGCTTTTGCGCCAGATGGTGGATTCCCAGCAGAACCGCCTGAGCGCAGCCAAAGCTTCTTGCGTCAACAGATCGTCGATAACCACAAGTTGCGGATCGCTACGCTGCCAGGCGCGTTCGACCGCCGGACCGTTGGCGGGATTGATAGCCGGCCCGGCCAGGCGCACACCGGCTTCGACATGCAGCGGACCGGTCACCGGAACTTGCAAGCCCGCCGCCGCCAGCCACATCTGCTGTTCGGCATCATGGCGCGCCTTGTACGGCGGCGCGTGACCGGCGGCGCCATGTCTTTCCAGGATTCGCGCAGCCTGCCCGAAATCCTCAAAGCCCTTGGCGATCTCGCCGCTTTCGCACAATGTACGGCCGCGATTATAGAGCGCGCTAGCAAAATCGGGTTGCAGGTCAAGGGCAGTATCGAAATCGGCCAGCGCATCGCGATAACGGCGCATCTTCATCAACGTGTTGCCGCGATTGTTCAGCGCGGCAACGTCGGCGGGGTTCTGCGCCAGGACCTGGCTGTAGCCGGTCAAGGCATCATCCAGGGCGTTCATGTCCTGCAGGACATTGCTGCGGTTGTAGAGAATCTGAGCCAGACCGGGCCGTTGCGCCAGCACACGGTTATATCCTTCCAGGGCTTCCGCAAAGCGGCCCATGCCCTGCAGCGCACTGGAGCGGTTGGCGATCGTCGCTATATCGCCAGGCTCCAAACCAAGCGCCGCGTCGAAATCGGCCAATGCCTCGGCATAGCGGCCAAGCATCAGCAATGCGCTGCCCCGTCCGTGAAAGGCCATGAAATCAGCTCCAGAGGCCAGCGCCTGCTCAAATGCCGCGCGTGCCTGTTCCCCGCTGCCTTGATCCAGCAACCTTTGTCCGGCTGCGATGTATCCAGCCGAACCCGCCACGACGCCGCGATAGAAATTGTCGGACTGCGCCACAAAGACCCTCTTGTCGCTCATAGGAGCGCGCCCGTCATGTAGCACGGGCCACGGGCCATCCAGATAGGGTTATGCGGCGGGATGGTGACAACAGCCAGCCAAAAAAGAGCCCCGGCGGGGCCGGGCCTCTGCTGCAATCAATAACCGTAGTCGTAACGGCCATAATAAGCCGGCGGCGGGGGAGGGGGCGGCGGCGGGCCGTATTCATAACGGTCATAATAACGGTCGTGAGACGAAGCAGCGGCGATGGCGCCCAGCGCGAACAGGCCGATGCCCAGACCGATCAGGGCCCCGTCATTGCCGCCGCGGCCATGCCAGCCGCGATCATGGAAACCACCATGATAGCCGCCGCCATGACGGTAAGGCTGGGCAGAGGCGGCGGTAGCCCCCACCAGCGACAGGGCCAGCACACTGGCAGTCAGGGTGGAAATCAGGCGTTTCATGGCTCCGATCCTTTCGATCTGGGGGCGCGAACACCGCGTCGTGAGGATCAAGATGACAGGACCGCCATGAACGGGTCCTGAGGCTGGCATTTATCTGCCATTCAGGTTCCCTGTCCGGAAAACCCAGCAAAACCAAAGAAAAAGGGCTCCCGTTGCCGGGAGCCCTGGTTCCTTGACCGTTGCAGCTTCGCCTAGTTGGTGAAACGCACGCCGACGCGATACATGCGGCCGATCACGTCATACAGACGGTTGTTGGCGTTCTGCTCGCCGATATCCGGCGGACGGGTGTTGGCGACGTTGTCGACCTTGCCATAGATGGAGGTTTTGTCGCTGACGTTCCAATTGGCACCGAGGTCCACGTAAAGGATCGCATCCACCTTGTTGAAGTTGATGGTGGGCGACTGAACCGTCGAGACCGGGCAGGTTCCCGGCGCGCAGACAATGGCATTGCGGTTGGTGAACACGCCACCCGACAGCCAGCGTTCCGTCACGTCGAAGCCCCAGACGTCGTTCTGGTAGCTCTGGGTTTCCTGCAGCTTCCAGTTCAGCGTGTTGAAGCTGGTGTTGTACTGACTGCTGCCGCCGGCACCGCCGGCACCGCCGGCCTGGCCACCCAAGCTGCCGGCAAATTCGATATTCCGCTGCGTACCGGGAATACCGGAGTCGACGATGAACTTGCTGACATGGGTGACCAAGGACCGCAGCATGAAGGTGCCGGGGACATCATACTCCTGCAGATCGAACTGATAGCTCGACTCCAGGTCGAAGCCATCCGTCACTTGGCTGGCGAAGTTGAAGACCTTGGAAGCGACCTGCTGCAGGGCGTTGGGGGTGCCGGCGAGGCCAGGCGCCGCCAGCGACTGAGGCTGGCCATTGGCGGTGGTGATGGCGTCCTGCGCACAGAAGGTCGCCGCTGTGGTCAGGCCCTGGGTCTGATTGTAGAAGCACAGATCTTCCACGGTCTGCGGGTCCAGCGACACGATGGAGCCCTTCACCCCGATGCGCCAATAGTCGATCGAGGTCTGGAAACCGGGAATGAAATCCGGCTGCCATACGATGCCGACCTGGGTGGTCTGCGCCTTTTCCGGCTTCAGGAAGACGTTGCCCTGGTTCAACTGGCGGACCTGCTGGGTGTTGCAGGTGCCCGAGGAAAGACCGGCTTGCAGGCAGAAGCGGTTGTTAACGCTGCCGTTCAGGCCCGAGGGCGGGAAGAACAGTTCCGACAGGTTGGGGGCGCGAATGTCGCGGGACTGCAGGGCACGCAGGGTCACGCCCGGGATGGGTGTGTTCCAAGTGGCACCGACCTTCCAGGTATTGGCATCGCCCGCCGTGCTGTAGCGTGCATGGCGGCCTGCGATGGTCAGGTCGGCCTTGCCCCAGAAGGAGTCATCCAGCAACGGAATGCCGGCTTCCAGGAACACTTCATTCACATGGAAGGTGCCGCGGCCGTTGTGATAGTTGCCGGCGTTCCAGGCGCCGAAAGTGCCGGTGCAGTCCACAAACGGATCGGTGCAGGGCTCGTTGGCGGTCGCGGGGGTCGAAGCCGAGATGCCGGCCGAATAGGGATCGGCACGCTGGCTGAAATGTTCCTCGCGATATTCGTAACCGGTGGCGATCGTGATCGGGCCGGCCCAGTCATTGATCGGCGAACCGTTCACCGAAAAGCTGAAGGCTTCCTGGCGCTGGGTCATGATCGCATTTGGACCATTGGTGGTGCCGCCGGGGCCGTTCTGGCCGTCGAAATAGGCGACCTGGCCTGGGGTGACGGTGCCGCCAAAGGGATTGAAGGGCACGCAGCCATAGGCCTGGGCCAGGGTATTGCGGCAGGTAATCTGTCCGGTGGAGCTGAACACCGCATCCTGCGCCAGATTGAACCGGCTGATCGATCCGCTGCCGCTGCCACTGGTGCCGGGCGTGCCGTTCGCGTTGGGCGGGAACACGTTGCCCGATAGCGGCATGTTGTAGATCTTGATGCTTGTGTCGGTTTCGCCGTGGGTGAAATAGGAACTCCAGCTCCAATCCTTGCCGAACAGGTCGAAGGTGCCGTCACCGCCCACTGCATAGCGGCGCAGGGTGCGGGTGAGAAACATCAACTGGTCGGTGGGGATGTTGGCCCAGTCCGAACCGTAGGTGAATCCGGTTCCCGCGATGGTCGCGGCGCTGTTCTGGGTGGCGGCAGCGGTGCCGTTGATCGCATTGGCACAAGCGTTCGAGAAGGCTCCCGGGGTCGCGCCAGAGACGCCAAAGGCGGTGCCGCCAAAGGTCTGGTACAGGAAGGCGTTATCGCACTTCATCGTCATGCCTTGCTTGCCCGAGTTTCCTTGGGCCGGAATGTTCTCGGTGCGGGCCAGGCCATAGGTCAAGGTGGCATACACAGTCGTGGACGGGCTGAGGTCATAGGATACGCGGGCGTAGAGGCTGCCGCGGGTCAGCGGATCATAGAGACCTTGGGTGAACTCCTTGGTGCTGTTCTGGTCGCCCGGATCGGAGGGCGTGCCGACACAACTCCCGCCGATAGCGCCGGCCAGAGAGTTGCTGGCATCCTTGAAACAGTTGCCCGCCAGATCGAATGCAATCGGACGACCGTTCGGATCGAAGGTGGTGAAAGCCAGCGGGCCAGTCTGAATCAGGCCATAGGCAGCCCGTTGGGTCGGCTGAGTGATGTTGACGTAATTGTAGCGCGGCATGCCGGCCGGAGCGGAGCCCGAACCGGTGTCGGCCCCATAGGAAATAACACCGGATTGGCGGGCCAGGGTGCGGCCGCCGATATTGGGCTGGGCGGTATGCTGCTGGCCGACCGGATAGCGCGGCAACAGGCCGTCGTTATAGTTGTATTCGCCAGCCATTTCGAAATGGCCCTTGCCGCCGGCAAAGGAGGTACCCGCCGCCGCCTGAAACACCACGTTACCGGCATCGCCATAGGTCGACAGACCGGCCTGGGCGTTCATTTTGAAGCCCTCGAACTTCTTCTCGAGCACGAAATTGACCACGCCGGCGACGGCGTCCGAACCCCAGGAGGCCGAGGCACCGCCGGTCACCACATCGACGCGCTGGATCAGCATCTGCGGCATCTGGCTGACGTCCACGACGCCGTTGAAGTTGCCGCCGACGACGCGCTGGCCGTCCATCAGGGTCAGGGTACGCAGCGGCGACAGGCCGCGCAGGCCGAGCGCCGAAATACCGATCAGGCCGGTGGTGGTGGAACCGTTGTTGTAGCCCACGCCGGTCGAGCCCTGCAGGGCCGGGAGCTGGGTGATGGCATCGAACACGTTGGGCTTGGCCTGGGCTTGCAGGTCCGCGGCGCTCACGACCGTGGTCGGAGTCGGCGCATCAAAACCCGCATTTTGCAGGCGGGTCGAAGAGACGGTGACCTGCTCGACAGCTTCCTGTGCCATGGCACCGGTGGCGGTTAACGCCAAAATGGCAGCACCACCCGCAAGACGCGCGCGAGTTTTGGTCAAACCATAATTCATTAGAATAGTCCCCCTGGACGGTTGTTCTGCCGGCAAGA
>Ga0157379_10003208_pt1 | contig 13855 bp, 11 predicted proteins | sample S25metaG_FD_121802 | JGI IMG/M metagenome (GOLD analysis project Ga0157379, IMG submission 121802) | Switchgrass rhizosphere microbial communities from Kellogg Biological Station, Michigan, USA - S2-5 metaG | ecosystem: Host-associated > Plants > Roots > Rhizosphere > Soil | place: USA... | reverse complement strand
TTTTGATCAGTCGAAAGAAAAGCCGGGCACCGAGCGTACGCCCGGGCAGGACCCGGCTCGTATGACTCTATCAGGAACGCGCCCCGGGAACCCGTCGGACTGTCAACAACCGCACCGGGGACGCCTCTTGCCCGAAGGCAGCGATGACTCGCGCTAGCTATTTGAACCGGCTGCAATCTGTGCGCGGCACATCCAGCAGTCAAAGAGCATCGACTTCGCTCAGGTAACCAGCATACCCCTGGTTGGGACTCGGCTACCTGATCGACGGCGCTCGCAGCTGGCTCACGGCGAAGCGGTAGCGCCATAGCGAGCTCCAGACTGCGTCAGATCTGGATTTCCCCGGTGCTATCACCAATGCGGTCGAGATCGACACCCAACCTGCGCGCCAGTGTCAATAGAACGTTCGCCATCGGAGTTCCCGGGGCGCACCGCACATGAGTGTCGCCCTTGACCCGGCCGTTAGCGTCCCCAGCGATAAATACGGGTAGATATTTGTGTTCATGGATGTGCGAGTCACCCATCGGACTTCCGTACAGGACCACCGCATGGTCAAGAAGGTTGCCCTCGCCGTCCTGCGCGCTGTGCAGGGAGCCCAGGAATTCGGCAACCCGACTCACATGGTACTGATTCAGCCGTGCGAACTCCGCGATCTTCTCGGGATTCTCACGGTGATGAGAGAGCGCGTGAAAGGCTGTGGTGACGCCACTTTCCGGATAGATTCTCGAGCTGCGGTCGACTCCCATTTTGAAGGTGCAGACACGAGTTACGTCTGCTCTGAATGCCAGCACCAGCAACTGCAGCATAAGCCGCACGTGCTCCTCGAACGACTCAGGGATGCTGAGCGGCTCATCAGCCGAGGTCCGCTGAGATTTCGTTGAGTTGTCTTTCTCGACACCGTGGATCTGCTGCTCGACTGCTCGCACCTCCTCCAGGTACTCGTGCAGACGGTTGCGATCCGCGGGCCCGAGGCGCCTCCTCAGATGACCGGCTTCCTCATCGAGCCCGTCAAGAATACTGCCGCCAGGCGATGGCCGTGCAGATCCTCTTCTCGCAGGATCTGAGAATAGTCGCTCGAACAGGGCTCGTGGTGCCTCTCCATCGGTAGAGGTTCTGTCGGTGACGCCCAACTGATCGTGTTCGCGTAGGCGCAGCTGTAGCCGTGACCGCAATCACCGGCGAGTGAGTTGAGATTTTCGATGCACAGTTGCAAGGACGGCAGCCGCGTGTCGCCGGCGATTCTGGCCGCAACAATCTGATCGAGCGACGGTCCTGCAAGAATATCCGGACCATTGGTCAATCTGGGATGTGCGGCGGTCAAGAACACTGCCGAGTTGGAGTAGGAATGCCCATCGCTGAACACCCCCTCCACAGATCCGGACGAGCGGCACTACCGCATCCGGCTCCCACCTTGGGTGATGACGCCGAGGCGCACGAGGGGATAGGGATGACAGATGTGCGCAGGCGGAAGCCAGCGGGCAACCAAGTGTTGCATTCGGCGCCAGGGCAAATGGTTGCCCTGACTGCGCCGACGCAGTACCTGCCACCACAGGCGACCGACCGCGAGACGGAAGGCACCAATCGCCGGCCCGTTCATCGGCACGCCGTAGTAGTGCACGTGACCGAACAAGACCGACCGCAAGTAGGCGCCTACGGTTGGGAGGGGTTCGTGCAGCCGGGCTCTGAGTTCAGCTTTGAGCTGTCTCAGCTTCCCCTGCCACCGTGTACGCATCGTCTGGCGCAGCACTGTGAACCCACCCTTTCGCGTCTTCCCGCAGCTGTGCGTGAAGCCCAGGAAATTGAAGGTCTCGGGTGCTCCCCCGCCGCGATCCTGCCGGTTTTTGCGCGCATAGCGGCCAAACTCGATCAGTCGCGTCTTCTCGGGGTGCAATTCCAGGCCAAAGCGCGTGAACCGCTCACGCAACTCGGCAAGGAACCGCTCAGCCTCGATTCGATGCTGGAACCCCACGACGAAGTCATCCGCAAAACGCACCACGATCACATCGCCGCGCGCCTGCTTACACCTCCATCGCTGGACCCACAGGTCGAACAGGATGGTAGAGACGAGTCTTGACGACGTTAGCCCGTGCGGAGCCTCGCGCCCGGAGGCGCTTTCGCGCCGGGGCCTCACCGAGTAGGCATAGCCTCTTGATCTCGTCTCCCCAAGCAGAACCCGGCGTGCAGATTCCCCGCACCGGGCTCCCCAGATGACTTTTGCGAGGGTGGGCATCAATTCAGACCATCGGATGCAGGTTGTGAGCCCACGGCAGCTCGAACCACGGTCGATCTTTTAGCCGCGTCCAGTTCGCCTTGCGGCGTTGGCCGCGACGATTCAGGGCGCTTATCCATTGGCGCTGTACCTGGTGCCGCACCCAGCTGAGCTTGCGCTCACAGTGATGCAGCGCGAAGTACTGATAGAAGCCGCGCAACATCCTCGTCAGATGCATCTGCTGCTCCCATCTTCGCCAATGTCGATGCTGGAAGATCCACTCCCGTGTGCGAATCAGGAACTTCCGACAACTCTTCGCGCTGGGTAGTCGGATCAACGCGAAACGCCCCGACCGATCTACCCCTGAGACATGTTTGAATCCCAGAAACTCGAAAGTCTCTGGTCTTCCCTGCCCGTATCGCTGCCGTGTGATGGCCGCGAAGCGCCCGAAAAGTATATGCCGAGTCTTCTCCTCGGCCAGCTCCAGCCCAAATTCCGCAAACCTCTCCCTCACTTTTGTGTGGAAGCGGTCCACGTCCTCGCGGTACTGGAAAGCCACCACGAAGTCATCAGCGAAACGCACCAGATACGCCTCACCCCGACAAGCTGGTTTGATTTTCTTCTCAAACCACAAGTCGAGCAGGAAGTGAAGATAGACGTTACTCAACACCGGCGAGATCGGACCGCCTTGCGGAGTACCCTCTTCTGTATAGATGACAACGCCATCCTTCATCGCTCCAGCATTGAGCCACTTGCCGATCAGGCCCAAAATTACCGGGTCAGCGATGCGATGGGCCACCATCTTGCGTAGCCACTGACGATTGATTCGCGTGAAATAGCTGCGGATATCGGCTTCAAACACCTGCATCACCTTCTTTGTCACGATCTGCAAACGCAGGGCTTGCAAAGCATGATGAGGGTTGCGGCCGGGCCTGAAGCCATGACTGCAGTCTAGGAAATCTGCTTCAAACACGGCTTCCAGAATGCGCGCTACGGCCCGTTGCAGCAGCCGGTCCGCCGTTGTGGGAATTCCCAACGGCCTGGTCCCGACTTTTCCCGGCCCTTTGGGTATATCGACCCTTCGGACCGGCGGTGCACGATAGGTGCCTGCCTTCAGCTGTGCACAGATCGCCTCGATTTGCGTTCCTAACTCGCGTTCAAACTGCTCGGCGCTCACTCCATCGACACCCCCTGCCGCTCGCCGGTTCATCTTTCCCCAGGTATCCCTGAGAAACTCCGGCGTTAGCAAATGCGCCAATGAAGTAAACCGCACCTTGCGATCCAACTTCGCTCTCTTCGCTATCTGACCCAGTTGAGTTGACATCAGACTCCTGCCTCCGTGGGTGCAGGTGATGTGTCCCTAAAGTCAGGCTTCATCTGCTTCGCCGCTTCCCCATGTACGCGGCTTTCCCGCGCTCGGAGTACTACCAGCGAATCCGACTTCGCACTGCAGCGTCTGCCTTTCTCAGGCGTAAGCCATATCGTCCGGCATACTCGACCCGCCCTGAGCGCGGACCGAGACCGCAGTGGATCTCCCAGGTCCCTTGATGCTTCCGTCTCCGAACGTGCCGTGCACTCTGACCCCGCCGCAGTCTCCGGCCACCTCGCCATTTTCGGTGCGCCTACTGGTGCCTGCCAGCCATTACGACGCTGTCGGCCTGCGGACAAGTACTTAACGAGGCTGATCTGCTTCACTTTCGTTACGGCTCGCTCGTCGCTCTGTCTACGCTTAGTCCGATTCGTTACCTCCTCAGACCCAAGACTCGATTCCCGGTGAGGCGGCTCCACCTCTTGACGGGGCGGGAATCTCACCCGCTGGAAGCACCAGGTTTGTCCTGGCGCACCATAGTGCAGGTAGATGTTGGCCAAGAGCGGGCTAACACTGCCGCCCTGGACCGTACCGACCTCACTATGTATTCGCTTCCCATCCTCCAGCACACCGGCGGCGAGCCATTTCAGGATCAACCGCACGATGCGCTTATCCGCCACACGATGCTCGATGAACTGCACGAGCCACGCATGCTTCAACGTATCGAAGAAGTTGCGCAGATCTGCATCGAGCACCCAGCTCACCTTCTTCGTCGTGATCCCAACCGTGAGCGCGTCCAACGCTTGATGCGGGTTGCGCTTGGGTCGAAAACCGTACGAAAAGCCCAGGAAGTCCTCTTCGTAGATCGCGTTCAACACCTCGACTACGGCGCGCTGGACGATCTTGTCCTCCAGCACCGGCACACCCAGCGGGCGCTGCCGTCCGTCGCTTTTGGGGATGAACACTCTACGCACAGGCTTGGCCCGGTACGCGCCTCGCTTGAGCCGTCCCGACAGATCCTGAAGGTTGCCCTCCAGATCCTCTCGGTAGTGGCGCCAGGTCTCCCCATCCACGCCCGCTGCAGCCTCTCGCTTCAGAGCCCAGAAAGCCGCTCGCAGTCGTTCGATGTCATAGACATGGTGCAGCAGCGCGGTGAACCGCTGTTTCTTATCTCCTCTTGCAACTTGACGTACCCGCTCGAGCGCGCTGGGCGCACTTTCCCGGCCCTGTGTCCGGAGTGCGTTGCGTTCTGGCAGGTTTCCCTTGGTCCACCCGCTTCCCTCCACTGTCTCCGCAGCCGTTCTCTCGGCTTTGTTCGACGGCTTCTTTGGTACTACCAGGCGGTCCGACTTCCCACCGGCGTTCATCATCGGCTCCAGTCTTTCGACTTCCCGATACGCTCTACCCATCTTGCGACGCTAGAGGCCAGTGGGATCTCCCGGTTCCCGAGCGAGATGCTTGCGTACATGCCTGGGGTCTGTGACCGCGCAGGGTCCCACAGCATCTCGCCCTCGCGACGCTGTAGGTCTTGCCTTCCGCCATGCTCCACGGCGTCGGCACCCCGAAGTAACCCGCCTCGTGGCGGGGCATGTATTTCGCGGCTCAATACCCAGCCTGCACGTACCCCTGTCAACGCTTCGCCTGCGTCCTCACGGACGCCGACGCATGACTCGGGGCCAGCGTGGTTGGCTAGACCTTCACTGTATGAAACTTCCATTCACAACACCTTGCCGGTTTAACCGGCGCACGGAGCGAGCATGATCGGCCATCGGACCGTCCTCATCGCCCGATAACGACACCGCATTCTGCAAGTCAGTGTCGCTGACAATCGTGATGTACGGCCGGAAACGCTCCAAGTCCTGGAGCGTCGGCGTGAATTCAAAACCCGGTCCTTCGCGGGACGGCGACCAATAATTTCTCTCTCTACCCCACGGCGTACTTCCAGCGGCACCGTGCACCATCTCAATCGCCACGAAACGCGGCTTGGGAAGTGCGGCCGTCTTTCGCGACGGCACACCTGCAGGAACCATGGCGTCCAGCAGGGGCAGCGTCATTAACACTCCAAGACCGCGCAGCACGGCCCGCCGCGGGAGATATTTCTTTGTCAAATACATGAATGAAACAATGCTCCCGGACCTCAGATGTCGCAAGACTGCTAGAACGGCATAATATGCCCATTATGCGACACTCCCCGACGCGCTCCCTCGACCCTGGCCCGGGCACCTCAATAGCAACGTTCGCCCGTGACTATACGCACCAGTTCCAGATCAAGGGGCATGCCCACGGGTCCGATCAGTTGGTCTACGCGAGCCGGGGCGTGATGCGGGTTATCTCCAATCAGACGCTGTGGGTCATTCCACCCCATTTCGGGCTGTGGGTTCCGGCGCAGACGCATCAGATCAGCATGACGGGGCCTGTGTCGATGCGCACGCTGTACCTGCGTTCAGGCATCGCCGGTCTTCGCCCTATATGCACCGTACTTCACATCCGTCCGTTGCTGCGAGAGCTGATCATTGAGGCCGTGGCGCTCGGGAAACTCCGTAGCCGCGATTCAATCGAGAACGCGTTTTGCAGATTGATCATTGCCGAATTGCAGCGGGCATCTCCAGTACCGACCAGCATCTCGTTACCCAGGGATCCACGCGCGCATGCCGTCGCGGATATGTTCATTGTGAATCCCGCATTGCGACTGCCGTTGACATTGATATGCGCCCGGGCGGGAGTCAGTGTCCGGACTCTGGAGCGAGCCTTTCGCCGCGATATCGGGACGGACTTCGAGTCATGGCGGCGACAACTGCGCCTGATGAAAGCCGTTGAGATGCTCACTTCGGGGCGCACGGTGAAAGAGGCAGCGCTGTCGGTCGGATACCAGCAGCCGGGTGCGTTCGTCGCGCTCTTTCGCGGAACGTTCGGAACGACCCCGAAAGCTTGGGTGTCCGCTCTCCAACGGCTGGACCAGCCTTCGCATCGTTAACGCGTATTGTCCCCAGCGACCGCAATCTCGGGCGACTGCAACCACGCCGCATCGAGCCAAGCTGTGCTAGGCAGGCCGGGGCCAAGGGACCGCGTCACTTCAGCGTTGACTCTGCCAGCGCGGCCTCGAGCACGGGCATCATTCGGCGATAGCCGGTCTCATTCGGATGGATGCCATCGCCGGACAGCTCGCTCTGCATAAACCCATCCGCGTCGCTCAGGACCGCGGTGAAATTCACGAAGCCATAGCCGCGCTGCTGCGCGAACGAGGTCAGCCAGGCGTTAGCCCGCGCGATTCCCGTGGGGTCGCGGGCAATGCGCTCAAAATCTCGGCCGACCGGCGGAATCGAGCACAGCACGACCGCGATCCCACGTGCGGAAGCAATATCGGACATTGCCATGACATTGCGACGGATGCGTTCGATGGCGCCATCCGCTGCTTCAGCCGTTGTTCCGGCGTACGCGCGGAAATCGTTGGTGCCGCCCATGATCACGACTGTCGCCGGTTGCAAGCCAATGGCATCGTCCTCGAAGCGCAAAAGCATTTGCGTGGTGTTCGATCCGCCGATACCCCGATTGACCCAGCGGCGATCAGGCTCGCCATGTGACTCCAGCGTCTTCCACAGTTCTGTGATCGAATCACCGATGAACACCACACGGCTGCGCCGATCACCTTCGGCCAGCAGCGCGCGATTGGCTTGCCGGTAGTGTTCCAGCTCCGGGATATCGTCTTGCTGAACCATCCACTTCGCCGCGAAGTCGTGCAGCGTGTAGTCGCCCACTCCTTTGCCACCACTCGGGGGACGCAGCGAGGTGACTTTCATTTCCAGAATCTGTCCATCCTCCAGCAGGCGGGCGCGTATTTTCGGATAGGCAACCTGCTGAACGGCCGTGTCTTCCTGCACCGCAATCGCGGCGGCCGCGGCAGCGGATTGCCCGAGAATCATGAACACTGGCTCCATGCGAATAGAGCCGTACGCGATGTGGGATGCAGAAAGCGCCACCGGTACCAACAAGTTGTCCGCTTCCTTATGGCGGGGAACGATTGCGCCATAGCCGATCTCGTACGAGCGGCCGGGGCTGATCTGGATGTCGCCTTCGTTGCGCGCGAAGCCGCGCGCATCTACATAGCGTCGCACGTTGTGCGAATCAATGTTGTACGAGCCGAGACCAATCGAGGCCGGAGTAGGCACGCGACCGCGCAGGTGGTTCTCGGTCATGACCAACTCTGCCACCATCCGGCGTCCCTCACGGATGTACATCTCACGCGGCCAGTGACCGTTGTCGTCGAACTCGTCGCGACACAATCCCCACTTTTGAAAGCTGGCGCGCACGTCCGCGGAACTGCGCGGATCGTTCTGCATAAACCACAGCAGACCCTGCTGATAGTCACGATGCTCGGCGGCGATACGCGCCCGCTGCGCGTCCGTGCCCGTCGGGTAGTCGTAGTTCATGCCGATGTCGTCGAACGAGAACGCGCCGTGATTGTTGGTGTCGGTCTTACCGTTCGGGATTGGATCGTATTTGGCAAACAGATCACGCCAGCCGGCATCCAGATAGCGAGCGAGCAGCTCGTACTGGCGCGGATCGTAGTTCGCGGGTTTGGGGAACGGCGCGGCGTTGGCCACCACTTGCGTCATGCACAGGCGATACGTGTAGGCCTGAATGCGTTTGTCGCCTTCGCCGTCACGGCCTACGGGACTGGCCCCGATCCGTGGCAACAGCCCACTGGCACGATCCCCGGGAATGACATACGGATCGACATCCCGCTCGAACTGATGATGGACCGCGTGGGCAACCTGAATGCCGTTCAGGGTCTCGCCATACGTCGCGTTCGATTCGCGGCCGGTCGTGAAAGAAACGCCCGCCTCCGCCATGAGATCACCCTCATAGCTCGCATCGATGAACACTCGGCCCGCGAAGCGGCGCCCGTCGACCGTCGTGAGCGAGATGAGGCGCGCGCCGCGCTTCATAACGCCCCTGCCATCCCGCCGCAATGGCGCGCTGCGAACCGGGATGACGCTTGCACGCGCGAGCCACTGTTCGTAGATCTCTTCGGCGACGTGCGGCTCGAAGACCCACATCGCGTCGAGGTCGTCATTTTGTGAGCCAGTCTGCGCTTTAGCCTGGCTCACGCCGCGCGCCGCGTAGTAGGCCTTCACGTCGCGATAGAAGGTCCGCGCCATGCCACCGATCGCACCGTGATTCCCGGTATCGGCCCAACCCAGTCCGTTGGTAGTCATGCCGCCAACATGGGCGTCCCGACAAATGAGGGTCACACTACGGCCAAGGTTCCGAGCTTCGATCGCAGCGGTGATTCCTGCAGGTGAGCACCCGTAAATCACGATGTCCGCGGCCGGCGGGGCGGCTGCATCAACCGGCGCTGCGGTGATCGTAACCAGTGTGATCACCACAGCGAGCACCACCGCGCGCAACTCAAACGTCAAGCGAATCATGCCGTCTGTCAGAGCGTAAGTGCGACGCCGAAGTACAGGCGCTGATCTTCCAGTGCGGAATTGCTCAGACGGGTTGCCACGCCATCGTACTGACGATTCACGGACCTGGTCAGGTTCTGCGCTTCGAGAGTCAGACGTGCTGCCTGAGTGAGGTTGTACGATGCGGAGGCGTCAAGCTGCCCGTATGCGTCGTTGAAGCGGCTGCCACCATTCACGGCCTGCTGGACCTGGAACAAATACTGGCTGCGATGTGTGTACGCGAGTCGCGCGCTGAACCGCCTGTCTTCGTAGTATCCGACGAGGCTATAACTGTTCTTCGACAGGCCCGGCAACGGCAGGTGCGATTGTGTGAGCTCATCGATCAACGGCGTCGTGCTGTCGGCGAACGTGTAGTTCACCTGCACGCCGAAGTTCGATAAGAAGCTCGGCAGCGCGCGGAATGCCTGCTGATAGTTGACCTCGAAGCCCTGCACCACGCCGTTCGATCCATTCTGCGGCTGGCTGATGTTGAATAGGCCGAATCGATCCGAGAACCCCGGCACGAATTCCTGTGTCACAGTCACGACCGTGAAGGATTTGACGTCCTTTCGGAACAGTGCACCGGACAGGATGCTCGCCTCGCCGAAATACCACTCCAGCGTCGCATCGTATTGCGTGGCCTCGAACGGCCTCAGATTCGGATTGCCGCGGTTGCCGGTGTTGTTCGTCGTGTTCGGCGAGAAGCCCGGGCCGACGTCGTTGAGATTCGGCCGCGCCACCACTTTCGCGGCCGCGAGCCGCATGACCAGCTCTGGAGTCAAGTCGAGCGCGAAGTTGCCGCTCGGCAGCCAGTGCCTGAATCTCGCGTCGGATTCAGTACGTTGCGTCGCCGACAGATAGCCACTCGCAACCCTATCTGTACGGACGTAGCGAAGACCGACGTTGCCCCGAAATGGCCGTGACCCCAACTGGCCCCGCAGGTCCGCCTTGCCGTACGCGGCGTAGGTGTCTTCCTCGACGGCCTTGACTGACGTTGGGCCCTGCGTGATTGGCGCGAACAATGAAAGCGCGGGCAAGCCGAGGCCTGCACGGGCCGCGTTCTTATTGAGGTCGCCGGTCAGAAAGTCACGCGGGAACGAGCCCGATTCACTGGAGTAGTAATCACCCGTGTGCTGATTACCGTAGTTCAGACCCGGCAATTCATCGACAGTCAGGATGCCATCGCCGTTGGTGTCGTGCCCAGCGATCAGCGTCGTCGCCAGCGGCAAGTTCTGGAGCGTGGCAGAGAACAGCTTGACGTTCTCGTAGCGCACGCCTGTCTCCAGCATCGACAGGATACCCTTGTCGACTTTGTACTGAACATCGAAGCGGCCGTCGTAACCTTTGTTGTCGCGCGGACCTTCGCCGTCAAAGATCGACAGCAGTCGATACTGAGTCGGGTCGTTTATGTTGTAGTTCGCCGTGTAGTTGATGTTCGGCACATTGCGGCTGCCGTTGAGAACGTCATAGCCGACATTTACAACACGGCCCGCGCGAGGCACCATGACGTAGGTGAACGGCGAGCCTGGTGTGCCGTCGTTCCCTTCGCCCTTGCTGTACGAAAGGTCCGTCAACAGCGTAAGGCGGTCGCCCGCCATCTGCACTTTCCCCGATGAGCCGAGCGTGAATGTCCTGAAACGCGTCGGCACATCGTAGACCAGCGGCCGCAGCGTTATGCCATTGAATGTTCCCGACGTGATCGTGCCGTCGGCATCGGCTTGCGCGCCGACTGCATTGTTGTTGAGCAGGCCCTGATATTGATTGAGCGTTCGTTGTCGGTTGAGATCCGAATACGTGCTTTCAAGCACGAGCTCCGAGTGCTCGGTGGGCTGCCACTGAACCGCGCCGTTCAACGTCAGCCGCTTGTCATTGCGATCGACGGCCGTCTGCATCAGACGATTCGGACGGAACTTATTCGCATCGGGGACGCTGTCGCCGGTTACATCGATCGCGCTGGTGCGCGTCCAACCGGAGGTGTCGAACAGGTATCCGCGCGTGTCAGCATCGGTATATGCGCCGCTGAGCAGCACGCCGAACGAGTTGTCGAGGAACGTGTCTGCGAACAGCGCCGAGCTGCGGTAGCCCACGTCGTTCGCCTGATGCGCATAGACGCCTTCGACACGTCCAGACATCACTCTCTTCCCGAAGTCCAGCGGGCGCTTCGTCTTGAGGTTGACGATCGCACCGAGCGCGCCTTCTGTCATGTCGGCCGATGGCGATTTAATGACCTCCATGCCCGAAAGAATCTCCGGGTTCAGCGACTCGAGTGCCGGCTGGCCGCTGTCCGAAGGGCCGATAAAACTACGGCCATTGATCTGCAGCAAGTTTTGCGAAATGCCGCGCACAGCAAACGTCGAGCCGTCACCGTCGCGGCGCGTGATTTGCACGCCGGCAACGCGGCTGAGCGACTCGGCAACGTTGTTGTCGGGGAGCTTGCCGATGTCTTCGGCCGTGACGACATCGGCCACGGTGTTCGCGGCACGCTTGTCGTTCAGCGATTTCTGCACGGAGCTGCGGATGCCGGTGACGACGACTTCCTCGATCGGGGACGAGAACTTTTCCGCGGCAACCGCGTCCGACTTTCCTGTCGGCGACGCGTCCGCGGGCGCCGCCTGAGCGATTCGAAATCGATCCCAGAGTGACTTCTTCTCGACGCCCTCTGCTTCGCGGGCGGGTCGATCGGACGCTGCCGTCGGGAGCAACGCGACGGCGCGATCCCCTATGTATTGATGCTTCAGGCCGGTACCGGCGAGCAGGAGCTGCAGGGCTTCATCGGTCGAGTGTTCCCCGGAGAGCGCATGCAGGTGCTGGCCGGCTAGCACATCGCCAGCCGCGAGGATCTGGATACCGGATTGCGTGGCAAAGTCGTGAATCGCGCCGGCGTTGTCCGCCGAGGTGATATCGAAGCGATGCACCTCGTCCGCAAATGCCGGCAGGGCACTGTTGGCAGCGAGAAGTACGAATAGGATCAGTCCCGACAATTTGACACGCGTGCACGCGCCACCGATGCTCGTCATCGCCCCCCCTTTGTGCGCCCATGAAGCGCGGCCATTGTGAGGAAGGATGAACGAGCGAGCGCGGTGACCTATTCGGCGGGCAAAGAAGTCATGGTGCGCTACTCCGCTGGTTTGGCTTCGAGCCGGATCAGATCCCCCTCCTCGACGACTCGGCCACCCATCGCGGCAGCTGCGGTGTGAGCGAATGTCTCAATGTCGTTGGCACGGAACATTCCAATCACCGGGCGCCCGGCGAGCGCCGGATCCTCGATCACGATGCGCCGGCGATTGTGACGATTGACCTCCGCCACCGCTTCGGCAAGCGGTTCACCGTTGAACGCGACCATCCCCGCGCGCCAGGCGAGACGACGCTCGGCCTCCTCGTGCTCGATCGGCCGGACTTCGACCGGTCTCGCGGCCGTGACGATGGCGCGCTGGTTTGCGCTGACGCGTCGATGCGGTTCAGCGACTACGGCGGAGGTCGTGTCGGCCTGAACGAGCTCGACGACCCCCTCGGTGACCGTGACATCGACTCGCCCTCGGTCCGCTCGGACCGAGAAAGCGGTGCCGATCGCCGTCACGGTGAGGCCGTCGGAGCGAACGACGAACGGCCGGACCGGGTCCTTCGCGACTTCGAAATGCGCCTCGCCACGCGTGAGCTGAATTTCACGCGCGGAGTTACTGAAACGGACGCGCGCCTCGGTGTCGGTATTGAGGGTCATGCTGGACCCGTCGGCGAGCGAAACCTGACGCAACTCCCCAACGCCACTGACATATTTCTCGCCCTGGGAACGCCACGTCAACCATGCGCCGGAACCAGCCACCAGGGAGGCCACGCCCGCTGCGATGGCCCACCGCCTGCTCAGGTGCGGTGGAGAGTACGCTGCGAAACTCGAGTCCGGGTCCGGCCACTTCCCTGTGGATAGTGCCGTGAGGCGTTGCAGATCCACGCTCACGGCACTCAGGCGTACGAATGCTCCCCTATGACGCGGATCGGCACGGACCCACGCATCGAACTCGTGCTGTTCGGCGTCGGCCAGCACTCCGTCTCGATGTCGGACGACCCAGAGGGCGGCCTCCGCGTCAATGCGGTTATTTTCCGTCATGCTCGATCGCCCCGAGAGTTCCGTGAACCTTCTGCGCTGGCGCGGCCCCAACCTCCTCCATGGCCACGGCCACTCTGAGTAGCGCTTTTGCCAAATGCTTCTCGACAGTTCGCTCCGAGATTCCCATCTGCTCCGCGATCTCACGCCGCGAGCGATCCTCGAAGTTCTGCAGTTGGAACGCGCGGCGGCATTGTTTGGGCAGCGCACAGAGCGCTCGCCACAGACGCTCGAACTCCTGTCGCGCGGTGGCCTGTCGCTCGGGCCCTGGCTCCTCACTGATGATGCGCAGAGCATCGATCTCACCGAGCCGTTCCATAGGGACGATCCGCGCGCGGCGAGCGTGTTCAAGAAGGACGTTGCGCACAGTGGTGAGGAAGTACGCGCGACCGTTGCTGATGCGTGCGAAGTCGGCTGCCCACAGGCGCGCGTAACCCTCCTGGATTAGGTCGTCGACATCAGCGGGTTGCAACGTGTGGACGTGGCGGCGTAGCCACGACCGGACCTCCCCTTCGCAAGGGAGGACGTTGGCGGCAACCCATCTATAGCGAGCTTCGTCGTCCACGCGGCATCGGCCAATCGGAAACAGTCTCCCGGTATGGTATCGATGAATGGGCGCGCACAATAACCCACTGCCATCCAGATTGATGCCCCAAGCGGGCTGCTCAGCTGCTCAGGGCGTCGCTGCGATCTGTCCCTTCGGTAAGCTGCTCAGCGTGCGTAGAATCTCGACTTCGCGGGCTCGATAGGGCGTGCCGTCCTGTAGCAGCAGATCGTGGTGCCAGACGGCGGGC
>Ga0157379_10003207_pt1 | contig 13856 bp, 15 predicted proteins | sample S25metaG_FD_121802 | JGI IMG/M metagenome (GOLD analysis project Ga0157379, IMG submission 121802) | Switchgrass rhizosphere microbial communities from Kellogg Biological Station, Michigan, USA - S2-5 metaG | ecosystem: Host-associated > Plants > Roots > Rhizosphere > Soil | place: USA... | reverse complement strand
TATTTTCTATGGCTGCAATGAGAGATCAAGGCTAGAAACATATGGAGTGAAGTGGTCACCTACAAATCAACTGCAGCGACAACTGGATTAGAGTTTCCCTGCAGGAGTCATCACTGTCCCTGCACCGCTGGGAGCACTATCCCGGGAATAACACCACGAAAAAAAACCTGCAGCAGGCCACCACCTGCCATTAACAGTTATAAACCGGGGCAAATAGTTCTTTGCACAACCCTACTATCCCCCGTCGCCCCAGATTTCCTGCTGTGATGCCTTGGCCATCCAGGAGTGATATTCCTGGTAAGTTATCAATTTTTTTTTTCGTTATTTGTTCATCGGTACTAATTTATTCAACATTCAGGGACAGTTTTAGCCCTCCCTCTCTAACATAATTCCATCTCAGCAAAAAGTATAATGCTGGCCGCTCCCATTCCCGCTTCATGAGCCTCAATCAAACTAGTTTACTAACCTTTCAAGCCACAAAATGTGGGAGAAATCCACATTAACCAATTCGCAGCCAGACATTATGACCCTCAGTTATCATCAGTGCTCGAGAATGTTCATAAACCCCTGGATTGTTCAAACCGTCATCCCCCCTTTCCTTCACAACCATTACTATCTTCCCCCCCTCAATTTGCCTCCCACACCTATCCAAACCCTTGTTCACCAACACCTATTGCAGTTCCATGGATTTCGCACTGAAATTTCTGTGGAATTTAACCTTGATTTCAGATCATATCAGGATTTTCAGTGCGAAACCCACGGCAATTTCAGTGAAACAGAAACATTTCTATGGATTTCGCACTGAATGGAACACTAGAGAATACACTGAAAGTTTCCATGGAAAATCCACTAAAATTTTCAGTGGAAGTGTAAGGTTTTTCCACAGAAAACACGAGGATTATCCACGGAAAATTTTCATTGGATATACCACTGAACTTCATGGAAATCCACGGAAATTACAGTGGTATATCCACCAACTCTTCAGGGGAAACCCACTGAAATTCCATGGAATTTTTTCCCACGGTGTGGTAACCCTACCACACGCCATCTTGTGTCCACATTATTTACTCCCATTTTTATATGTACCATAATAAAACCAACCATTCCGCTATCAGAGGGAGGAGGGAACAGGGTGCTCGTCACCGTTACGGATACTAAGTGGCTCTAATGGAGAGGGTCGTGGGAATAGTTATTAAGCAGGGAGGAGGTGGGCCTCTTTTGTGTGCTTTAGCGAGAAGCTCATTTTCGTTTTGTGGTTTTGACCACGAACGTCCCGCAAACCTTAAAGAGGTCACCATATGGTGGCACTGATGCTCGATCATTGAAGTGCCTGAAGGGCAGTCGATCAAGAGTCGGGAAAGTCAGAACACCACTGAGGGGTGTTCTGACTTTCCCAACATTTTTGCCAAGCCTTGGATCCGACTGAACGGATCACCATCTGATCGGGCCTCCCTAGCAGATGGCTCACCAGGCTGCCGGCTAGAGAAATCCGAGTCGGGAAAGGGCTAATGTGATCCGACGGTTTCTTTGTGGGTTTGAATCCAGTTCACGTTGACGGAGGATAACGATTTTCTATTTTGTCTCTCTCGCACATAGTCCTCATAAGTTGCCCAAGAGTCCCCGACCCGTCGTTGGAGGCCTCAAGAATAATAAAGATCCTGTTGAATTCAGGGAGCAAGAGCCTGAGTATTTCTAGCAAGGCAGGGGGGCTCGGTTGTAAGCAGCTGGTTTGGTATATCGAATGGACCGCTGCCGAAATCAGGGGAAGAGTTTGACAAATTTGGGCGATTATCGAGGATAAGACATGCATTTTCTGATGTTTAGGAGATTTGGGAGAGAGGGAAAGATAAGCGACTCCGATGGGAGTATAACTCGTAGGTTTAAATTCCATTCTCAAGTTTGGATGAGGGAGGCACTGTGTGCTGTATGTAAGCAGAGTCCAATGAAACCGCACAAGTACTCACCGAAGAGCCCTCTGTTCGACTCGAGCTATAAGATCCACCAATTTTGAGCAAAGAAAACACCTTCCGATTGTAACTTCATACTAACTAATGCCATGAACCAACAAGTGATATCCTGCTTGTTTCTTGAACTGAAGCCATTCGCCATCCGAAAGGAATTCAGAAATATTTTTCCCAGGAAGGCATATGTTCGTTTCGCTGACTTCAACGCCCAGGATGCCGGTCAGTGACGAAAGCCACTTTAGAAAGGCGAGGCGCATTTGTTCTGAATGGTGATTTGCGGCTCCTGGAGGAGGAGGTCGTGGAGGTCTTTCAGAATAATTCTAATCTGGCCCGTCTCCTTGATTAGGTACTGTAATGTGCTCTGCTCATATTTAGAGGCAGAAGCAATTCCTGACGAAAATACAATGATCTCGACGAAGAAGTCCATGAAGACGGGGATAACAGTGGAGACAGTGAGGGGGTCGATAATGGTTGAGGAGAGGGGGCAGGAGCGTGCGAGGCGAGCCCTCAGACTGGGAATTAATAACCCCGGGAAGGGGAGGGGACCAGGACCTATGCATGTCACACGTAGGTAGACGTTTGCGTGATACAGTCATGGATGCTTCTGTAAAATATTCTGAAGGACAAGTAATTGAACATAGCAAGTAAATTTGTACCAGATTTGGGAATCCAGGAAAACATGGTCGAAGTAGGGTGGGTTCACTAAACGCATGAGGTGAGATATAAACAAGGCAGAATACCTGGCTGCAAGACGAAGCTGAATAAAAATAGTCAGGCCAAGCTATCCCAGAAGATCTTGGTATCAGTGTCCAATTATTAATAAATGGATGGTACCACTACTGTTAAAGTAAAAGCGCAAAACACCGGATCCGTGTGAGTAATAGCCTGGGTTTTCGGACTTCCCGACCAGGTCTTGAGATGGACTATAAAAAAAAAATATGTTAACGTCGATGATGAGGTTGTAAGCACTTTGAGTTGTAATCGAGGATAGGAAAGATTATCCAAGATAGGGGGCTTCAAAGTGGCTAGATGACCTGGACAGCCATAGGTTCTTTTGACAAAGATTGGCACGGAGGCGTCAATGAATTGTGCTATCTGGAGATGCCCAGTTTGTTGGATGCCAATAAGAATGACCGAAGGATGGAGTCGGCTGTGGGAGCGGCAAGGGAAAGCAAATTCATTTTTTTGAGGTATGATACTTATGTGAATAGAACACCCAAAACAACAGCCTTACTAGCAGGAGTATGGAAGGGAGATTCATATGAGAAACCTAGACAGACAGTTCAAAATCGCGCCGTGTCGTTGACGGCCTTGAAAAACAAATCAAAGAGCAACGTTTCCAGATGGTCCTAGACTAGGCACACCTTCCATAGCTGGATTAATTTTTCATAAAACATCCTATCAAAATGGCTCACCAATCAACTGTCCCTTTGAAATATGATTGAGTTGAAGCTCTCGTCCAGGCTCCTCGAACCCTGGTAAAATGACGCGAATGACGATGTCTGAATCGATGGAAATCGGCAAGTTTGACGATAATGGTAAAATAGGGATAATACAAGAATAGCTTTAGCTCGTCCACAAGCAGGTGAACATCGCGTGCTTCAGAGACTCGAACACGTAAGCGGCAGCTCTTTTTCAACGATCCACCTCCTTATGGGGCGACGACACACTCTGGAGCATATTGTCTATAAATGTTTGTTGAACTGTCTATTCCTCCACCGCGCATCTCGACAAAATGATTTCGGAGATTCAGCTGTAAATAGATTGCTATTCAAAAGATCATGAACAGACTTTCTTCACCTAGCAATGTTGGGTGCTCGGCCACTGTAGAATAAATATTCTGAATACCTGGGGTGTTTACATGTTTATTGTCAAGTTTCTAAAAGATATAGGTGGAAGGGGAGGAGGGTAGATTTGTAGTCGAGCGGGACATTATCTATTTTTACATAGGTAGATACTTGATCACGAGCGAGAAATCACCTTTGAGAAATCACATATGAGAAATAGACCTGACACAGCTCGGACCGTAGTCTAGCGATTATCAGCAATGTGGATGAAGATAAGGAGGTCAAGACTTTACAGCTGTTTTCATTACATAAGGCGGATCGCACGATCACGTGGTTTTTGTCAGTTTTGAAGATCTCGCATATTTTCGTGTTATCTCAGTAACCACTCCCATTTAAGCTACAAAAAATTGAAGATAGTCTCTTGTATATACTTGATACAATATATGTGTATTAGATTTTGCTGAAAACTAGTATATAATATTCAATCCTGTAAGGAAGAATGGGTTGTCCTGAGCCTAAACTTGGATATATAGGCCCAGAATCGCAGCTGAGAGTACTCATGTGATACTATTATATATTTCATCATGAGTGAGACCGGGAAAAGTATGCACTTAGGTGGAGGTGGTTTCCCCGGCTGACCTCAAGTAGACAGAGGACTCAGCAGGTAATTGAGCTTCATTTACAGGAAAAATTGGCTTCAAGTATCATTTATGTTGGATGCAGAATCCCCAGTAGTTAGAAAGTGAATACAGTGGCGCTCAGAAAGAATGCATGTGATGTCACATCACACTTGTAGCCATTTCTGTTGTCTGTGCCAGGCTACTCTGTTTAACAAAAAATACAGTTTTTCTTTCGAAAAATACATTGGCATCTGGATATTTAGTAGAGAAAATTTAAGTTGATTTTAGTAAGATATAGATAAGATATTATGCATGAATATTAAATACATATTTTTCGAAAAAAATACACCCCCAGTTTTTGGCCTGGCTTGGCCCCAAAAAAATAGATATACTTTGAAGGATTATTGGGAGCGCTAATACTTTGTATAGCAGCCCTTGGCCTCATACAAGGCTTCAATACAGCGAGGAATGGAGTCATAAAGACACCGGATATAGCTGAGGTCCATATTGGCCCATTCTTCCTGTAAAATATCCCAGAGATGATCCAGGTTGCACGGCTGAACTGGTCTGGCGTGTATTCGACAATCTATATGATCCCACACATGTTCGATAATGTTTTGGTCAGGCAAGGAGGCAGGCCAAGGGAGTAATTGAATTTTTGGTCTTGAAACCATTTTTTGGTGCGCTTGGATGTGTGCTTCAGGTCATTATCTTGTTGGAAAATGATGTTCCAGGGGTGAATTTTTTGATCTTCAAGGGAACTGAGAAAGGAGGTGGATAATATAGATGTGTATTGAGCAGTGTTCATGCATCCTTCAACCCGATGTAGCCGGCCAGGTCCGTTCCATGAGATGCAGCCCCACACCATTAAATTTCCGCCTCCATGCTTCACCTCTTTCTTCACATTCCTTTCCAACAATGCCTCTCCGACTCTTCTCCTACAATAACTCTTTCTGTCAGAGCCAAAAAGATTGAATTTTGACTCATCAGAATACCACACTTTGCACCAAAAAAAATCGCAGCGGTGACGATATTGTGTGGCCCAGAGTTTTCTGCAGGTAATGTGCTTCTTCGAGAGCCAGGGCTTCCACCATCGAACACGACTGTGGAGACCCCTCCGAACAAACATTCGGCAAACAGTGGGAGCTGACAGTTCCAGAAATAATTTGTGCTGCACATCTGTTGCATCACGGCGATACCCGGAACCAATTGCACGTTCAGCATGACGCTCAGCGTGGGGTGTCAGAGTCCTCGGACAGCCAGGAATGGGTGGTTTAGCATGAAGGTCAGGTTTAGGGCCCTGCTTGGCCAATCTCCAATAATTTCACAAAACCACTGACTCGTTGAGTTGCAGGAAGTTGGCAATTTCCCCGAACTTTTGACCAGCATTATGCACACGCCAGATATGGGCCTTCTTGGTTGGAGAGCAGGTGACCATTGCAGAAATTGAAAGTAGAGTAGCAGATATAATAACAGAAAAAGTTTGGAATTATTTGGATGAGTGAGTGGTTGGTTATGTGCAAGAGACGAGGGCAGTCCACCTTAAGCGTGTTGTAATGGTGCGAGCAGATACGCAACTTGACAACAATTGATAATGTGGAGCAGCACAACATCACACAAAACTTCTGAAATTTTTGATAATGAAATTTTTGTGTCTATAAAATCTCGGAATAAAACTCCTAGTGGTTTGGTCTTATTGTTATGGAACAGTGAAAATTAAAAAGTTTTCTGAGTCCAAAAGAATGTCATGTGCATTCTTTCTGAGCGCCACTGTAGAGTATAGATTAGAGCCTCTAAAGTGCGGCTTTATTAGTAAATACATGAGTGAATATTACTAAGATAATAAGGAGAAATATTAGTAAAAGGATTAGTAAAGGACTCTTGAAGATTCCACTAGATTCCTGGTCTCCGGTCTTCCAGGGGTTCAGGATGACTAATCCCAACAATTTAATATGGGTCTAAGTCCTCAAATATATAGTATGAAGTCTTAACATCGAGCATAGAGTTCAGGAGTGCCTATTTACAGTTAATGGGGTGTTTGTCAATCAAGAGGTTTAGAGTGTAATTAAGACACAAATTCCATTTTAAGTATGAACAGGATGTTTCTATCGAAATATTGCAACCTAAATTGCACTGGTTGCTGAGATATCGTGAAAATATGTGAGATGTTTGAAACTGACAAAAACCACGTGATCGTGTAATCTGCCTTATGTAATGCAAACAGCTGTAAACAGCACAGACGATGACATGTTGGAATATTAGAGTGAGAATTGCAAGTGTGCAATGTCTGTGACCTGAACACAGCTGTGTGCAGTTTCACTGCATTAGGTAGATTTATCTTAAACTTCTTTGTCTACCCAATGTTTACTAAATTTTTATATCTTTTCAAATAATCACTAATGCCCTCTTAGAAACCTAGAAAGTCTCTTAGGTAAAAACATAAGGGAAGGAGTAGAATATAGTATTATAATAGTAATCAGGTGTTCTGTTCTTTTTCTATATAATCAATATGTTTTATTATAAAAAGGCAAAAGAACATTCTGTCAATCACTTTATTATGTGAGCTATGGGACGTTTAATTCAACATGACACCACCTCACTGTCCATTACTTAGAATTGCCATCACCATGTGCATTAATGTTATCAAATCCTGTTGGTCATTGTGTCCAACAAGGTGTGTGTGCTGCTTGCAATAAGTAACCTATTGAGGTCATCGTTGTTGGCGATGCCAAACAATATCGGTACAGTTGTCCATCTAATAATAATGCATGGACTTATAATGCATAATTCTGATAGTGCATAGGATTTGACCAATTCCCAATGTTGCTTGCAGGCCTGTTGCATATCGCATAATGCATAGAGGTTGGGTGGGGTTTATGCATTATTGGGTAGGGCACTTTTGGCTTAGACCAATGGCCTGCATCCATCAGAGTGTATATTTCAGGTAAATAAGCTGGGCCTAGCTTTTCGGAGGTTATTCCAAGTAAAGTCTGGTTTCCAAATAGAGAATAAATGGTGTTCCTGTTTTTTTTTGTGCTTGGTGCTCACCATCTATGCCCGCTGACCACAACTCTCTAAAGTGCAAGCCTCATGCTCCTGGACCCTACAAGTCTAGGGTTCCTTCAAAACCAAAATCTAAAAATGTGCTGAAGACGTCAGCTAAGCCAATCACTTCAAAGAAGCATGATATTCTCACTCTTCATGACTGGATGGCAGTCTTTTCCTATATTGATTCCCATCCAGGAATATCCCAGGGGAAGGTTGTTGAATATTTCTGGACATGGCAGGAAGGAGCTCTGGAGTTTACCTAATCAACACTCTCACACAAATTGAAGGATCAACAAACACTCCAGGAGCGTGTTGACGACAACCCAAATGCATTATCGTTGAAATGAGTTCACATTGTCACACGTCCTGATGTAGACAGGTCCTTATATTTGTGGGTCAAACATATGGAAGAAAAAGGCAAGATTGTCAATGGTCCCATGTTCATTGCTAAAGGTACCTGGTTTGAGGCTGCTCATGGTGTCCCAGAGGCTGAGAGATTGACTGGTGACAGGTGGATTAAGTCATTCACTAAAGCCTACAATATTAAAGAATTTAGGAGACATGGTGAAGCTGGGTCAGTTGACCTTGCAGCAGTTGCAGCAGAGCAAGTCTGAGTCAGCTCAATCCTATCAAAGTTCGAGCTGAAGGACTGGTTCAATTTTGATGAAACAAGTTTCTTTGCATTGTGAGTTTTTCAATTTGTAATCTTTGAATTTAATGTTCCTTAATTCCCATAAAAGTGCACCTCCAGATCGTGGCCTTGCTACCAAACAAATGAGTGGAAAGAAATCTGATAAATTCCGGATTACATTGGGTCTTGCCTGCAATGCTGATGGAAGTGAGAAGCTTCCACTCACCTTTATTGGAAAATCAGCAAAGCCACACTGTTTCAAGGGAAATACTCCACAAGCCTGGGGTTTTGATTATTTCAACAATAAGAAGGCATGGATGACAGGAGAACTCTTCACAAAGTATGTCTTCTTGCAAATTTGATGGCATCTTCTGATATGGTTTACAGATGGCTCAAGAATCTTGATGTCAAAATGCACCAACAGGAGCGCAAGATTATTCTCTTGCTGGATAATTTTTCTGGCCATTATGTTGATTTTATTCCCCAAAATATCCAAGTCAATTTTTTTGCACCAAATCTGACTTCATTTGTGCAACCATGTGATGGCAGCATCATCTACTGCTTCAAAGCTCACTATAGACAGGCCTTTTGTATTTGTGCATTGAACCTTGAAGAAGCTGGAGAACATGAAATTTACAAAGTCAATCTTCTAGAGGCAATGCTAATGGCAAAAGACACATGGAATGCAGTCACACAGGATACCATTCGCCACTGCTGGGATCATACAAAAATTCAACAAGATCTTGTCTCCTATACTCCTCCCGTCCCTTCCACAATTGCCACTTCACCTTTCCCTCCAACATCTCCATTGGCTTATCCAAAGGCATGGGAGATCGTCAGGGAATTCGCTGTGTCAGACATGAGCCTTCCCCAAGTGGAAGAGCAGCTAAAAGACTACCTAGGGTGCCAATACATTGGGGTGGAATGGAGCGGTGCATTCAAAACTGTGATGGATGCTGAGAATGACACATTAAAGGCCCTTGAATCAATTAAAACACTCACTGACAAGTTCATCAAACCAAGCCAACCTCTCGATACCGCCACCACAGCCATACCCAATGCTGCCCTGCCCTGCTTCCACTGCCCATCCAAGCCCCTCTGTGCCAGCTTGTGGATCTAGAAAGGGATCTAGAAGAGACTGTGGTCGAGTTGAAGAAAAGAAATAGGATTATTGGAACACCACTGACCTTAGAAGAGATGCTCAATCCAGCAGAGGAGAGGGTGATAGGTGGTGCCTGCTACCAATTTGAAGGCAGAGATGCTGAGATTGTTGTGCAAGTCAAAGATGAGATGGCAGTGCAATGCAGTGATATCATAGAGATTGCATCGGATGAAGAGGAGGAGGAGGAGGAGGATAAGGGGCCAGAGAGTATTACGGATATCATCTCCATGTGCGAGTCCATGGAGCACCTTTGTCTCAGACATGGGGAGCCTGAGACTTCCCTTGAGCTCTCCAGAGCTTTACAGCAATTCATAATCCACCTTAGACGGACAGAAATGGCTCAGTTAAAGCAGAAGATGCTGCATGACTTCTTCGGAAGAACTCGGTCAGCTTAGTCACATTATGTCACACTTTTCATACTGCATAAGTCTAATAATGCATAGGAAATAGGTCTGTCCCATCATTATGCATTATTAGACGGACAACTGTATTTGAGCAGGAATGGAAACTTCAAATTGCCAGTGCCTTCAATGCATCTGGAGAGAAAAGAGTCCTCCCCATTCCCACGCTCTCAGAACTAAAAGCTAGTAAAGCTGGTCAACCGAGTTAGTTGAGTACTAAATACTGGTGGCTTGGAATATTCTACTTAGCATATTGGGATAGATAAATGTCGGCTCCTGTTTGATATTTAAGATGAAGGATCAGAGCTCAGAGCGCACACTCGACACCTCAGGCTGCTGCAAAAATGAGGGTAACACGATGGTTTCTTTTCCTTTCAAATGATACATATAAGGAGACGACATGCGGATATTTTGAAGCCGAATACATAACCCAAATCACAGTTGACTTGGAATAATAGAAAAAAAGGAACAAGAAAGGAACGACAAATAAAAGTGACCATGCCAAGTGGCAATCCTTCGTCTACAGCCGCCTCTACACCACTCGTACGGTACCGGGTGTTAGACGATCGAGCCCCAGGATCACGCTTCCCGCCGGAGGCTATTGAGGAGCCTCAATCCTCATGATCAACCGGATTTCGTGGAACAACGGGTAGTGGGGGGGAGTAGGTGAACAGAGGGTGTCAATCATACGAGGAAAGTTGGAGATGAGGGCGAAGAGATGGAAAAATAATTTTTGAAATTATGTATCTGAGACTATTGAAGACACGATGGTCGGTAGTTTTTGAAGGATTGCGTGACTTATTACTGAAGATGAATATGTTTGAGGGAACGTGAATTTTGAGGACAAAAGATGGCGTGAAAGTAAGGAAAAGAAATGGAGTGGGGGTTGAAAAGAAAAGAAAAGATCTGATTCGTCCCAGCTATATATAGAATTCATGAGCTCAGAACTATCGAAGGACCGGAGAGACGAGCTTACTCTTAACAAGCCACTTTACCTCGTTCTCTCGGGCATCGAGAACGCGGTTAGCCCAGCGTTCTTCCCAGCCGTAGAACTTGATTAGTTTGAGCAATTGGAAGGTAGTCTTGCCACTGAGAACGTAAGCTAGTTAATAGCTCGTTGAGAACTGTTGTGCGTTTATCTCGGGCTGCTAGGAGGTCTTGCTGGATACGAAGCCTCTGCAGACTATATTGAATATTCAGTAAATCAATGAATGTGTAGAAGACGCACTCGACGAGACAAGAAATTATTCAAAGGCGTTCCGATGAACAGACATACGAATCCAGCAATAGCTGGTAACCCAAGTAACCTGAGAATACTTATGAGAAAGAAAACCCTTCCACGGGAAATAGAACTTACTGATATAAGAAAACAGAAGCAACAGCGACCCCAATTGGAACATACTAAATAAACAAGATATAAGCACACGATCGCTCGCAAAAAAGGTATGACTTACGTAGATAATAAACGCATTAGATACCAGACCCACAATTTGAGACATATCAGCACTCATTAACGTAACGACCATCCCAATATCCGCTCCAGGTGAAGATCGTCCTGCATCTTTATCCTGATCTCCTTTCTTCTTCTTCTTTTTCGCATCAGCCCTCGTAACAGTCGCATTTTTCTTCTCTTTACCCTCCTTGTCTTTCTCTTTATTTACGATCCCAAATAACCCTTTCTGACGAGAGCCTTCGCGTATATCGCTGCGAGGAACTGACTCCTTATCCGGATGGTGGCTCGTCCACTATACCATGGAAATAGGGCATCGCCTCCGACCTTGAGGACGGCGTAGGAAAACATGAGGAAGGCGTAGTTGTAGGCACGGGACCGGGATGAAAGGTCTGTGATGGAGGTTTCAAGGGCGGTGAGGATGCGGCTGCAAAGGAAAAGGTGGTAAGAGAGGGAAATGCCATATTTAGGATGAAGGAGGCTTACTTTAGAAAGAAAGGCTGTGCGAAGCTGAGCGTTGCGGAGAAGATGCAGATAGTGAAATTCAATCTGAAATAATAAATTAGTATAGTCATATATAAAAAAGCGGGAGATTACACACAGAAGGTCTTGAGAATTACCGGCCCATAGACGTTTGAACAATGTTTTGCGTCTACGGTATTTCGATTAGAATTGCGAAGACAGGGAGATGAGCGTATCATACTTGATCATTGCAAATCTGGCAGATACAGCCTTAGATTGTAGGCGGAGAATGGCCCCACACATCCTTTTCGTTGAGAGTTTGTTTATTTCCCTAATCAACAGTACATGAGATTTCGTGATAATAGAAAGGTGCGGTAAAATCACCTTCAAAATCATTGGCAAAATCCATTGGAAAGATATGATCCCCCATATGTTCGTATATTCTTCAGGACTGGTGGTCTTTCCCTGAAAAAAGTGTAGGCTAGTCAGCTATCCAGCCAGCGATAGCCTGACGTATAACTTGTTCTGCGATGATCTCACTACCGGGCAGGTCAATTGGCACCCCAAGCACAACGACCAGCAAGAAGGTCACAACAACTAAGTCAACCCCGTGTCCAGCAAATCCCAAAAATGAGGAATGGACGCTAGTAGTTTGAAAGTCATACCATACAGTGCTGAAATGGAAGAGCCCTGAAGACGCTTGGAAGAGGCACATTGCAAACAAGTCATACGGAGCTGTAGCGATGGGACGGAATATGGGCAGAAGTGCTGCTGGCAGCCATGAAATTGCGAGAATGATATCCGTCGTTGTCGAATACGTGAACTCGCCGTGAGTGACGACTAGTTGATAGCTTGGAGGAGTGACTCATGCGATGAGCCCGGCCATCGCCAATCCAGAGAGGGAGACAGCACGCCATAATGGTGGCCTGGGTTTCACAACGAGGCGTTCATTGGTGTTTGGATAAGCGCCTCAGCCTCTGGGGTGGTCAAGTATGGCGAATGATACCACGAGGGCAAGAATAACTGGCGAGGACGGCAATGGATCAGGAAGAGGACTGCAAGGACTGCAGCGATGAAAGGAGGTAATGCTTCGACATAGGAGCGAGCACAGCTATCCGTCCAGGATATGAACGGAGCTGAGCACAGCGGCATCTCAACGGTACAGGCGGTCCTTCTGCCAACGATGGAAGGCTCTGGCATCGTGGTCATTGTTGCTGGTGACCCAAACGTATCGATGTTTTGAGCGAAGCAGGCCGAGCAGAATGTCAAATGAAGAGCTTGTTATGGTCAACTGGGAGATCTGGCAGCAGGAGTGCAGAATTCAAGTTCAACGCTGGTGCCGAACTTCGGAACAGAAGAGCGGCTGCAGTCTATAAATAGTTTATTGGGCTTCAGTATGTATCTCATCGAATACGACCAAGCAAAGGACTGTGTGGATATTGAGTTAATTACTTCTATCCTTAAGCTTCCTAGATGTCCATATAGTGTATCTCACAGGGAGTGTTCGCACCTCCAAGGGCAGAAACACATAGAGGTTCTTCAGCATCCAGACCAGCATTCCACAAATCCATCCCGTCCACCATGTCCTCTCCCACCCATATCCTTTCCTAATCTCATCCGGAAGCCACTCCACAACGAGTACTCTCGCCAAAGGCGACGCCGTCCATCTCATCCACCACGGCAAGTTTCCATTCCAAAGTAAATCCTTCGCCACCATCCTAGCATCATCACTAACCCGCAAACTCGCCATTTCGCTTTGGTAATATTTCCAGAACGAGGCACAGTCCCTAGGCCATAACTCTGGAGCAACATTCAATGATGTTGCGATGACTGCGAATTCTTGGAGCGCTTCCTCCGCAAAGGACGACGATACAGGACCAAATATACGAGTGTGCATCTGAATACCCGTCGCGTATAAGGTTGCAGCCACCCACAGTTGGAGGGACGGGTCATTTGCCGGCCGTGGAGATTTCGATCCTTGCGATTTTGATTCCGTGGCACGATAGTGTGCACCACGCACCCTCCCAATAATCTGCTTCTTCTGAGCATCGGTTCCCCAGAGCAAGCAATATACATATAATAGAGTGCCAAATAGCCGATCTAGAATTCTTTGTGAAAAATTGGAATGGATATGAACAGTCGATGCGAGCTGGGGTTTGGCGAGCTGGAGAAGAAGTGCAACCGGCCCACCGAGGATACTGGAGAGCTCGCGGAGCATTGTGCGCATCGGCGTCGTGGAGGGTGATAGAAAATCGTGTTTAGTTGCCATGGATGGTTAAATATTTCGATAACTGATAGTGAACACGACGAAAAAAACCTGAGCCCGTCGAG
>Ga0157379_10003206_pt1 | contig 13857 bp, 12 predicted proteins | sample S25metaG_FD_121802 | JGI IMG/M metagenome (GOLD analysis project Ga0157379, IMG submission 121802) | Switchgrass rhizosphere microbial communities from Kellogg Biological Station, Michigan, USA - S2-5 metaG | ecosystem: Host-associated > Plants > Roots > Rhizosphere > Soil | place: USA... | reverse complement strand
TGTTCCTTGCCTAGAATGTTGTAATCCAGACAACCTGCTGGAGCTCTGTTGGAGTGCTGGATTGCGGCGGGTTGGACGCTCTGGGGAGTGGATCTCCTCTCGGGGTCGTCGTTGGGACGGTCGTGAGGGGGAGAATTGGGACGGGATGGATGGACTGGGTGTGTACCGAAAATCAAGGTTTGAGTTGCTTTCACTGAAATGATCCATAAGAGAAGAGGAAAAAGAATCATCGTTGAAAGTGGGAATACGAAAGGTGGAGGGCGGATGACGTGGTTGAGTTTGTGTACCCGAACGATAAGAAGTGAAATTTTGTTCAGAGAAGTCCATGTGGCGGATAAAAAGGAATGGTAAACCAATTAGAATGAAACAGGGAGTGAGGGAGCAGAAGTTCAGGCTGAGCAAGTTTGGGGAATGAAAAAGTGTCGGCCGGCGCTTCTGACTTGCTGTTCAAGTGTGTTGACAGGCGCTTCTCACTTCTGCGTCATTCAATTGTGCACACCCGTTCATCTGAAATAATTTTCGTTGATAGACATAAAAGAATGACATGTTTTAAATTTTTTCTTTTGAAATTACACAATTCATAAAAACTCTCTGAGAAATTTTTACGGAAATGTCTGATCACTAATCCGCATCCTTTTCCAGTCGTCGTCTTTTATGATTGTTGGATATTTCATTACTTGCATATTGAAGCGTATATGAGTTAGGCTGAGGAATGAATGCCGAGAAACCCTGGATTGCCACAATTAAATCACAGTTGCAAATGAGAATCTTACAGAGGACTTACAGGATTTGGGATGGTGGGGGGATAATTACTCATTGCATGGTGGACGGAACCAGTCTGATATTGGTGCGGGAAAGGTTGCTGAGGTGGAGGATTATAGTGGGATATGGATTGAGAAGAAGAAGGGTATTGGGGGAGTTGCCTCATGAGAAATGGTGCTGGGGCAAAGTGTGGGGCAAATTGATAGGGAGGGTGCGGGGGAGGTACTGCTTGTACCGATGGTGCAGCCGGAGCAGAGATATCAAAACCCGTGCTAGTTTGTGGCATGACTTCAGGATCGCTTCGGGTATTTAGACCAGTTGAAGGGGGTTCTGGTATATCCGGGGGCTGTCTACCGCTTGAGTTTTGTGAAACTGCTCTCCCAAGTAAGATTTCCCGATCTTTGGCTTCCTTGGCTTCTTTTTGTTGTCTCTTCTTATCTCTGGCTTCTGCTGCCATGTTCTTGCGAATTTCTGAATGTGCAAGATTAGTTGTTTCAGCAGGGAGGCGAGGATAACCTTTAGGGAGAACGGCAGTGATTTGCTGGTGATTGTGCAAGGATGCACTGTTGAGGATGAAATGTTTATCTTCAACATGATTGACAACATGGCAAGTTTGTGAAGTGACCCGGCGTTCTTGGAAAATTAATTTTTCCCCATCGGTTGTACACTTGAACCTGGCGCAGTCATGCTGAATATTTACAGCACAAAGCAAATTCTGGCAAGAAAGATCAGCTGGCTAATACACGAATTTAATGAAAACACACTTCTGCCTTGACTGTTGAATACTGGTCACCTTTGGTGAGCATCGGAAGGCCTAACAACGCATGCGGGTCGGCCTCAATTCCAAACCATTGTACTGTCAGTATTGATTCTGGAATCGGCTGAACTGTGCACAATATTTCTATAACCAAGCCAATATGCATGCCATTATTTGTCTACAGAACATCATTAGACAAGGAGTTTCATAACTAATCAACTGCTTACCTTGAGGATCGCCGCAGTTCTGGGTTTAATGACATCACCATTTTGTGCAATTATGAAACGACACCTATACACATCACTTGCAATGGGGATTTTGCCTTGCGCTGAAAGATAGGCTCCGATTATTGTGTCTCGGGACGGTATTGGAGGCAGTGGCTTAGCCTTCTTTGCATTCGCGGGTCGTTGCTCCTTCTCAGGTAAAAGCAACCCAAACTGACCTATAATAATGGAGATTGAGTTAAAGTATCGCGGATAAGGAAAGACATAGGTACCTGGGATTTTAGTATTCTCGCTCTCTAGTCCTATGAGGTGGGAATATTTTGGATTGTTGCATATTGTTTCTGTGACGGCCTTGGATGCAGAAACATAGCGCTGTTGATTGATGTCGTACCACCAACCTCCAGAGGCAATATGTTTGACTCTATCGAGGTGCGCAAATACATTAGCACTGTCACGACTTGGAGCCTGTCGGTTGCTGAATATACATCCCAACCGAAAAACTGAGTTGAAGGACTCATATCGCTCAGTGGAGCATAATAAAGCGGGACCAAAACGTCGAATAAAATATGGAATGTGCACAAGGAAGTGGAATTTGGGCTTTGTTGTGATTATAGACGGCGCACAAATAGAAGCTTTTGTGAGAAAAACATCTATAACTGTCTGCAACTCGCCCTGCACAAAAGCGGAGATTAATAAGAAGTCCAGTGCTTGTTTGGAAAGACTCACAAGATATTGCTCCACATCTGGTATTTCTGTATGCCACAGAAGGACACAAAGTCGTCCTAAGATGACCCATGTGTCGAGAAGGTTTTTGTCCACAAGATCATAGACAATAAAGGGAATAACCTGAATAAGAGTTTTGAAGTGTTTGCCTATTAATGAGCCACGATATTGGCACATATAACTGGCCATTATTTTCGGAATGTTGAGTCCATCACCATTTACACTTTCCAAACGAGTCTGGAAGGTAGCAAATTTCTTCTCCTTAATCACGATGAACACCGTCTGGCCCCAAAAATATTTGACAACACCCAGAAGAACTGTATGTAAGATCTCTGTAGGGGTGTCCTTGTGAATGTCAATACCTGGATCATGAGGTCAGTAATGGCGAGAATGGCGGCCGCAGAAGGCAAAGGGACAAACCATCTAAAGTGAGTAAAGGATTTTGGATTGGCCCAAGTGCTTTGAGGCGTTGGAGTTCTGATTCTAGGGCCTTTGTAATGACCTGTCTATCTTTAATATTGTCCGACTTGAACTTGTCAGACACTTGGACCAGGCACTCAAGAATGGGTTGCAACATCGTATCCTTAACACCAGATTCCCGCACCATCTTTTCAAGAGCCGTTTTAGAGTTAGGTAGCACAGCACGATCGAATTGGGCTGATATTTCCTTGATAGTGGACGATACTTCTCGGGGGTTTCCAGCCTATTAATTAATGATAGATTAGTCAAGGGAATTAACATTGGCAATATCATACTTTAAATAAGCTCAAATACCCTTCGTCTGAACGCTTATATTCTTGTGACCCACCCACGTCGCAAGTCCGGCAAAATTTGTTGGAGGCTAATCCGCATTGCGAACACTGTTCGGCATGCATTGGGTTATCCGATGCAAAGAATGCTGGAAATATCCTAAGCAGACATTCTTCTCCAATTTCTCCAGGCCTTCCAACATCATATGCTACGATCCCCGGACTCCTTTGGGCATTCCTAAATTGATTCAGTATTTTTAAGTTGCCATGATATTTAGGCCTTACTTGAATGACTCGCTGATTCCCTGGGCCAGCTCAAGAGGGGTAACATTCGGAGATGCGGCAACAAAGCGCACACTGTACTGTTTGTCCAACTTTTCACGGATCAATGAACCATTGGATATGTAAGAAACAAAATGCTTATTCCATTGCTTCGAGATATTTGCAGAAACATCATCCTTGAATATAAGCACAGGAACTGCATACACCGGGCGACCCTTGGCTTCAAGACGAATTGGATTTGGCATACACATTGCATACTCCTTGGAAGCATCTGAACCTGTCTCTTTAAAAAAACTCCATAGTACAGTAAAAAGAAGAAAAAAATGTACCTGCCCATGATAATCTATCCCCAAGTGCTTGAGCAAGTATGGGGTAGCTCATATGGAGTGTAGCGACGGCCCGTGACACCCTTGTACTTTCGTCCACAATAAATCCTTCCTAACGGAAAAATTGAGGGGTAACAATAGCTGTTAAATGTGAGATCATACCTGTGTCCAGATCACTGGAAATCCTGTTCCCCAGAGCGATTTATCTGGTTTTTGATACCATCGGAGAGGAAGAAACAGTGTCCCATCGGTGCATTGACAAACCTCCCGAACATAAAAATGCTGAGCATTTACAGGATGAATTGCCATTGGAGTAAGGAACTTGTCGGGGATGTCCTTGAGCCATTTTGCACCATGCCAGAGTTGACTCATCCCCCCTTCACCATCTTCTGGATAAAACTGCATGTATGGTCGAAGCAAAGGGTTGGCTATATCCTGAAAATATGTTAGAAAATATTCCAGAACACATACTACATACCTTAGCAATTCCTTGAGCAATGTCATTGATATAAAATAGATTACCATTCCTTGTTCGGACCTCTATCGTTGGGCATCCCAAAGATTTCATCAATCGATTTTCATTCTGTTCCAATGCATAAAGTGATGGGACATTTTTAGCCCCCAAATCCTTTGCCCATTCCAGCATAGCCTTCTTTTGTGGAAGGGAGAACCGGAGACGAGCAGAATTGAAAAGAACATCCGTTAAAAACATCTGAAAGGATGTCTTCGAATTGGATTGCGCAAATATTAGAGAAATTAATTCACCTCACGAGAAGGATACGGCCAATATTCTTCCGATATGGTGGGTGCCTCCTGATATCGTCTGTTCATGTCATATTGTTGATTGTCATCTTGCAAGAAGATTAGCGAAAACAGAGTGTACCAGGCGAAACATACCATTTTCATGGGGAATATAACTAGGCTTTTCCGAAGCTATTCAAGGAAGAAACAGTGTAAGCAGATATTCGAAGTTCCCATTACTGGAACAGCAACACACCGGCATTTTGTTCTGGTTCTGTAAGAGCATGGGATCAGTATATTTCTTCTCTTTAAAGCTGTTACACTACCTTCAAAATTGTCAGGAAGCTCATTGCTGTTGACAGTTTGTTCATAATAACTTTCATCACTTTCTTCGACTGCTGGGCATTCTTGATTGACAAAACTCTCGACAACTTCTAGCTCCGATTGTGACTTCAAGATTTGTCGAATCTCTTCTACAATTTTTTGTTTCATAATCCGTTCGAAATCTTTGTCTAAATCCTCCCAAGATTCTTATAAAACATTGAGAAAGAATTGAAGCAACGATTTTGCAACACATACCTTGCAAAGAAACATCTTGCTCCCAAATAAAATCCTCCGGCTCTGGAGAATTATATGTGGGTTGGGTTAGGCTAGCTAACCCAAGTTTAATCTTGGTAGCTTGAGTCTGGTGCTTGGTTGTGTCCGCATGTCTTGACGCATTGAAATATTTCAACCACTTGCCGGACATGTCTGGGCAGACTGAACACTTGTAATAGCTTCCATCGACATCAAATTCTAGTAATTAACAGATTATTAGACATGCTTTATAAAACTCAACGTTAGATATTTACCTTCAGAAGATAAAGACCCCATCTTTGAGTGCAATGAACGTGTACGCGTCAGGTCACGTGAGTCGTTTCTGCACACAAACGGGCTCCTCTGGACATCTTTACTGCCACCATCCTTGTGCTGCTCACATCCACACTGTCCTTTCTTTTATACTATTTCACAACAACATTTTCTTGCACAGCCAATATGTCTGTTCTCCTTTCGCCTTTCATGGATGGCCGCCGCCTTGCACCCTCAGCTGCAGGTGCAATCGCCGGCCCACGCATGGTTGTCAGATTTGAAGATCTCCCATACCAGCACTTGCTCGAACTGGTTGAAAGCAATGTAAGCCCACATCGTTCTTTTAGCCCCTTGCCAACTTTAATTCCGTAAATTTAGGAGCAACAGTTAGAAGTCGCTATTCCACTTCCACCTGCAATGACCGATGTGTTCGCTCTACTTGACGAGATGATTCAGGCTGAGAACAGGGTGGGCTTCCTTTATTTTGAAGCAGGTTTTGATTTATAGGTTTTTTTTTCGTTTTTGGCAGAAGCATCGTGAAACTTTCACCCTTGTCCCATCGACTTTGGGCATACTTCGGACTCATCCCTTATCCCCTGACTTCCGTGGCTGGACCTCTGCCGCGACCATCGTTCATACATGGCTGGACAACAATGCCGTTTCCAATAATACACATGAATGGCGGTGGGGTGTTAATCTCTTCTGGATTGCATACTTGGCCGCAACTCCTGGTTTTCCATTTGCGGGTCGCAACCCAGAGATCCCGTGGAATCCCAGGCTCATCCCGCTGCTCTGTGAACGCACGTATATCGCCCAGATGGACAAAACTGCGAATCCTGTTGACGCCTGGGAGGAATGGATGAAGGTTCGTGAGCATTGGGTTGAACGCGGAGTTTGGTCTCTGGAATGGTACTCACGTGTAGAAAAGTTCAACGAGGATTCGGATAATTAGCACAATACTTATGCATCCCCAAAGAATTTATGACAATTTTACTTATTTGTATACCCATGTTTCCTTAATTTTTGGTATCTTTGAATATTTTTACAGACTTGTACATATTATAATTGAGTTCCGAGTGGCGTACTTGATATTATCTAAGCAGGGACCCCTCAGAAGCATCCGATGGAGGGCGTTCGGGGATCAAGGATTTGACAGATGGTTCCCAGAAGGCCTCTGGGATCGTTCTGGAACTACTTGGAGAAATGATGGTACGGAATGATAAAATTATACTTGTCAGCATGGTCTTTGGACTTGACCTGTCGTAACTATCGGCATGACTGTTCGGGAAGTGTCTGGGTGGTGGTTCGTGGACCATCAACTCCTTTTGATTCTGGGAAGCCTTGAGACCTTTGGGCGTGTATCCGTGGGCTTTAGATTCTAGTTCCAAACCATCTGATATGGGCGTCCAAGTCAATTTCGCCTTAGATTTCCCTTAGCGCCTTGGTTCTATCTAAAGAGGCCCCTTTTCCAGTCCTTTTCGTGTTCTAAATTGTCAAATTAATTGCTTCCTTGATTTTCGCGACTGTAGCTTGTTTCCCGGGAAGCTCTGTGACCTCACCGTCGCTCCGAGATGGTTTGGAAACCATTTTGAACTAGAAATCTAAGTTTCAGAGCCCTACGGATAGGTATCCAATACTTGCATATAATGGCCAGCCTGCATGCCACATTGTGGATTTTTCAAATGATATCTCGAAATTCATGCGAAGTTCGACCCGATGAAACGACAGTACACTGCAGTATCCCTCGTTGAACCTACTGGTGTGAATTTCCTATATGACGTAGGTGCTACCAACACATCGCCTGATAAGGCTTTGATACCAATCTAGGAAACCCAGATCCGAGGCGGATCACATCGCCTTCCCTCTCCTTTCGTCCAATCTCTGTTTCTGAGGGACAGCGGAACCATTCTGCAGACAAAACTTATTGAGGAGTATCTACGGATCCCATATTGGCTCACATTAGCACTCTTCCATTTCCAATACCTGTCATACAAAGTCCAATCGTTGCGCGCTGAGAATGACATGAGGCGTTGCGAAGAAGAAGGATGATGTCATTATTCAGGGGGGAACGACTGTCGCTTCGGAAAACAACAATTATTGGAGTTTCTCTCCCTTGACGACCTTCAATCTCGTTATGGTTGAAGGATTTCAACGTCAGAATGATGGTAAAAATTAAGCCCTACATCACGCATTACGCACATCTGCTGAAAAATCGGCCGCCAGAAAGGTATAAATTGCCCGATTCTCCCCTCCAATCCCTCAGTTCAACACGCTCTCGTTCGAATACTCCCAACAACTCACAATGAAATTCGCCTTGTTCTCCATTGTCTCTTTTGGTCTCCTTGCCGCTGCCACACCAACTCCCACCGGAGGATCCTGCGACACTGGTGAGTATCGCATTTCTCTTCACTGCAAGCATTGATCGAATTCCTAACTCTTTCTTAGGAACTCCCCTTTGCTGCGCCACCACTGGCGATGCTCAGACTTCCTCTGCTGTCAAGACTGCCGCCACCCTTCTGGGTATTGATTTGACTGGCATTACTGGTCTCGTCGGTCTCACTTGCGACCCCATCACAGCCATGTATGTTCATTAACATGTCTTGATTTACTTTTCTGATTAAAAGTCCCCTCTTAGCGGTGTCGGCTCTGGTGCCAACTGTGCTCAACAACCCATCTGCTGCACCGACACTGCTTTCAAGGGCTTGGTAAGTCAACCTGCCTCTATAATCGTTTGTTCAATCATTAATCTGCACTCACTCCAGGTCAATGTTGGCTGCACTGCCATTTCTCTCTAAGCTCTAAGCCTTATGTACTTTCTGATGTTACTGCATATGATTATGCGGCTGTAATATTATATGCTTCTTACATAACATCTGGACGTGATTATACTAAGAGAACATACTCAGGTCATGCCCGCGAATATTTGCAAGGTAGTCTGGTCAATAAAGGGTTTTTAGACCAAGCATAAGCAAAGAGAGCGCAACTCCAGTGATAATAAATTTAGTAATAAAGAATCCAAAGTGCGTAGAACGTTGATTTTGTCGAGCTGCTATTGTTGTCACAATATCTATTCACAGAAGCTAATTCCATTATCTGACCCGCATGCTCGTGCCCTGGGCGTTTCCCATCCAAGTATTCTGCTGGCGATTCCCTTTTTGACTACGTCCTTTATTAATACAGTTATCAGAAAATCGAAATGACCCTCCGCCTGATCCAGAACAATCATCAAGCAACCGACTTGCTATAATTTCACCCGACGGTGCCGTCCAGCTCTCCAATCTTCTAGGGTCACCCTGACTCCACTTGGGAATCTTTAGATAGTGACAGTTCAGATGCTGATACAGCATCGGTGAAACATCAGTACCATTTTTATTCTTGAAAACAATGGGGGAGATAATATCTGTAGTTTGCATGATTTTCTGAGAGTAATTAATTCCTTCTTCGGGCGGGGCTGAGGTGATAATGGGGAAGTATACATACACAGGGTAACTTATAGAATCAATTATAATATCTTCAATTACTTCATTAAATTAAAGACGAAGTTTGGCCGTGGTGAAGAGGCAATAATATGACATCGCTCCAAGAACTCCTCCCTGCAGGTTTGACCTTACTCTGACTTACTGGACGATGATGTGTTCAGAACTAAGCCTTCCTTTTGGCTTGATGTACACTTTCTTTCCTATCTTAGGAAGTTCGGATACGAGACGGAACATATATATCTATTCAAACTCTCGAGTGTCCTCCCATTCCCCTCGGAATGATTTATCCCCGCCCAGCTTAAGATCAAATTACTGATAAAGATATCCACTTCAACATGCATCAGCACTCTTCTCTGTCACGAGTCGTCAATTGAGAATGATTCGAGAACAACTCATGATGTCAGTGTTGGGGACATCGTTAAGAGAAGAAGCACATCAGGTTGTCCGAGCTGTCGGAACGGCCGCAATGAGGATGAAATTGGGACTATTCTCGACTGCAATATGACGTTAGTAAATTTATTCTTGGGCCTTATCAGTCCCTTTGGAAATTTCTGGAACGACGATAGAATTAACTTTCCACCTAACACATTACACATTACACACAGCCAGCTTTACTTCTCTATTTTTTCAAGATACACCCTCTTGGAAATTTATAAAACCCCTACGAATCCTCCTCCAGCTCCTCAGTTCACCCAATACTCCCATCGCACAAATTCACAATGCAATTCGCTTTGTTCTCCCTCCTCTCTGTTGGTCTCCTTGCCGCCGCCACACCCACTCCCAACGATGGGTCTTGTGATACTGGTTAGGGTCTCCGATCTTGCCTCACCTCCCTCTACTGATATACTGTCCCTTCACATAGGAACTCCCCTCTGCTGCGCAACCACCGGTGACGCTCAGACCTCTTCCGTCGTCAAGACCGCTGCTACCCTCCTCGGTGTTGATTTGACTGGAATCACTGGCCTCGTCGGTCTTACTTGCAACCCCATCACCGTCATGCACGTTGACCCAAATATGCTTCCGCTATTTTCTTTACTGACAAATGTATTTTATAATAGTGGTGTTGGCTCTGGTGCCAACTGCGCTCAACAGCCAGTCTGCTGCACTGGTACTGAGTTCAAGGGCTTGGTAAATTTGCTCATTTTCATTAAATTTCAGAACGAATTCTCATACATAACCATCATAGGTCAACGTTGGCTGCACTCCCATTTCTCTCTAAACTCTCAGCCTTTTGTACTTCCTCATGTACTTCGTAGGCTTATGATGTTGTAATCCTATGCATTTCTTTGATAACATTCGGAGATACATGAGCGGGAATAGATTACTCGATCAACCAAAACACAAAATCCATCCCCCAGAACGGAATATCTTCGAGAAGCTGTCGTTTGAATTTCCATCATGATGAACACTGATTGTAATCCACATGAGGCTTCACAGTGAAGAATATGCAATCTACTTTACAGCAAGAGGGCCACATAAGTCACTATTCTCGTCACAGATCACCGTATTTAACTTTTCATCCATATTTACTGTGATACTTAAGTCCAAGAATTCTGTTCTTCAATCCAGATCGCCGAATTCTCTCGAATACTCGTATTATCGGGTGGTACTGCATTTGATTCAGATCCATCATCAAGCAACCAACTTGTCAATAATTCCACCGAAGGCTGCCCAGCAGTCGTTTGAGAATTCTAGCCTCGTTCCTTACTCCACTTGGGAATTTTCAGATAATGACAATCCGGACGTTGATACGGCATCGGTGAAACATCACTGACATTGTGATTCTTGCAAAAACAGTCGATGGTCTATAACTGATTAAGCACGATCCTCCCAAGTCGTAAATTAAAGGCTTCCGCGAGGTAGAAGTTAGGATACGTGCAAATAATGGGGTTTAGTCTATTATGCTTAATTATCATGTGGTGCTCCTATGATGTACTCCTCGAATTTAACGTGAAGTTTGACCAGGATGGAAACAAATCCCAATGGCTTGACAATCCCCTTCAGGCTGCGTCTCTCAACCCCTATTGAGCTCAATGACGTAACGGCGCATCGACTGATCGATTGACAGCCAAAACTAATCCCATCTTAGAAAATTCAGATGCGAAACGGAACACACACATCACGTCGTTCTCTTCAGAATCTCCTCCAGTTTCTCTCGCTACTATTACCTCCCGCAGCCCCAAATCACTGTTACTCCACTCGCCCGCCCTATCAGCACTCTTCCCTGTCAACAATACATCCAATCAGAGAATGTGCTTATGGACATGAGGCATCAGGAAGAGGTGTGACATCATCGACTCAGGGCGGGGAATCGAGAAGAAGCGCATCAGTTTGTCCGAGTTGTCGGGAGAGCCATAGAATGATGAAATGAATTGAATTACTCGACCTTGTCGACTGACGTTGTTGCTCTGGTTCTATTCTTGTGTGTTTTCAGGGACTGTTGACAACGTCTGAACGACGACGGAGTTACATCCTACGTCTTTCTACATCATACATTACGCACATCTAGCTCTCAGGACTCCAGAATTCATCTGAAAATAACACATCCCAATTCTCACCGAATGGTATAAAATCACTCTCTCAACCTCCTCAATTCTCCAGTTCAGTCAACACACTCGAACACTCCAGCCTCCCAGACTCACAATGCAATTCACCCTCTTCACCATCCTCTCCCTCGGTCTCCTTGCCGCCGCCACACCCCTGCCCAACGACGGGTCTTGCAACACGGGTGAGTAGTGCTCGCCGCCGCTCGCTACTTGAATAGGATGGTCTAATTAGTAACTCGTCACTAGGAACCCCCCTCTGCTGCCAAACCACTGGTGATGCCCAAACCGACTCCGCCGTCCAGACTGTCGCTACCCTCCTCGGTATCGACTTGACCGGCATTACGGGTGAGGTTGGTCTTACTTGCACTCCCATCACCGTCATGTACGTTCAAAGAGCTCGCCGCCAAATCCTCGACTTGCGCTGATAATTATTGATTGATTTTATTAGTGGTGTCGGATCTGGTACCAACTGTGCTCAACAGCCCGTTTGCTGCACTGGTACTGAGTTCAAGGGATTGGTATGCCTTGTGCTATACCATATATTCTGGAAATCGCTAACCGGTTTTTGTCTAGGTTAACGTCGGCTGCACAGCCCTTTCCCTCTAAGCTCTAAGCATTGGACTTTTGTACTTTCCTGATTCTCGATGTACCATAACTATGTTATTGTACTTCTATATATCTGTTATCTCGTCATATTCTGAGGAAGAGAAGTAAGAAACGAGGAATATAAACTCGCAATGGAGTCGTCAAAACAAGAAAAAGCAAAGGATATAACCGAAGGTCGTCAAACTCCATCCAGTTCACTAATAGAAGTGAAAGAAATATTCATAAAATCCACTAAATATTGCTATGAAGGATAACCCCAATCACAACCGCCTTAACCAATCCACCGACAGGACCTACAGCGTTTGGAGCATCACTTTAGGAATATTCGTAGGAACTGCCAATGCACCTGGAAAGGGGAAGTTTCATACTGGTTTCGGTCCTAAACCAAGTCGACTGGATCAGGATGTGGTGATATAAAGTCACGAGAAAGGAGCCGTTATCGAGGGGAAGAATGACGTTGTCTCACTCGGGATCGACAGTGAAATTGTCGAAAGCCTATCCTCATATGATGAAGTCACAGATGTAGCACGGAGAGGTCGTCCTCCCACTCCTTGAATTGGGCAACGTCCCGGTCTGAGCCCACATACGTTCTCCCAATTGGACACCATCCATTCTTGTATGTTCCCATGCGCGCCGGTGTCCATTCGTATTAACGTAGTAACAGGATAAGTGGCAAGTGGCGGAAGGGAAGGAGGGAGGGGGAGATTACCGTTGTTGCAGTTTGTCCATCCGATGATGCAACAGCCGCCGGGAACACAGAACCGGACGAGGGTGCAGTATCGTTGATGAAGTCTAATCAGACACATAACGTTAAAGAGAAGGGCTGTATACCTCCCTCGCCACACTTTACTTCCCCAACTAGATTAGAAATACTTTTTATGAGACCGGGGGGTTTTCATCCGGAGAGGGTTTCTCGTTGGGTCAAGGTGTCGGCGCGGCTCTCTAGAACGGCGGTGCGAGGAAGCTGAACAAGCAAAGGAAACGTCCGCATCTTTAGCAATTACAGAGGGAAGCAAAGAGGGTTTAGTACTTTCACTTATCCTCGCTGTTTAGAACAAGGACGCAGTCCTATAACCTGTCACCCAACAAAAAACATCGACGATCTACCCTAACTTGGTTCCGAACCTACAATAAAAGTCCCGGATAGAAATCAAAGCTAGTCGCATGGAGAGTCTTGGTGTTCGGCGAGTTGTCCCTGGATCCGGCGTTGTTCAGCAGGGTTCAGCGAGCGGAATTCTGGAACGTGGGGTGCTATTAAACACCACAATTCCTCTTCGGCTATGTCTCTCAACCCTCATTAAACTCAATGACGTAACAGCTCATCGATTGGCGACTGACGGTCAAAACTCATCCCGTCCTAGAAAATTCGGATGCGAAACGGAACAAACATATCACATCGTTCTCTTCAGAAATTCTCTCGCTACTATTACCTCCCGCAACCCCAAATCACTGCTACTCCACTCGCCCGCCCTATCAGCACTCTTCCCTGTCAATAATACGTCCAATCAGCGAATGTGCCTATGGAACATGAGGCATCGGGAAGAGGGATGACATCATCAAGTCAGGGCAGGGAATCACATCTTTAGGAGAAGAAGCGCATCAGGTTGTCCGAGTTGTCGGGAGAGCCATTGAATGATGAAATGAATTGAATTACTCGACCTTGTCGACTGACGTTGTTGCTCTAGTTCTATTCTGGTGTGTTTTCAGGGACTGTCGCCAACGTCTAAACGACGACAGCGTTAAATCCTACGTCTTTCTACATCATACATTACGCACATCTAGATCACAGGACTCAAGAATTCGTCTGAAAATA
>Ga0157379_10003205_pt1 | contig 13858 bp, 9 predicted proteins | sample S25metaG_FD_121802 | JGI IMG/M metagenome (GOLD analysis project Ga0157379, IMG submission 121802) | Switchgrass rhizosphere microbial communities from Kellogg Biological Station, Michigan, USA - S2-5 metaG | ecosystem: Host-associated > Plants > Roots > Rhizosphere > Soil | place: USA: Michigan... | reverse complement strand
TCCGGCCAGACGGTGCATATTCCTCAGCGATGAACGTGGCAAAAGCCAGGTAGGCCGGCAACACCTCATTGACGACCGTTGCCGTTATTTCCTTCGTCAGGCGCCGTTGTTCAGCCTCCGGGATGACGCTCGGATATTTCTTGGTCGGCAGCAGGAATGGATCTGCCGCGATGACCCCGAGGCATTGGGCTGGCACCTTCTCGAGCAAGAAACGCACCGGCATGAGTTGATCGCTCTTGCCCGCGCGCAGGACCTCCTCGGTCTGGGTAAACACGCGAGGGATCTGGTGAAGCCGGGATAGATAGTCCTCGTATTGCTTCAGCGAATCCAACGGCACGGCCAACGGCAGATCCGCCAGGCGAACGTGCGGCCCACTCATCTGGCTTACCGGCATCTCGTATTCTTTGAAGTCGTAGTCCGCGATGCGCTGTTCGAGCATGCGCGCCATGACCTGGTGCGACAGAACATCCTGCTCACGAAAGCCGGCCGTGGAAATAGCCTTCAGGCGCCGCAGAAAGTCCGTATCCCGGCCGTGCTGGCTATTGATTCCCGCGATTGAGTTGTCGCTCAACTGATCGTTGTAGCGATAATCGCCAAACTGAGTTGCGGTCTCCGGATGAGCCTTCAAATCAGACTCGTACTGCTCCTCGAAGAGGGCGTTCTGTTCCGCCAAGTGGGCTTCCACCGCGGATGACCCTCCGGAGACAGCCCCTGCGGAATGAGCAATAGCACCCGCCGATGTCCAGCAAAGGACGGCAGACCAGGACAGAAGTCCGATGACAGCTTGTTGTATTCGCATAGCCGATCATCTTAGCACCGGCCTGGCGGCAATCACGAGCCTGCCGCACGCGCAAGCCTGAAGAAATGTAAGCAGCGCCCTGGAGCTACTCAACAATCCGATCCCGGCGTAGCCGCACGAGTGCCCGCTCGAAGGCCTCGATCAGGCAGTCAATATCCTCGCCGCGGTGAATTCCGGAAACGAATCCGCTGCCGCGTGTCCCGATGTCGACTCCCTCCAAGTTGAGCGCCATACGCAGATGCCGCAGGACTGAAACCGGGCGACTGGCAAATTGCTGCCATTGCACTCGGTCGACGTCGTCGTTGATCTCATCTGCCGCATTCGGAAAGATGTGGAATGCGGAAAAGCGGCCGTACGCTCGCCAACGGGTGCCCAACTTCGCAAAGAGCTCGTTGAGCCGTGTTCTCGCGAGCTCGCCCAATACAGTTGCGTGTTCACAGAGGCCTTTGCTGACGACTTCCTCGATCGTGGCCAGAGCCGCGGCGGCGGTGACCGGATTGCCGGTGAATGTACCCTGGTGAAACACTTTCTTGCGCGGTCTGCCGCCAACGGGACCATTGCGCGAGAGGACTGACATGACGCGCTCGGACCCGCAGACGATGCCGCCAGGCAACCCGCCCGCGGCAACTTTTGCCATGCACGTCAAGTCGGGGTCGAGGTCCAGCAACCCCTGCATTCCGGCGGGACCCACGCGAAAGCCACTGACGATCTCATCGAGAATGACCAGAATGCCGTTTTCCCGTGCAAGCGCCACAGCCTCCTTCAAGTAGCTGTCTTGCGTGGGAATGGTGCCGAAGTGAGACCCCAGAGGCTCGAGTATCAAGGCAGCGATGTCGTCCCTGTGCGTCACCATCACCCGGCGCAGGTCCTCCGTATCATTCGGGGTTATGAGCAGAGTATTCCTCGCAATCTCGGGCAGCACGCCGGGTGCCGCGGAGCCATCGAAAAAATCGTCGTAGCCTGAGACGGCAAAATCGTGCCAGCCATGATAGTGGGTCCTGACGCGGACCAACTTCGTGCGGTTCGTAAACGCACGGGCTACGCGCATCGCGAGCAGGGTCGCCTCTGTGCCGCTGCCGGTGAAGCGGACCCGCTCGGCTGTTGGGATGTACCTGTGGATCTGCTCTGCCCATTCGAGCTCCAACGGATTGTTGGCGGCGAACTGGATACCGCGCCCCGCGGCGGCCTGAACAGCTTGCGTCACGCGTGGATGACAATGGCCGAGCATCAGCGCGCCGTGCCCGCCGAAGAAGTCTCTGTACTCATTGGCGTCAGCATCCCACTTACGCGCTCCAAGCGCGTGCGTAACGTAGATCCCGTAGGGCTCGAACAGTCGAGTGTCCGTAGATACGCCATCCGGCAGGACGCGGTCGGCGCGTTCTGCCAGAAGCCGCGATTGCGGCGTCTTTGCCAGGTACTCATGAACGATCATTGGATCAACCCTGCCAACGGAAGTGGTCACGCGCTCTTGAGCAATGACTCGTTGCTGCCGCGGGGGAGCGCGCGCGCTCCCCGCAGCGGAGCGGCTCAACGCTGGTGCCTTTCCAGCACTATCGCGGGCATCGAGTTGCTCTGTTGGAAGAGCACGCGGTCCTTCCCAGCCAGAGCCGAACCGAATGTCACCGTGTAGTCGTCCGGCATACCTTCCAGTTGATACGTATCGCCTTTCACGTGCACGAGGCGCGACGGCGGCCTCGAGCCTTCGGGCTGCATCACCAAGTGGCCCTCTTTCGCGACGACTGAGAATCGCGGTCCTGGGCCATCACCGACGGGCGCGTAAGCACCGGTGAGCGCCATTTGTGCCTTGGTCAAAGGCTGGGGCGGGATGTTTGCCGCGGCCTTCTTCTCATCCGCGAGGCTAGTAGCTATTGCCGCCAGCGTGTCCTGCTCGCTCGGGTCCGTTGAACCCAGCCGCAGGCGCTCGACCGCGAGGCGATGTGCTTCGAGCAATGCCAATCCCGCGGCAACCGGCACATCCGGCTTGACGCCCACACCTTCCCAACTCGTGCCGGTCACAGGATGCTTGCCCAGACCGCTGGGCACGACGGCGACGAATCCGTGACCGAGAGGGCGCGGCCCGGCAGGATTGGCGCCACCGCCCGTGGTCTCGCCCACGACCAGCCCGCGCTTGAATGCCTGAAAGTCATAGGCAAACTCCTCGCCGCCCGAGAAGGTGAAGTAGGAGGTCAGCACATAGACCGGTTTGGTGGTGCCATACGAACGGTCACCCAGATCCGTTGTTTTCGTCTCCATGACGTTGCCATTGCGCATTTGCACGCGCATCACGGGGTATGGCTCGCCTTTGCTGAGATAACTCATCCAGTACGCCACCGTCTGTGGCGTGCCACCCGGATTGCCGCGCAGGTCGAGAATGAGCGCGTCCGTATTGGCCAGGAATGCGAACGCCGCGTCAATCGCCTTGTTGGCCCCTGGCGGGACACCATTCACCTCGATGTAACCCACGTTGCCCGGCAGGATCTGCACTCGTCCGATGGAGCCGTTCATTTTGCGAAAGTCAGGCATGCCTGGCGGTCGGCGTCCCGACGGGCCGCCCGGAGGAGCCGCCGTTCCAGGACCCGGGGCCGGTTCGCCCGGCGGAGGCGTCATCGCAGAGCCCGGAACCGGTCCGCCAGGACCGGGCATTGGCCCTCTCTCGAACATGATGCGCAGGTGCTTATCGTTTACGACGGCACGGACGTCGTTGTGCAGGGTACGAGCAAACTCCTCCGGGTCAGTGGTCTTGTCGTATGCCCCCGCCGCAAGCCTGGCGCGAATGGCTTGTGCCATCTTCTCCCCTGACTCAGCCACCGCATAGTGGTCGGTGAGGGTTTGTGCGAGCTTCTCGACGATCTCTGCGCGGGTTGTCGAATCAAGCGACGTCAACGGGACCGGATTGCCGGACGCAGCCGGATTGCCAGGCGCAGATTGCGCCAGTAGCGCAGCGCTGCAGCCGAGCAACATCCAAAGCCCCGCCAGGAGCTTCAGTTGCGACCTGCCCCGATGCGATCGGACTAACGGACGTTGCAGGGACGTTTGTAAGGGTTTTTCTTTCATCGGAAGTCTCTCCTGCAGGACGCGCAGCGTTCACCGCATGGCGACCCGCTCGTGTTTATTGCTTGCTGGCTTGCCATTCCATGTCCAGGCCCATCTCCGGCGAGCCGTGCACCCCGCGAATCTGGCTACCCCGCACGGTGCCCTTGAAGAGGATCGGTGGACCGTCCTGTCCACCCAGCACGAACGAGGTTTCAAACGTAACCTGATTGCCTTCGATCTTGCCCTTCTTGATGACACCTTTCAGGGGCTCAGTCATCCCTTCCGGCGGAGCACTGACGAACGTTCCGTTCACTGAGCTGCCGTTGACCGTGAGGTTCAGCTCGATCGCATGCTTCTCGCCCTCGGGATCGGTCAGCATGCCCCGCCACGTCCCATTCAAGTCTGTCGCCGCCGAAGCCGGCGCGGCCGTTGTCGCAGATCCCGCTGCGGCCGGTTTCCCTGACTGAGTAGCGGTGTCGGCGCACGCAACCAGGCTCGCGATTGCGAACACTAAGGCGCCTGTTCTGGTGATACATTTCATCTGGTGTTCCTACTGTGAATATCGGGATACTGATCAGACATCAGATGCGCCAACCTCTAAAATGGTCGCAAATACAACCTAGATTCTTGTAGCTTTCTCGAGCTATGACTGGTCGAAGCGCGCGTTCCAAGTCTGCGAGCCACGTCTACTGCACTCGTGTCGCGGTAAGTGACGGGCCGGAGCCGCCACGCGTGATCGTCATGGATACGACGCGTCCGTGCGCATCTGTCGCGAAGCGCATGCGATCGCCGGGTGCATCCTCACTAAAGAACTCATGTGCCGACAGCGGTAAGAAACGGCGGCGGAACAACCCGTGCTGCCAGAGCCCCTCGGCGTCCGCGACGATCTGAATTGGCGGCATCCCTTCGCGTTCGGCAGGGGGCGCATTGGGCGGAGGAGCGGGCACATAGGTCCCGGCAACAGCTCGCAAAGCATCCAACGGCAACTTGCCTGCACGCGGAACCGGGCCACCCGTCAGCAGCCAGCGCAAGCGCGCGCTGACAGGCTCCGCAGCCTCGTCGTAGTTGGATAGAACGGCGACGGTGTAACCGAGCTCCGGGTACATGTCGAGTTGACCGTTGATGCCGGGGAAGCCACCGCTGTGCCCGACGATGCGCACGCCGTTGACCCGTGCCTCGACGATTCCGTACGCATACCGATCCTTGCCGCGAGGGGTATCGACTTTGCCGGTCAACAGCAACCGGGTGTACTCCTCGTTCAGCAGCTTGTGCTCGTGCAGCGCAAGGGAGAATCGCAGCAGGTCGCCGACAGTCGAGTAACCACCACCCGAGGAGCTGCCACGGCCAACGTGGATGAGAATGTTCGTGCGTCGCGGCTGCTCGAGATGCGGCCGCAGGTCGAACCCCATGTAGGTGTACCCCAGCGCGAGATTCGGCACGTCGTCATCGACATTGTAGTTGTCAGTGTTACTCATACCGGCGGGCGCGAAGACGTGCTCACGCACGTAGTCGTAGTATGACTGCCCCGAAACGTGCTCGATGATCAGGCCAAGCACGATGAATCCCGCGTTGCTGTATGACCAACCCGTGCCCGGCTCGAACAGCAGCGGCTCGCCCGTGAACAACGGCAGATGGGCTGCGATAGTCCGATATTTCGCCCGCGACGACTCCGCGAACTTATCGTTGAAGAAGGAGCCCAGTCCGGACGTATGGGTCAATAGCTGGTGAACGCTGATCTTCCGGGCGATTTCCGTATCCGGGTAGTCTGGCACCAGCTTGATCACACGGTCATCGAGTGCGAGCTTGCCCTGCTGCACCAACTGCAACAGGGCCACTGCGGTGAACATCTTGCCCATCGACCCCAGATTGAGCTTGGTGTCGAGCGTGTTACGGGCGTTGAAGGCCCGGTTCGCAAAACCGTAGGCGCGTTGGAAAAGTACCCGGTCGCCTTTTGCCAGCAGCACAGTCCCCGAAAAGGCATCCCTGCTGGTCAGCCGATCCAGGTGGCTCCGCAGATCCTCGACTAGCTGTTCATCCGTCATTCTCCGTGGGGCATCATGGCTGCCTGCCGCGATCACAGGAGCTGTTGCGGCGCACAGCGCCAACACCACGGCAAGCGCCGGCATCCGGTATCCGACGCACCCGGCGGCGCAGACCGCCGGCCATCGACTCACATTGACCCACGATTTCATGTCGCTCGCTCCAAGACTGTCAGTGGGTGAATCAATCGAAGTTACGACGGACGAACACGCCGACGGTCCGCGGTCGGTCCGTGAAACGCGATATCGTGTGGAACAGATCAGCACGGTCGTTGAGCAGGTTCTCAACATACAGCGCGCCGCGCCATTGCAGGTTCTGGATGCCCACCTGCAGACCGGTGGTCCAATAGGAGCGCAGCTCGAAGTAGGTCGTGAAAGGCACGGGCGAGACGCCGCCGTCCGCGGGAGTGCTGTTGAAGATCTTGTTGAAGTCTGTGGTGCGTGGCCCCTGATACTGCGCGTTCAGGGTCATGAAGCCGTCGAAAGTACGGAAAGCCGGGCGTCGATAGTTCAACGAGACGCCACCTGATTGGCGTGCGACGAAGGGAATGCGATCGCCTGCGCGAGCGTGCAGCGCGCCACCGAGACTCTGCAGGTTCAGCGGGAAATTTTCGGTGAGAACCGCGTCGATCAGGGCCAGGGACGCTTGCAACTGTAAACCGTGGAGCAGTTCGAAACCCGCCTCGAGCTCGAGTCCGTCCACGCGCGCGCGCGGCGCATTGACATACGCCGGCAGGGCACCCGCCATGACGTTCGGTCCGTTGGGGTTCGACGACGAGGCGAACGACACGACCTGCATGTTCTTCCAGTCTGAACGATAGAGCGCGCCGTTGAGCGTAGCCTTGTGAGCGGGGAAGCTCAGCTTCCAGCCGAGCTCGTACGTTGTGTTTGTATCCGGGTTTGAGTGATCCGGAATCGTCGTGAAACCCGGCGTCTGCGCCACGGGGCTGAAGTTGAGTGTCGTGTCGTTGAGCGTGCCGTTGCGGAATCCTCGTGCGATCGACGTGTAGGTCATCATGTCCTGATTGATAAAGTAGGTGAGCACCGCCCGTCCGGTCACCGGATTGAAGCTTGCTTGCGTGGCTGTACGCAGATCAGTCGGGGGAGGGATATCCAACAGGCCGTCGTCGCTGACGTGCGAGGCGCGCAAACCGAGGCGTGCCTGCCAGTGCTCCGTGAGCATGTAACCGGCATCGCCAAACAGCGCGGTCTCCTTGGCCTCGAGATTCTGCTTGTGCGGCAGCTCGCCCACGTATTCGTAGGTGGTCTTCTTATGCTGGTAGTAGGCGCCCAGGACGTAGTCCCAACGGTGCGACCACTCTTTGGAGCTGATCAGTCGCAGCTCTTGCGTGAAGCCGCTCATCGCCTGGCGCAGAAAACCGGACTCGGTTGTAGGGGCGTCGACGTACAGGTCCCGCAGACCGAAATCCACGTTCGTCTTCGCATAGGAGCTTGCCGACACCAGGCTCGCCCAATCCAACTTGCCGGTCAGAGTGACGTTGTAAAGGTTGGCCTTGCGATCGATGGTGCCGAACTCGGCGCCGGTGCAGTTGACGACACTGTCACCTCCACCGGATTGGTTTCCTCCCGACGGAGGGGGCTGACCTGTGCCCGGCTGATCCGTGGTCGGTGGCGGCGTGCCCGGCGGGGGCGTGGGCGCGGACGCGCAGGGGCTGACCCCGACCAACAGATCGCCGACCTTGGGCTGGTAGCCATCTGCAATGGCGGACGATTGGAAATGGGCCGCTTGCGCCTGGATGGAAAACTCATCCATCGGCTCCGCACGCAACACACCGCGAAAGCCGCTCGAGCGGCCCACATTGACATCCCGGCTGTGGGTCCTGACGATCCGCTGCGACTGGTCCAGGTCCACGGCATCGATATATCCGCCATCTTTGGCATAGAAGCCATTCAGGCGTAGGGCCGCGGTACTCCACAGGGGCAAATTGAGCATCGCGTTTGCATTGTCGCTCGAGTGGCCGTCCTGCGTGGCCGCCAGGCGACCCTCTACCGAACCGCGCAACACACCTAGCACCGGCTTCCGGGTGATCGTGCGGATCGTCCCGCCGAGGGAGCCTTCACCGTAGTACGTGCCCTGCGGACCGCGCAGGACCTCGATGCGCTCGATGTCCACCAGCCGTGGATCCATCTGAAAGCCATTCGCGGTCACCGGAATCTCATCGAAGTATTGCGACACCGTCGAGATATCTACGTTGTTGCTGGTGCTGATCTGGCCGCTGCTGATGCCACGCAGGGAGAAATCCCGCTTCCCGTCACCCCCTGACGGAATGATCATGAGTCCCGGCACGTCGCGGAAATAGTCCTCGAAGGTTTGTGCGTTGAGATCGTCCAAGCGTTCCGCGGTGATGGCCGTGATCGCCTCGGGAAGCCGCTGCAGGGGCACTTCGCGCCGGGTCGCGGTCACCACGATCTCCTCCAGGTCCTCCGCCTTTTTCTGCGGTTGTTTCTGATTCGGAGTTGGCTCGCCGCCTGCCGCGATCGCCGTCAATGCGACCAGCGTTGTGGTGGCGCCGGCCAGCACGCGGCCAGCCGGCAGCGCCGCCCTGCGTCCCGCCTTCGATCTACACACGAGTGATGTCATTTCCGCTCCCATGAGTGTCGCGAGCGTCATGGTTATTCCAAACCACAACATTCCGCGACATTATCATAAAATAATAATTTGGAAACTAGTCTGCGTACATATTATCGATCGATCGCTGCGGGCCTGCCCGCCACCTCACTCGAAAACGATCTCCGGGAACTGTGCCGAGGGGCCGTTGAGGAGATGGCGATCCTGGTTGCGCAGCCACAGATCGAAGAACGCGCGGATATACGCACGTTCTACGGCGACCGCGCGGTTCGGATCGATGAGGTGGCGATCATCGGGGGCGGACACGATGATTCCCTCCGCGATACATTGCTTCAGCAGCAACTCGTCATCGGTGAAGTGAAAATGACCCGCGCCGCTCAAGGACAAAAACCGGCGCCAACCGGACAGGTTGCCCCAGAATGAGCCGACAAACGGTCCGAAGAACACCGGTGGAGTCATGCCGAAGGCACCGCCGGAGGTCATGAACAGGAGCGGACGGTCGCCCACGCCGACGGCAAGCTGCCGCATCGCTGCCTCGAGTTGGTCGAGCGGGGAGTGCAATGGATCGATGTCAGGAAACACCGTACCGTCCAGGTCGATGCCCGCGACGATGCGTTGATCGTGCGCCATCGTTTGCACAACGGTCGCGCCTCCCAACGAATGACCAAACAAGCCGATCTTCGTCAGATCCACGTGTTCACCCAGCCCCCGTGGCAGCGGACGCTGTTCGGAGTCGTAGTGAACGCCAGCGGCGATTCCGCGAAGCTGGTCGAGCACGAACCTCGTGTCTTCTCTACGGACAGCCACCGCAACGTGAGGCGAGCCATCCAGGTCGTGCCGCCCGTATTCGATGCGGCCACCCGGGAATTGCACCTCGGCCGACTCGTAGGTGTGACTGATAGTGACCACGATATAGCCATGGCTGGCGAGATCTTCGACCAATGCAGTCCCCTGCTCTCGATTGAGCCCGTATCCGGGTGAGTAAATGACTACGGGATAACGGCGCGCCGCCTTCTCGCGCGCCTGCTCGTGCTCGGGCGCTGCGACTGGCGCACCCCATACAGCATGCGAAACGGGAAAGCGAACGGCATCGAGCGAGATGTGTACTGGGGCTGCGGGAGTAGGATTCGGCGCCGGCGAGCTCGGCGCCGACCCACCCGGCGGTGGCGCATCCGGCGGACTCAGGAGCTGACTGAAGAGATCCGCCAGCTCGCCGCGAAACCGCGGGAGCGAGCGAGCCGGCATCCAGGGAGCTAAATCCTCACGTCCCTCGATGCGAGCCGGATACCACAGACTCACCATCAGCTCACGGGAGTGCGGCGTTGACCAGTAGGGATCCTGCCGAGCGTAGTCGATCAGATGGAGTGAGAACACACCGATGGCGTACGGGCCGGTTGGTGCAGGCAACGTCAACCTTGCAGGTCGCTCCTGGCTGCCCACGGGGATTAGGGCATCGACATCGGGCTCCCCAGCCGCCGCCGTCAGACTCATCGCCAACAAGGTAAGCCCGCCGAGCAGGTGGCGTCGGCGCACGCAAGGCTCGCGCCGCCGCGGGGGCAGGTAGTTCTCATAGCCGGGGTTCATGACTTCTCCATTAAATCGGGATGGTGTTTATGTTACGTCAGCGGGCGCGTCGCTCTACGCCGGTGACCCCGGCTATCCGACAATTGCGTCTCGAAATAGTTTCACGATTCCCATTTTTTGATATTTGTGGTACACAGGATAGCGATATAAATCGAATGGGCTCGCCCGGTCGCGCACTGTTGCCGGCTGATGCAGTTGGAGGTGTTGAATGTCAATGCAAGACCGCGATGGACACATCTGGTGGGACGGCGAACTGATCCCGTGGAAAGAGGCCCGGCTGCACGTCCTTTCCTACACGGTGCAACACGGCGCGGGGGTATTCGAGGGCGTGCGGGCGTACTCAGGTAGCCAGGGAACCGCTATATTCCGCCTGCAGGATCACACCGAGCGGTTGTTCGATTCGGCCAAGATTCTGCAGATCCCGCTGCCCTTTACGAAAGAGCGCATCAACCAGGCGCACATCGATGTCATCAAGGGTAACGCACTGAAGCAGGGCTACCTCCGCGCCAACGTTTTCTATGACGGCATCACCGTGGGGATTTCCGCCGAGGGTAACGGCGTGCACACGTCGGTAGCGGCGTGGGAATGGAACGCTTACCTGGGTGCAGAGGCGCAGACTCGCGGCATCCGCGTCAAGACCTCTTCCTATGGACGCTTGCACATCAACTCTGCGTTGCGCAAGGCCAAGGCCAATGGACACTACCTCAATTCCATGCTGGCCGTTCACGAGGCCAAGAGCCAAGGCTTCAACGACGCCCTCATGTTGGACACACACGGATACGTCGCCGAGTGCTCGACGTCAAATATCTTCGTAATTCGCCGCAATGTGATCGCAACACCGGAACGCACGACGATTCTCGAAGGAATTACACGCGACACACTCATCACATTGGCCACCGACCGCGGCTACTGTGTTGAGCAACGCAGAATAACCCGCGATGAAATTTACTGCGCCGACGAGGTGTTCATTACGGGGACGGCGGCCGAAGTCACGCCCGTTGTCGAGCTGGACAACCGAGCGATCGGATCGGGCTCACGTGGGCCAATCACGGAGACCCTGCAAGCCGCATTTTTCGATGCCGTACGGGGCAAGGATGCCCGACATTCTCACTGGCTGACTCCCGTCGGCACAGCCGCGATTGCTGTCGGCGCCGGAGATCATGAGAGATGAAATTGGCGAGCTTTGATATTGAAGGCCATCGGTCGTGGGGCGTGGTCGAAGGACACGACGTCATCGATCTTGGCGCGGTCCTCGCGGAGCGCTACGCAGATCTGCGTTCGGCTATCCAGGCACGCGCGTACGAGGAGATGCGTCGTGCGGCTGCCAGGGCCCACCGCCATCATTTGACTGCGGTGATCTGGCTGCCACCGGTGTGGAATCCGGACAAGATCATCTGCATCGGGTTGAACTATGAGGACCACCGCAAGGAAACGGCGCGGCCGGAAGCTGCGTCTCCAACAGTGTTTACTCGATTCGCCAACAGCCAGACGGGCCACTTGCGCGAGGTTATCCTCACACATTTGTCTACACAACTAGACTACGAGGGGGAGTTGGCGATCGTCATCGGTACACGTGGACGCTATATCGAACGCGCCAGCGCGGCCGAGTACGTCGCAGGCTACGCCTGTTACAACGATATTACGGTCCGCGATTGGCAACGTCACACCCACCAGTTCACCCCCGGCAAGAACTTCCCGGGCACGGGTGCATTCGGTCCATGGATGGTGACCCCGGACGAAGTCGGAGATCTCGGCTCATTGCGGTTGCAGACGCGCGTCAATGGCGCGGTGATGCAAAGCGCTACGCTCGGCCAGATGATCTTCAACATTGCACGGCTCATCGAGTATTGCTCTGCCTTCACCCGACTCGAGGCAGGTGACGTGATCGTCACAGGTACCCCCGGTGGCGTCGGCGCCCAGCGGACACCGCCTGTGTGGCTGAAGCCAGGAGACGTGACGGAAGTGGAGATCGACCGCGTGGGTCTGCTGCGAAATACGGTAGCCGCGGAGGCACGGGCTGACGCGCACGCGTAAGCGCTGCGGCCGGGGCATCACATGGGATCTCTTGCATCACATTATCCGGTGGTCGTCATCGGGGCGGGGCCGACTGGGCTGACACTTGCCAACTTGCTACGGGAGTATAGTGTTCGACTCCTGCTGGTGGAGCGCAACCTCTCTACCGTACAGGAACCACGCGCGGTTTCGATCGATGATGAGTCGCTACGCACCTTGCAATCCGCGGGCACGATCGATGCGATACTGCCTGATGTGGTGGCAGGTTACGGATCTATCTACTATACCGCGCGTCGCGTTCCGTTTGCGACGGTGGAGCCGACCGACACGCCGTACGGCTACCCGAGGCGCAACGCATTTCGGCAACCCAAGCTCGAGGAGCAGCTGCGCCTCGCACTTTGCGGCAAACCCGGCTCGAGCACCCTCTTCGGCTGGCAGTTGGAAGAGTTCACTCAAACACCCGCCCAGGTGAATTTGATTCTCCGTAGTGCTACGGGCGAACGCCGCGAGGTCAGCTGCGAGTATCTGGTGGGGTGCGATGGCGCCGGCAGCACCGTGCGCGCCGGGCTCAACATTGTGTTGACCGGAACGACGTACGCGTCGCGTTGGTTGATCGTCGATCTTGAGAACAACCGAAATGCGACCAAGCATACGGAGGTGTTCTGCAATCGGCTGCGACCTTGCATTACCCTGCCCGGCCCGCACGCTACTCGGCGTTACGAGTTTGAGCTGCTCCCGGGGGAGACGGACGAGGACATGTTGTCTCCTGAGCGGGTAGAAGGCTTGCTATTCCAGCACGGCGCCGACCCCAATGCGCGAATCCACCGCAAGGCGGTGTATCGCTTCCATGCGCGCGTGGCACCGCGTTGGAGTCTCGGTCGCGTGCTTCTGGCCGGAGACGCGGCGCATCTCACACCGCCTTTCGCAGGTCAAGGTATGAACAGCGGCTTGCGCGACGCACACAACCTCGCGTGGAAGCTCGCAGCCGTGACTAACAGCATCATAGGCCCGCGCCTGCTGGAAAGTTATGAACAGGAGCGTCACGGGCATGTTTGGGCAATGATTCACCTGGCTTTGCGCATGGGCCGGGTGATGTCACCCCCGAGCCGGTTGTCGGCATGGCTGACGCAAGCCGGATTCCGGGCGCTCGGCGTGTTGCCGCCGGCGCGGGACTACATCACCCAGATGAAATATAAACCCAAGCCGCGCTTCGCTGACGGGTTCATGATTGCTGATGGTCGCGGCGCCCGTCGAACCCTGGTGGGACGCCTGTTGCCTCAGCCGGTGGTCCGTACTGAGGACGGCAGCCACGTACTGCTGGATGATGCGATCGGTCCACGCTTCGCATTGCTGGTGCGCACCTCAGATCCCGAGCGTGCCTTCGCGACGCTTCAACATCCGGTGTGGGAGCTCTTGCGCCCTGTGCGCATCGCGGTCCTGCCGCCCGATAGCAGGCACGCCAAACTGGCGCACGGAATTGTCGTAACGGAATGTGATGAGCAGTTTGCCGCCGCGTTGGGCCGTGATCGAAATAACGTGATGTTGCTACGGCCCGACCGCTATGTCGCCGCATGTTTTCCGCTCGAGAACGCGAGGACAGCGGCACGTTCCGTAGAGACGCTCTTGACAGACACCTGGCCGGACGAAGCGTTGTCCCCCCTCCTCGGAGGGAAAGCACTCACCCAAGCCTCACCGATCGAGCTGGGAAGAGCTCACGATCTTTCGCCTATTCACACAGAAGGTGATACACATGTCCGCTGCCGCAGACAATCGATCGACACTGCCTGACCGGGGCGGACT
>Ga0157379_10003203_pt1 | contig 13868 bp, 19 predicted proteins | sample S25metaG_FD_121802 | JGI IMG/M metagenome (GOLD analysis project Ga0157379, IMG submission 121802) | Switchgrass rhizosphere microbial communities from Kellogg Biological Station, Michigan, USA - S2-5 metaG | ecosystem: Host-associated > Plants > Roots > Rhizosphere > Soil | place: USA... | reverse complement strand
TCCGTTGAATGAGCCGGACTACAAGACCTTTTATACTGGGAAGTCCGCAGTAGGATATATTGACTATCCTTTCGCGGAGCAAACGAAATAGGCATAAATTATTTCATATTATTTAATCTTTTACTTATTCCTTGCATAACCGGTTTCATTGTCATTTGGTGTCGATTTCGTTGCAATATTTGTTTTTGGGCATAAATGTAGAATTGTATAATCTGCTCCTGTTACTTAATTATAATGTCTATTCGACGACTCGTACATACGTTTAGTCTTCCGAATGATCAGTGGGATGAAGACGGCTTCGAAGATTCTGGGGCTTCTAGGTCAATATCTTCGCAACTTTGTTCCTGGAGAATATGAAGACGTGAAACTGGTGTGAACTCTTTCCAAAAGCCTGGATATATTCATGTTGGCCACGGATATCAGGAGTATAGAATCGCGGGCTGGAGCCGTGACTTGAACGCGAGATAGGCATGTTCAACGTACGGCTCACGAACCAAGAGTGGAAGGTAGTAACGTATTGAACAACCATTTCTTCCAGAAAATCACTGATTAACCACATATAAGCTTGACATCTAAAGACTGGCAACATGCCTTCCAAAACCCTCTTGAAAGCTTCAAATCATCGCCAAATTTTGGCTGGGTTTTCCAAGGGCACCATTCCATCCTCTTACGATCCAGGAATCCGAGAAGTATATCACTCAGCTATAGTCTCCACCTCAGGATACTCTCCGTTTCGTACGGCTTGTTCAGACTTCTGCAATTACTTGGACTATAAAGAAGGGTGGATTTTTAGACATGGGTTTTGGGCTCGCGACAACGCCATTTAAATATTCATTGATTGACCATTTTTGCGAGAAAATCATGAATGAGCCGCAAGTGAATTATTTTAGCCACAGAGTTTTTTTGAAAGCCTCAAAACATCGCCGGATCCGAGGGATATGCTGGTCACCGATTTTTACACAAGGATATTCTCCCTCTCATACAACTTCATCCAAACCCTGCGTAACTTTGCCTTGATAGAAACTTGGGAACATTCCAACCATTGCAATATCAAGAACAACAAAGCTTTTAATAGGCACACCACGGAAGCCATTATTCGTCTGGAAAGCGACGATTGCGGCAGCTAAATTCGGGGCGAAATGTTGATATCTTGTCTGACCGATTTTTCTCCACATCAACGATGAAAAGGATGGGCTACTACCGTTGCGACTTACGAGACAGATTGGGTATTCCCCAAACGTCTCCTCCTCGCAGGAAGTGAGCTGAAGTTCCCGAAACTGCACAAGCTTGGCCACTTCAATGTACCGTTGTCAGCAGAATTTCAGCAACCAGCCGCTTGAGCGTCGCAGTCGTGCAGTCGGGTTGGCGACTCGAGAGACACCAGGAAATCGGGCACATTCTAATCTGTCTCCTTACCCTTAAGCAAAACGAAACCACAGTCCTCAAGTCTATACTTGATAACACCATGATTAGATTTCAGAGCTGCGCCAAAGACTTGCTCCTTGTCCCTCTCAGCGATGGTGATACTGTGCGCCTCAAGATCTGCAAAAGTCCAGTTTCTCCGGATTTGGGCTTTGCTGGCTCGAACAGGAGCCATGTCAGAAAAAATTGAAGGCACAAGGAGGTGGACTTGAATATGGATAGCTAGCCATGGACTCATCGGATAAAATGTACACTCATACCAAAACAGCACTATAAAGGGACCAAATCTTACTTCTCAGGCTGTGGGTACTTGAACTCGGATCATACTCTGCTCGTCTGAGAAATCAAGATACTTGGTGTCCAATTGCTGTCTGAATTTGAAACCTTAGTTTGACTTACACTCGCCTCCTCCCCTGTTTGCTGTTCACCACGATGTCGCACTAGCATCGCCGCACCAGTGCGCATAACTCTCACTGCATATTCACACACAATCCCAATCACCCAGCTCATAACCGTCCTCCGGTTGCAAACCTGCAAAACGCCCAAGGTACACAAGGCCCACCTCAATCTCAAGACCCTGGTACACCATTTACAGACGAATCCACCGCTCACAGTACCATTCAACTCCCCTCAGATCTGTTCCTGGAACTCGGCCCCCCAAGAAGGCTATGATCACTGATCTGATGGGACCTGGCAAGTCCGGCCAACACATCCTTTCCCATATAGGGGTAGTGTAGGATATCTAGCAAGCACATCCTCAACAGTGGCGAAGTAATCCTACGCAGAAAACGGATGGAATGTGTGAAGGGGCCTGCTACACAAAATTTGATCGACTAATATGACGTGGAATTTGGTACCCATGGAAATCCCATACCGAGAGAAAATTCTGAAAATAAATGATGTCCGCTGCCGGATCGTGCCATATTCGCCAATGCCAATGCATGATCGTATCTTGTGTCGCAGCCTGCAGAAATCCCATTTCCACCCAACAAACCCGTCTCCCTTGATCAATCCTAGATGCAGAGAAGAATGGAAAGGATCGTTTGGATTACATATGCACAGAAAATGGAATTAGTACAACCGATGTAGAGCCGCGTCATCACTACGATGTATTTGCAACAGTAAAAAAAGGGATGAAATGACAGGAGACAACCCAACAGCCAACCTACCCAACCAACCTTACACAACAAAAACCCAACAACACTATTAATTGCAGGCAGGGAGGAAGGCAGGCGCCAAGGGGGAGGAGCGACTGGGATCTACTCTACTTACAAGCCAGACCAAAAATGAAAAAATCCGAGAGAAACTTTGATTTGAATTGATTAAAATGCCACACGATTTTCTGGAAAACCCACTGTCCACGCCAGGTGGGGGAAGGTTACAGTTGAGCTGTAGGGGTTGGAAGGTTTAGACGAAGCCTCTGCCGCCGCGCTTGGCATCGATGCGGCGGAATCGTTCAACTTCATGGCGCTGTGTGATGGCTTAGCGATAAGAAGGGCTGTACGGGGGGGAGAGATGCGTACAGTCTTTATGACGCAGAGGGTCGCAAGGAACAACCCTCCAATTATAGCAGCGAAACCATAGATTGTCCTGTAGAACTAAGTAAATAATCGCGATAGCAAAGTAATAACATACGTGAAAACATCATTCAATGTGGTATCTGCAAAATTGGTAACTCCTCCAACGCAAGGGGTTGCGTTGACGGCAGTCGCGCAAAATCCTTGGTTCACAATGTTTGATTCGCCATTGTAGAAGTAGCCGCAACATTGCAGCTGAAATAAGACGTGAGCGATTATCATCGGTTGAACTCGCTACACGGACCTTGTCTTGGATCGCCAGCCTCGCGTCATCCGTTGTCTGATTAAAGGCCTTTCCAAAGTTCACTTGTTCTTCCAGTGTGACCCACCAGATCATGGTGCCAACGACTACCACCGCAGTGGCATCACCAATTAATATCCAGTTCAAGATCGCGAGCGGAAGAGTAACGTGGTTTGGTTGGACGATGGCACCGATTGATACAATGAACGTGAGGACCAGTAGGACACCAATAACAAGACCGGCTGGGACACGCTGTTAGTGTGTGGTTATGCACATACAGCCTACAGGCTTACCTGTCAGATAACTATCTGTAAGGACTAAATGGCGGAGAGGATTGCCAGATGTTCTCCAAAGTATGGAGAACAGTATTGAAATGATTGCAGCTGCGAGGAGACAAAAGTCAAAGAATGCCCAGAAACCAAGGAGCTTCTTGGAGGCCATGGTTGGCAAACGTTATCTGGAAAAGCGTGTTAGTGGACATCTCTGGCGTGGCCATAGCGCGTACGAAGGAAAGTAGGGAGGTGCTGGTTGTCTCTTAAAGTCTTTCGAGTGCTTGAATGAATGGCTTCGAGCCTAGCGAGCAGCGCAGCTGGAACAGAGAAGAAGGGAGGTGAAAGGCGAGTGGCCGACCAGGGCGTAAAGAAGAGAGTGGACGTCGACAGTCACCGTCGGGGACGACGAAGAAGAGCTGCGCTGGAAGAAAGAAGAGGGCAAGATATCAGTTCTAAGAAGGGCAGGATATACCCTGTAGGATACTATCCAGGATACTTGCTAGAGTTACCACGGCAGCCGAAGTGATGTTTGCTGATGTTGTCTGCTGACCAAGCCATTTCAGTTGTCAAGTGTGTCGCCTTGTTCCCTTTCAAATAGAGGCGAAATTACCACCCGTTGTCGACGTCGACTGCGACGACTAACGAAATATCTATCGACTCTAGTGCATACAGTAGTCTTCCCCGTCCTCGGAGCTGATTCCCCATCGGACAGAAAGACTAATAGCCGCTGCCATCATATCATGTCGACTTCAGTCGTCCCCGGCGCCTCTCTCATCATTGCATGGCAGCTCAAGAACCGCCGCGTCCTCCTGGTGGGTGGCGGAGAGATTGCCTCCCAGCGACTCGCCGCTCTTCTCTCTGCCGATGCCTTGGTCACCATCGTTGCCCCCTCCCCTCTCCACCCAACTATCCTGTCACTCATAACTCAATATGAGCATCGCATTACCCATATTGATCGCCCCTTCCTATTCGCGCCCTCCGATATTGACACTGTTAATCCTGTCATGGTCCTTACAGCTATCTCAGATGTCCAAGTTAGCAGAGAAATCTCACAGCTCTGCCGTACAAGCCGCATTCCCATTAATGTCGCAGACGATCCCCCCGCCTGCGATTTTTATTTCGGTGCCATTGTCAGACGAGGACCCCTCCAAGTTATGATCTCCACCAACGGAAACGGACCTCGCATTGCAGCCTTAGTGAAAGACCGCATCGAGCAAACTCTTCCCGAAGACGTGGCTATGGCCATAGAAAAAATAGGAATTTTAAGACAAAAGCTCCGCGAGCGTGCACCAGACGTGGGTGGTAAACTCGGGAAGCGCCGCATGCGATGGATGACTAGGATATGCAACGAATGGTCATTCACCGACTTGGCTAAAATGGATCAGAACACCATGGACAAGCTTCTGGACGAGGGTTGGGAGCAAGACGTCATTCTGCGCCCTAGGGACGTCCTTCCGCATTCTTCTCATTTCAACTTGACCCTGCCCCCACTCGACAACTTTGTAGCTGGATTTCTGGCCGGAATCTGTGCGGCAACGGCATTGGGATTCATTGCTTTCCGAAGATAATTCCCGGCATAGTGCCCCGGCAATTTTCTGGTCCATAGCACGGCAGTGTATCTCCACTCGGTCATCCCGCCCCCTCCAAAAATATACACCTTGTTTATACATAGCACCCATTCCCTTTCTCTCCCAGGTCCGGGCGTCTGCCCACAATGAAGTTAAACAAGGTCCCTGCAGGTGCTTTACCACACCCTTGGTTCAGCGGAATGCTCCCTCTGATGCTCAGGCCTACGGGGGCATCTCTGCTGTGTTCGGTCAAGGTCGGTGTTCCGGAGCTGATGTTGATCATGCCGCGTTCGTGCATCATTGTCTGATACCATCATGGCAGAGCCGTTTGGGATCTCTTGTCATCCATATCCTCCTGTATCTAACAGATCCAAGCCGAATCAAGTTTATCTCTTACTCCTTGTGTCCTTATCATCGGCAGTGTTAACCAGAATGGTAAGTGCAAACTCTGCCTGAGATCGATTTTAAGAAAGACACCCCTGCATAGTGGATGTCTGCCATATTTTTGGTCTAATGCCAATACACTGCACATAAATGCCAAGAGACACACTGGATATTTCAACACTATCTACCCAATAAATGCCCTCAGATATATATTTACCCACCTATTTATACTTTTCCAATTTCAAACAACACCTCTTCGCAACAACCTTTTCAGTTTCTCTGTAACGCCCAATATGCAAATTCCCAATCCCAACTACTGCCGAACCACTATTAATCCAATCACTAAAATGTGGCTCATCACGTTCTATGAGCATGATTGACAGAGGAACATCCGATGGTGGATCATCGACCATTGTTATGCCCACTGCATCTTCGCGAATCAGTCCCGTGTTCTTTACTAATAGCTTCCTGTAGACTTGGGTATATACTTAGGTGGGATGGAGAAACACAATTTTAGCATGCATCCGCGCATACTTATTCTAAATTCGTCCTGCTACCTACGAAATTAAACCCGACATCGTTACTATCACTGTGGAGTAAAGGCTCCTAGTCTGAAAATACCTTTGAATACTCGCTGATTCATTGAGTATCTATTTAAACGAGGATATCCCATCTCAACACAACTTCAAACGCTGTTGTCTAGAAGGGAGTCAAGTAACGATTATCATTTTGGAGAGTCCATCATTACAAACGAAAATGATAACGAAGGCACCTCAGTTTGGAATACGTCTAGATTACTAGGTTCTTAGGAAGCCATGATTTCACAGTCCCCTAATCTATTCACAACACGAGAAGCCAAGAGGATGCCAAGCTCCTGAGGATCAGGCACCTTCAGCTTCCTGAGGAGACAAACATTTCGAAGGAAGCCATATCGAACGTGATGGCGGGAATTTCCTATTCTTTGAAAAGTATTTGAGAGATGGTAACAAAGGAGGACGGATGGACTTCACTGTACAGACTGACAAGGGACTGAGACGAGCTTGTACTTCGTCAATGCACGCCGTGCAGCATATTCTGTTCTTTTTGAAATACCACTGATTATAAAGTATTCTCCATTAAATACGCGCATCCTACACGCAAAAGATGGTCAGTCAGTTTTGGATTTTATTTTCTTCTCATCGTATCTAAGTGCGTGCCCATGATCGTCTCCAGAGACTCGGCTCGATCCAGTACACCGGCCTTGCATTTCTGCTTTTTAAGCGGTTCCATACTTCGCAGTCTCCCAGAAGGCTGAGCTGCAGTAATGGTTTAATATTTAATTTGTTTTGCTGGTAGGAAAATCAATGCCTAAGCTTGATAGAGTAGCTGCAGGAGCAGAGTGGATGAACCAAAGAGCCATTACGGGGTTTAGTTTTGGTTTAAAAGCTCATTCAAGGCAGGTTTGACTAGAACCCCTCTGTCTTCTGCATCAACATGGCTTCTAATTCCTTTCCTTCCACTGAACATTTTTGACCTTACAAATAATTTGGCAAAGTGTGTTTTGGATTGAGTTCTTCATGGACTACAACTAACAGAGACTGACTTGTAGAAAAGCTCCTAACTGTCACCCACCAAAACTCTCTAGAAAAAGGAATGTTACAGTGATAGTCCCACCAAAATTAAGTGGATATTCGCTTAGCTCATTCAAAATTGCTAGCAGCTCCCCTTTCCTCTATATAATGGTATCACTTATCTGACATTCATATCTTTTGAGCCGAATTTTTTTTTGATATCACTTGTGGCTACCCGATTTTCATCGCAACAAAAAGACTAGACGCTACTTTTTTCCAAGAAATACACCTTTTCCCTCCCTTTCACGAATCCGAGAAGCTCGAACCAGAAGTCAAGCAAGGCTCTGAGTATATAAAAACAACAATCTTCAGTCGATTCCATTCTCAGCCATGCCCTCGAATATGAATTTAAAGACAGGAAAGCAGTTCTCTTGATTGGATCCAATGAATGTGTATCGGAAATCGCCACACTGACGTGTTGTATGTCTTTAAAAGGAAGGAGGGATCCAAGAAGATACAAGGCAAGCGTCATACCTATGGAGTAATGGAACGATTTTTGATTGATTTTCTATCAAAATAGGTCTATTATGGCCCTCCAGCGAATCTTGATAAACAGGAAATCGTGGTGACTAAGGATGTCGGTGGTGAAAATACAGTGGTAAGAACCACAATCTGTGATGCTTAAGTATGTTTATGACGAGCTGAATCCCCTTCTTTATCGCAGTCCGTTTTATGCATTCAATTACGAGAGGGGAAGCAGTGGAAAGCATCTGAAAGTTCAGCCAATTGAAACTGGATTGTCTCCTCACTTTAGAGGGTGACTGGACGGAACTGCAAGTTTGAACTTGAAGTTATACATCTGGCCCAGGTCAAACTCGAGACGCCAGGAGTAACCATATACGATGACTACGAATAACAAATGGCTTGTTCTTTCACACTCTCAAGGATATGGTTGGGGAATGCTACGCTTGCCACCGACATCACTACAGATCCGAGGTTTACCACCGCCTGGATCTATGAACCACAATTGTGGATGACGTCCACCGAATTTCTTCGCACCGTCCAACAGTAAAATTAAAGTTTATGATGCGGACATTTGTCTCCGGGCGTTATATCTTATGTATTAATTCGAATGGATTTTAATCCTCAACCAATGAGCTGGACAAAAAAGTAAAAACAGGAATAATATAAGTACATGTGGGACTGAATAGGATACAAAAATGTAGGCTTTCCCTTCTACCGCTTCCCCTTACTGGCGGAAGGCTTCCCCTTAACAGGGGCTTTCCCGTTCGTCTTAGAGGGATTCTTCTTTTTAGGTCGGTCGGATTCAGAGCCTGAATCTCCCTTGCCGTTGGCTTCACGCTTCTTGTCGGATTTCGCAGCGCGCCTTTCGAGTTCATCCCAATCTTCGCCTAGTAAAATTAATATAAGATGGAAGGAAAGGAAAAGACTGGGAACTTACCCTCAGAATCATCGTCAAAGTCTGAGCCACTTCCCTCGTCATCACTAGCATCTGAGCCATCGAACGCGCTCTCTTCATCTTCGCTACTGCTCGAGGCAACCATCTCCACCTCTTCGGCTTCAAACTCGGACTCAGATTCAGAGGAGCTCTCGTCGTCCTATAAAAGTATTAGCTCAACATATCTCAACCGTTATTTCGCGCTTGTACCTCGGCATCGGCACCTCCACCACCCAAGAACGACCATCCACCTTGCAAGAAGAAGTCATACGGATCATCGTTGATAGTCTTCATAATAGGACCCCAGTTCAAATTGACAGGTCCTTCACTAATCGGAATATCTGAGGAACTAAAATAAATAAATAAACATGACGTCTAAGAAGTAACGTTTAAGAAAACTCACTCAAGCCAGTGCTTAACATCATCCAACTGAGCACTAGGTATCGAATTAATAGACAAAGGTGTCTTCTTGAAATCCTTGAAAATAATGACCATATCGAATTGTCTCAAGCCGAATTGAACACGCTCCAGCGAGACAATTTCAACTTCGGTCATAGTCACGACGAGGAAGGGAGGATCGGAGAGATGGACGAGACAGTCTGTCGTGGGTTGGAGACGGACATTGGTTCGGAAAGGAACACCCTCGAAGGAGAGTTCGCGGAAGGGAATTTCGACTTCCATTGTTTCTCCAAGCTTTTAAAATTCAAGTGTGAATATTTCGATTATGGCCTGTAATGTATTCGCATACCGAAGCAGATGCAGCATCCATGCACTTCTCAGCGAACGCGTTAAACTCCTTGTTCAAGGCATGCCTTCGTTTGCGTTCGCTCTGTTCCAGTTCGATCTCGTCTTCATCACCATATCTGAACTTTCGTTTCCGATTACCCGTCTCATCGAATTGAACGTCTGACGCTTCACGGTAGAATTGCACATCCTAGAACAAATAATAAATACCACGGAAGCTGGGAAGCAAGAAATGAAGCGCACGTGAGCCTTCTTCTTCCCAATCATGATGGGAGACTTGAGATGAATATGGATGATAACAAGCAACTCGTGATCGCAGGGCTGGAAGAAGAAGTGTTTGATATTGCTAAACAAAATATCTGGAAAAAAATTCAGCCAGTGGTTTCCAGCACAAAGAAAACCTAACACGCACCGATCTTTTGCGACCCAAGAGGAGAAACATAACGAATACCATTTTGATGCAACTCAACTTCTCCAGGCAAACGTTTCCCGTCCAACGCAGGACGAACGAACACTTCTGGCAGTTTAAGTGGACGACGGGCCTTCACTTCAATAAGTGAATCCTGTTCAATCACATCCGCCATTTCCTTTCTCTGCTGTTCACGCTTGTTCACCTCCTTCTTCAAATCGGTGATTTGCTTGTACAGCTGGTCGAATCGATGGCCGTCTGTGGAACGATAAGTGAGGGAGCGGATGAATGTGGCGTCAGGGTCTTCGAAGGGCTGGAGAGATCTAAGTAAATTAGAAAATGAATTAGATACGAATTACGCACTGTGTCCTCCTTCTTGCCAGCCAACTGACCAGGAGTTTGGAAGTTGATGCGCAGGAGGGTATAGTCACCTTCGTCCGATTTGCTGGCATTCTTAATGGTATTAATATGGAATGCAGCCGCGAACCCATGTATAGGCAGGATAAGCGACAAGTTTTTGCGGTCGATAAAGATCTCCAAAGAGATGAGCCTTCTGAATAATGGAGTGACTGTAACGTACTCACCCTCAGATCCTGAGCCTCTCGAGGCAACGCCGCCTCACCCTTATAACTCGTAAACTTCTTCCATGTTTTGCCCTCTTTCCCATTGAGGTCGCCTTCCTCACCCGCCCATCGGGCTACTCCCTCTTGTTGGCGTTGTTGATGGAGTATCTTTTGATGAGCTGCCAACTTGGCCTGCGTCTCGAGCGCATCATCTGCGACGGCTCCCCTAGTTTTGCCTCGTAGGACCTTTGTACCTACGACTTTGACAGCAGGTGAAGGCTTGCCATTTTTTGACGGAGAGGGAAGGGCCTTCTTGGGTTTAGCAGGGGCCTTATCTTTGGGTCCATCATCCTATGAAGGAATGATTGGAAATAATTAAAGAAAGAAATAGACACACTCACGAAGAAGAACAAGAATTCCTTAGGAGACTTGACACCTTCCGTCAGACACGTGGATTTCTCAGTCCCAACCTTGACTGTGTCGATTACAGAAAGAGCATACCTAAAGGTTCATTAGTTTGATGTTTATTGCCAAAAGCGAAAGTAACGCACTTCTTCCCATCCTTATCTTCGAGTCCCTGTAGACCCAAAGACAGACAGAATGCCATTCCCGTCCTTAGACGACGCGAGTTCTTTGGTGAAAGCAAATACACAGAATCGCGGAACTCCATTCCCATACCAAAGCCGATGGACTTCAGGAAATGAGGCTCAAGTGCGGGCTTCTTTTCCTTGATATATGACAAGGCATGGTTATAAACGTCACGCGCGGGAACACCATCTTTCATGATAGACAATACTTCTGTCTGTAAGGCAAGAAGAAGATCGTAGTTTGCTTCTTGTTCCTGGAATTAGGAGAGATTAGGGGATGTCGTTAATATGAATTTTACTAAGTACCTTGCTGGGATCGACCAAGAATGTACGACCAATATTTGAGCAATAGCTCTTGTATCGGATACCCAGGGAAATGATAAGTATACCAGTATGCGCAAGGTTGTCTCCGGACGATTCAGCAGAGGCTCGCAAGTCATAGCCTTCCTTGGTGTTCTTTGACTGGATGACTGGGGTATAAACGAACTCAACACTCGACCAATCAATCTACCAAAAAATGTCAATCAAAAAGGCTATAAAATGGAGATTCTGGCTCACATCAGATAACCCGCGACCCTTGCTCCATACACGTTGGTCTGGTGGCTTCTCTCCATCCCCACTTCCAATACGACTCTCGATTTGGTCTGCAAACGATTGATGGCTGATCTTCGTCTCCTTATCAAGAATCTGCTCAAGCTTGATAGTAACATGATGCTGGAATAGAGTTGAGCTTAAATTTGCTGCTGTGCGAATGCATTTCTACCCGGATTAGAGCGTTTGAGTGGCGTGCTTGAAAGGGAGAATCTACTTCCGACTTACGAGTTCTTCCTCGTCCTTTATCGACATGAAAGACGAGATACAGTGGGAAATGTCAACGCTGTCGACTTTGATGTTTTGCTCCTTCAACTGCTTCTCCCATTCGTTGACAAGCTTGCCTGTATGCTTCTCTTTGGTGATCATCCCCACCTTGTTTTGGGCCTTGTACGCGCTAATGAAGTTGGGGAAAGCATCAGTAGGAGGATCCTTAGGTTTGCCTTGTATAAGTAGCTGGACTGGGATAGGTGGATTTGATGGCTCGATCTGAGCAAGTACTTTGGCTGCGGCGCGTCGTTAATCACAGAGTGGAGACACTCGGGCACGACAAACGCGTACCTTTCGTCTGAGAACACAGGAAATATATCTTGTCTTTTGTGAACAAAATGAAAGTAGATGGAAATTCAAAGCCTAATAGCCACGTCTACACGCAAATGAGCTACTCGACGGGAGGAAAAACGCGTGAAATTGGGTCATACCTGGAAGGCCGTAGTCTTCCGCATCGGCTCATCTTCACCTGCTACCTCCCCCGCCACAAGCAATATGGCATCGATATCTGCTAGACTCTCGTATTCGTCCTGATTTTTCGCGCTCTACACAAGAGGAAAGCTAATTTATCATTCCGTATATTAGAGATGAAAACGCGGCTTGAACGAACCTTCCACGCGTCATAGATGAGCTTTATCCTGTCGTTGAATTGCTTGGTATTGAGCTCAAAGTCCGCGGCGGGCATGGCGAGCTATGAGGTAGGGGTGGTAAGAGGGAGAGCTATGGCTTGTGGCAAACTTGTAGCTGCAACGGCTCAGTGCCGCCGGCTGGGCTTGAATCTGCCGCCCACTCCTCTTCTTCAACTACATTACGCGTCGTGCTGGATATAACTCTAAATCGTGGAAAGCAGCTTGTTTTGACAAGATGAAATATGTAGATGAAAATACAGCAAATTGGCCACAATATATACGCAAAGTATTACGACAAACCATCCTCATGTTCTTTTGGATCCTCATTCTCTATAGCTAGCTCTCCCATGGCATCCGACAATTCGTCTTCTCTTGGTGGCTTTCCTCCGTTAAACAAGTCGACAATAATAGGCAATCCCGAATGGTATAATGCCGCATTCACCAGAACTCGGTCGCCTCGAGACGTCTTGATAATACTGGCTCCATGGGCTTCGTGGATATGACCCCAGACATGAAGCTTGCACGCCCATGCTCTGGTTTGATCATTGTTCTTCCGTCTTCCTAGCCGCCATTTGCTCTCCCCTGGCTGTGAAATGGAGACTCCCTGGTCTAGCTGCTGCACTTTCTCACTAAGGTAGGCACATCCAGCATGCTTATTCCTCTTGGTAAGATCATGATGACCGTATGGTGGTGTGTGCGTTAGGAGGATATCAGTATCAATGGGAACCTGATTATAAATTTCTACAAAAGGTCATGAGAACTGTATACCGGTCAAGGATGCATTATCACAGACCTTGCGCCTGCTCCCTCGTTTCGTATTGGAAGGCACCGGTGGAATATCGCGGAGCAGCCTTCATACCGGGTTAGAGTGTCTTAAACTAGATCCAAAATATGCATACCGGAGAGCCATAAATCTTCCATAATCGACCTCTACACTCGATTGAGATTGCCTCATGCTCAAGATAGTGTATTCCAGCCTCTTGGGCTGCACGACCTCGTAGCAATTCTCTAGCAGCCTTTAGGTTCTATGAATATCATTAATAATAATTGATTCCAAGTTGTGTTGAATATTACCTTGAAGAAAGCTTCGCTTTTTATTTCTTCCGCAAGTTGTTTGTCTAGACAGAGCTGAATATTGGATCAGAGACGCGAATATAAATTCAGCTAAATTATGTACATCATGATTACCTGCAATCAAACTAGAAGGAATTAATTAAAATCTATAGACTGTGGCACTTTCTTACATCTTGACCGGATGTGAGAGAGTAATTATCCATCTGACGCATTTCTGGAGATCCTCCACTCTCCCCCAACTGCTAAGATCGCTGCAGAATAACGTGTTAACTCCATCTAATTATCGATATTCATGCTATTTACCCTGCATGTAAAAGAACGTCACCCGGAGGAACTGCAAACGCTCGGCTGTGGGTATCCGAAATGCAAATAAATCGAGTCCACGATTTTCCTGGATGTGGAGGGGGAGAGTCAGGATCGTATTCGACGTAGACTTTGCTGGGTGGCATTGTGGAAGAAAGCAAGGTTAATGATGAACAGCATAAGTCACAGCGCAGCCCACCAGTTTGTGGTGGACAGCCCACAAGC
>Ga0157379_10003202_pt1 | contig 13869 bp, 15 predicted proteins | sample S25metaG_FD_121802 | JGI IMG/M metagenome (GOLD analysis project Ga0157379, IMG submission 121802) | Switchgrass rhizosphere microbial communities from Kellogg Biological Station, Michigan, USA - S2-5 metaG | ecosystem: Host-associated > Plants > Roots > Rhizosphere > Soil | place: USA... | reverse complement strand
CCATCGCCATTTCCGCCGACCGCTTCATCGCGGAGAAGAATCCAGCGGCTGCGGGCGGCATTACCGGCACCTACTCCGGAAACGTCGTCATCATCCAGGGCGACATCCGCATGCGCGCCAATTCCGTGCGCATCAACGTCGCGGCGGGCAAGCCCCAGAAAATCTATGCCGACGGCAATGTCGTGGTGGACTCGGCTTCGGGTACCGCGTCGGGCGATGCCGGCGTGTACGATGTCGCGCCTCGCCTCGTCACGTTGACCGGTCACGTCGTGCTCACCAAGGAGAAGAACGTGATGCGCGGCGCCCAGCTCACCGTCAATCTCGTCACCGGCATCGCACAACTTGGCGGCGGCGGTGGCGTCAGCGGGACGCGCAGCGGTCGCGTTCAGGGATTGTTTACACCTCCGCCCCAGTCGGGCGGCAAATAGAAGGTTCATCCTTCCTTAAACGCGAATAGGCATGGTTCTTGCGCATGAATAGAAACGACAGCGAAACCGCCGGTCATACCGACCTCCGCCCACGCGTGATCGAGGGTGGTCGGGGACTTGTGGCGACGCGTATCGCCAAGAGCTACAACCGCCGGCCGGTCGTGCGCTCCATCAGCCTCTCGGTGCGGCGTGGCGAAGTTGTCGGACTGTTGGGACCCAACGGTGCCGGCAAGACCACCTGCTTCTACATGATCACCGGCCTCGTCCCGGTCGATGCCGGCACGATCGAAGTCGACGGCGTCGACGTCACCCGGATGCCGATGTACCGGCGCGCGCGTCTTGGTATCGGATATCTGCCGCAGGAGGCATCGATCTTCCGCGGCCTGACCGCCGAACAGAACATTCGCGCCGCTGCCGAACTCGTTGAGCCGGATTCCAACCGCCTGAGCGCCATGGTGGAAGAATTGCTTGCCGAATTCGGCGTCACCCATGTGCGCCAGACCCCGGCGCTGGCGCTCTCGGGCGGCGAACGGCGGCGCGTCGAAATCGCGCGCGCACTGGCCACGCACCCGTCCTACATACTGCTCGATGAGCCGCTCGCCGGCATCGACCCCATCGCTGTCGGCGAAATCCGCGACTTGGTCGTGCATCTGAAGGATCGCGGCATCGGCGTGCTCATCACCGATCACAATGTGCGCGACGCGCTCGACATCATCGACCGTGCCTACATCCTGCATGATGGCCAGGTCCTGAAGGAAGGCACGCCGTCCGAAATCGTCAGTGACCGCGACGTGCGCCGCGTCTACCTCGGCGAGCGGTTCTCGCTCTAGCCCATGCTCACGGTACGCACATGGCGGGCGTAGGACAAAAGCTCGAGATCCGGCAGGGCCAGGGTCTCGTCATGACTCCCCAGCTGCAGCAGGCCATCAAGCTGCTGCAACTGTCCAACGTCGAACTCGCCGAATATTGCGAGCAGGAGCTCGAGCGCAATCCCTTGCTTGAACGGGACGAGGGAGCACCCGACCCGGAGCACGAGCGCCCTGAAGCCGACGTGAAGTCGGAAGCGCTCGACACCGAACTCGCGCGCGAGGACTTTACCAAGGTCGCCGATCTCGATGCCGCGCATGACAATCTGTATGATGGCGACACGCCGCAACCAGCACCCTCGGCACAGAGTGCGCCGCTCAGCGATTGGACGACGGTCAAGGCGGGCAACGGCTATGACGGCGACGAGGACTTGCTCGAGTCGACGCTGGCCGGCGGCGGCACGCTCAAGGATCACCTGCTCGACCAGCTCTCCATCGCCGCACTGGCGCCCGACGCACGACTGATCTGCCTGACCTTGATCGATTCGGTGGATGAGGCGGGCTACTTGCGCGCCGACATCGCCGAAGTTGCCGAACGCCTTGCGATCGACGTGAAGGCGGTCGAGGACGTGTTGCAAGTGTTGCAGGGCTTCGATCCGGTCGGAGTTGCCGCGCGCGATCTCGCCGAGTGCCTGGCACTGCAACTGAAGGCGCAGAACCGCTACGACCCGGCCATCGCCGCGCTGCTGACCCGTCTGGATCTGGTGGCGCGCCGCGACATTTCCGGATTGAGCCAAATTTGCGGCGTCGATGCCGAAGACGTCAATGAGATGATCGCTGAGATTCGCGCGCTGACGCCCAAGCCCGGTCTCGCCTTCAGCACAGAGCCGGTTCAGCCCGTGGTGCCAGACGTCTTCGTGCGCGTCGGCTCGGACGGTGGCTGGCAGATCGAGCTCAACTCCGACACCCTGCCGCGCCTGCTGGTGAACGGACGTTACTATACGCAAGTGTGCAAGGGCGCGCGCGACAAGGATTCCAAGAACTATCTCACCGAGTGCCTGAACAATGCCAATTGGCTGGTGAAGAGCCTGGACCAGCGTGCGCGCACGATCCTCAAGGTCGCGACGGAAATCGTGCGTCAGCAGGACGGCTTTCTCACCTATGGCGTGCGGCACCTGCGTCCGCTCAATCTGCGCACGATTGCCGATGCCATCGCGATGCATGAATCGACAGTGAGCCGGGTGACGTCGAACAAATACATTTCCACGCCGCGTGGCATGTTCGAGCTGAAATATTTTTTCACCGCTTCGATTCAATCGGTTGGCGGCGCCGAGGCGCATTCGGCGGAAGCCGTGCGCGATCGCATCCGCGAATTGATCCACAACGAGCAAAGCGTCGAAGTGCTGTCCGACGACCGCATCGTTGCCATGCTGACCGCCGATGGCGTCAACATTGCGCGGCGCACCGTCGCCAAATACCGGGAAGCGATGCGGATTCCCTCGTCTGTGGAACGTCGCCGACAGAAGTCAATGCAGGAATCGGCGAGTCCGGCTTTTCGTTAATTGCAAGCGTTGACATTAATGAAGGGCAGGCCTAAACACCCGCGCCTTCGAACGGGGCACGACGAAAAAGCGGAACTTTTTTAACGCTAAACGCGTTCAGGCCAATACAGAAGAAGGCCATGCGGGTTCGGGTTTCAGGTAAGCAGGTTCAGGTTGGCGAAACGCTTCCGGCGGGAGTTCGCTTCCGTCTAGCAGAAGCGGTGGCCAAGCATTTCGACGGCGGCGCGGAGGCGAATGTGGTGTTCTCGCACAATGGGCCGTTCTTTCGCGCCGACTGCACGCTGCACCTGGATTCACGCACCATCCTGAAGGCGGAAGGTGAGGACAAGGATGCACACCACGCTTTTGACAAGGCATTCATCCATATGGAAGCACAGCTGCGGCGGTACAAACGCAAGCTGAAAAATCATCACGCGAAGGCTCGCACGCGCAAGAGCGTCGCCGCCTGACAGCACAGCGAAGGTCGCCTATGAACATTTCAGATCTGCTCCAGCCGGCCGCCGTCATTGCCTCGCTCAAAGCCCAGGGCAAAAAGCACCTCTTGCAGGAGGTTGCGGCGCGCGCCGCGTCGGTGACGCAGTTGCCCGAGCGCAAGATATTCGAAACGCTGATGGAGCGCGAGCGCCTGGGCACGACCGGCGTCGGGCAGGGCATCGCCATTCCGCATGGTCGCCTCGCAGATATCGGTGAGATCGTCGGCGTCTTCGCGCGGCTCGAAACTGCGATCGATTTCAATTCGGTGGACAACCAGCCGGTCGATCTTGTTTTCATGCTGCTGGCGCCCGAAGGGGCGGGAGCCGATCATCTGAAAGCGCTGGCGCGGGTCTCGCGTCTGCTGCGCAACCAGACCGCCACCGAAAAGCTGCGTGCGGCCAAGAGCGCCGAGGCGCTCTACGCCATTCTGACCGACACCACAGGCTTGTCGGGCGCGCAAGCCGCCTGAGCGCGCCCGCGCACAGGCGAAATCGCGCGACTTGAAACCACGTGGCCAGGGCGACCAAAGTTCGGTCGAAATGGTGTTTGGGATTACACGGCGTCCCGCGCGGCTAAGCGTTACGCGCCATCAGCCCGCCATCCACGGGGATGATCGCGCCGGTCAGGAATGATGCTGCCGGCAGGCACAGGCTCAACGTCATGTGCGCGACTTCCTCCGGATCGCCGTAGCGGCGCAGGGCCGTACGGCGTCGCGCGTAAGTGTTCTTGTCTTCCTCCGGGATGATCGCGGTCATGCCGGTGCGCACCGGTCCGGGGCAAATGCAGTTGACCGTGATGCCGCTTGGTCCCAGTTCGACTGCCAGTGCCCGCGTCAATCCGACCACCCCGGCCTTCGCCGCGGCATACGGACTGTCGCGCGAGGTCGCGCCAAGCGCCTCGGTCGACGCGATATTAACGATGCGCGCACAGCTGGACTTGCGCAGATAGGGCAGGGCCGCCCGAACCGTGCGCTGCTGCGCGGTCAACAGTACCGTCAGTCCTTTCGCCCAGATGGCCTCGTACTTTTCATGGTCGATCGGCACGCCGGCCGGAATACCGGCATTGTTGACGAGCACGTCGAGGCCATTGAACGCCGCGGCGACTTCGCCCACGACACGCACGATTGCATCGCCGTCGGAGACATCCAGAGTCCACGCCCTGGCGTTGCCGCCGCCCTTTCGGATTTCCGCGGCCACAGTCTCCGCCCCGTCGCCATTGAAATCCGTGACCGCAATGTTTGCCCCATCATCGGCAAAGGCATGCGCGGTGGCGCGACCCATCCCGCTGGCCGCACCCGTGACCAACACCGACAAGCCACGCACCGAGCGGCTCAATTTTTTGACCGGATCCATGCGCGTCTCTCCTCCAACCGGGCTCGAGCTTCAGATGCATGCCGCCGGTTGTCCAGCGTCAAAAAAAGCCGGCGGCCATTGCTGACCGCCGGACTCTCCCGTTGAACCTATCCGCGCAGGGGGGCTAATGCACGGATACAGGAGTCAGTTCGTTTTGCAGCGCTGCGCCATAGGCGCTGTCATACGCGTCGGTGTAACCGAGCACGCTGCCGTCGACTGCGTGCAGGACATAAAGCTTCACACCCGGCGGCAAGGTGATGCCGGCAGGGATCAGGCCGAGGCGATGGGCCTCTTCATCGCCGGTTGGCTTAATGTAAGTGATGCGCCCCGCATCGAATGTGGGCGGATTTTTCATATTCGGTTCGTCCTTCATGACAGACCTCCTTCGCCCATCCCATTCGTCTTGCCGGCACGCGTCCGGATGTCGATCGATCGAATGACGCTCTCGGCTTTTGGCCGGGCGAGTTCGACCGTAAGCAACCCATTCTCCAACTCCGCTCCCGTCACTTCGATCCCTTCGGCCAGGACAAAAGCGCGTTGAAATTGTCGTGCTGCAATGCCGCGATGAAGGAACTGTTTGTCGGAACCCTCAGACTGCTTGCCGCGGATAACGAGCTGGCGACCCTCGACAGTGATGTTCAACTCCTCGCGCGCGAAGCCGGCAACGGCGAGCGTGATGCGCAAATTCTCGTCGCCTTGCTGTTCGATATTGTAAGGCGGATAGCCGTCTGCGGCGCTTTTCGCGGTGCGTTCGAGCAATCTTTCCAGATGCTCAAAACCCAGCAGGAACGGGCTATTGAAATAGACGGTCCGATTCACCTCAAAGCCCTCCTTCAAGCGGCTTTGCATCTCTTGGCCCTCGTAATCGAGCGGCCGGTATGTCTGCGGCGACCCGGTACAGGGCGTCACCTTCTGGTAAGAATGTGGGGAGCCGTGCGGCCAAATCAAGGGTTTAGCCGACGCAAAATTCAACCAGGGGTTGGAGCGTGCCGGAATCGCCCTTTGTTTGGTTCGACGACGCCAGTTCTGGCCGCGAAAGGCTGCTCCAATTCGCCGATCAATCCGACGTGATCACCGCTTCTGAGCCGGCCGATTTGGCGCCCGCGTTCGCCCGCATCGAGGCCGCCCTGGCCGCTGGGCGGCACGTCGCCGGCTGGATGGCCTACGAACTGGGCTACGCCTTGGAGCCGCGCCTGGTGCCGCTGCAATGGCGCGACCGTCGCGTGCCGCTCTTGTGGTTTGGTGTGTTCGATGCACCCCAAATCCTTGGACGGGAGGAGTTCGCGCCGCGGGGTCGAGCCTATGCCGGGCCGTTGCACCATGACTGGGACGAGCCTGCCTATGGCAGCCGCTTTCGCCGGGTTCACGACTACATCGGGGCGGGCGATATCTATCAGGCCAATCTGAGCTTCCGCTCGCGCTTTGCCTTCGTGGGCGACCCGCTCGCGCTGTACCTGCAGCTGCGTGAGCGCGCCGCGGCCGCGCATGGCGCCTATGTCGATGACGGCACGCGCCAGATTCTCAGCCTGTCGCCGGAACTGTTCTTCGCGATCGGCGCCGACAGGAAAATCACGGCGCGGCCGATGAAAGGCACTGCGCCGCGCGGAGGCGATGAGCTATCCGATGCTCGCGTCAAGGCTGCGCTCGCCGCCTCGCCGAAGGACCGCGCCGAAAATCTCATGATCGTCGATTTGTTGCGCAACGATGTCGGACGCCTCGCATTGATCGGCAGCGTCGCGGTACCGGAACTCTTTGCGGTCGAGAGCTATCCAACATTGCACACGATGGTCTCGACGGTCACGGCACAACTCAAGCCCGCCACGCGCGCCGAAGCCATCATCCGCGCGCTTTTTCCCTGCGGCTCCGTCACCGGCGCGCCCAAGATCCGGGCGATGGAGGTCATTCGTGAGCTGGAGGAAACGCCGCGCGGCGTCTATTGCGGTGCTATCGGCTATTTCGCGCCGGATGGATCAGCCAGCTTCAATGTGGCGATCCGCACCATCACGCTGCAGGGCGGGTCCGGCGAGCTCGGCATTGGCGGCGCGATCGTGCAGGACTCCAACGCCGCAGCCGAATATGCCGAATGCCTGCTCAAGGCGCGCTATTTCGAAAGCGCGCGCCGACCGCTCGAACTGATCGAGACCCTGCGGTTCGAGGGCGGGTTTGTCCGCCTGGAGCGTCATCTGGATCGCATGCAGCATTCGGCTGCGTGCTTCGGTCTGCCATTCAACCGCAGCGCCGCGCGCCAGGCGCTCGACCACGCGGTCGCCGGCGCGAGCGGTGCCAGGCGCGTGCGTCTGACGCTCGACGAAGCCGGCGCCTTCGCCTGCTTGACGGCACCGCTCGCCAGGGCGCCGCAAGGCTGGACGTTTGCCCTGTCGCCGCACCGCGTCCACAGTCGCGACCCCCTGTTGCAGCACAAGACGAGTTGGCGGGAATTTTTCGACCACGAATTGACGCGACTTGAAAAACTTACACGTTGCGACGAAGTCCTGTTCCAAAATGAGCGCGGTGAGCTAACGGAGGGGAGCCGCAGCACTATCTTCATTCGCCGGGGTGATGGATTGGTCACGCCGCCACTGGCTGGCGGGCTCTTGGGCGGTGTGTTGCGCGGCGAACTCCTCGCGGCGGGTCGGTGCGTCGAAACCTCGCTGACACCGGACGATCTGTTCGGCGAAGTCTTTCTCGGCAACTCGCTGCGCGGCTTGATCCCGGCGACACTGGTTCAGCAGGAAGCCTTGTCACGCGGCGCCTAGAGTTCCGGTACGGTTCAGCCTGCCGCCAGCGCGCACAGGTCTGTAAGCGAGCGCGGAAGTACCCAGCCGCCGGCTTCGGCGAGGCGGCCTTCGGCGCTATCCGCGTCGAGCACTTCGGCCAGATTGCGCCGTTCGAAGCGTTGCCGCAGTTCGCGTGCGACTTTCTTGTCATCGAACTTCGTCAAGCGGGCGCGCACTGCTCGCCCAACCTGTATCGCCACATCGCGATCGGTCAGCTGCTGCAGCAGATCGTCATAGGGCGTCGGCGCATAGCGGTGGGCCAGAAGCCGGGGCAGCGTCAAGCCGAGTGCCGTGGCGCCCAATGCCGCCGCGACACCGCCGCCCAACACCATTGTCCGGCGCGAAATGCGCTCGTCGCTCATCGTCTCATCGCCTTCAGATGATCGGCCAGGCGCAACGTCAGGGCCACGAGATTCATCGTCGGATTCGACGCGCCGTAGGTTGGAAATACGCCGCTGCCTGCCACGAAAAGATTCGCCATGCCGTGGACGCGCGAATTCGCATCGACCACGCCCTGCTTGGGATCGCGGTGCATGCGGGTTGTGCCTAGGTGATGGTCGCCCCAATCAAGCGCCGACAACCACTCGTCGCGGCTATCGTAGTTCAGGCGGATCATGCCACTGCGTGCCGCGAGCAGTTGGCGGCCCAACTCCTTCATCGTCAGGCGGTAGCGTGCAAAGTCGGTATCGGCAACCTGATTACTTAGCTTGAGCCGCGGCATGCCCAATAGGTCGTGCTCATGGGTTAGCGTCAAGCGGCGCTCCGGGTCGGGCTGCAGCTCAAGTCCGCACCCGATGGAGAATGCCTTGGCGCTGCTGGCATCGACGCCAAGCGCCAGGGCAGTGGTCACCACGGCGGCCTTCCCCAGTTCGTCGAGTTCGACCGGACTCTCCACCGTGGTGAGCGAACCCAAGACTTTGCGGCTGCGCTTGAAGTCATCGCTGGGTGCGAAGGCCGCGCGAAGCAGGGCACCATCCATGTCCCACGCGTTGAAATAATAGGACGCGATGTCTCCGGCGAATGAAACCAACGTTGCGGTATCGCGCGGAATGGGATGATCGGCGAAGAAGCGTCCAACCAGATCATTGGTATTGCCGACGCCGGCTTCTGCGACATCGCGCGAGGCGAGCATCAGGCGGGCATTCTCGATTGCACCGAGCGCCAGCACCGTCGTCTTGGGCCTTACGACGAATCTTCGTCCGTTCAGCGTGGCGACATCGAACTGCTCCAGGCTTGCACCATTGGCGGCCAGGTGCAGTTTCGTCGCGTTGGCGTGCAGGAAAACCTTGAGATTGGCGACGCGTTTGAGCTCGGCCGCGTAGCGCTCGCCGAAATGGGTGGGAAGTATACTGTCCCGTTGCTTGCTGAACTGAAACCAGCTCGTGTAAACGCCGCCGGCGCCGAGCGGCAATGGCTTTGCTGCCGCCGTCATGGCGCTGGCGGCTGTGTCGTAACGCCAGGCTCCCGCTTCGACGAGCGCTTGCGCGCGGGCGAAATAGGGTTTGAGTTCGGCGATGCCGAATGGCCAGCCGGAGTGCGCCACCCAGTCGCGCTGTTCGAAGTCGATCGGGTCTAGCGGCCGGCACCAGCCGCCCCAATGGTTGCTGCCGCCGCCCAGATAACGCATGCGTGACGCGTCGAGCGGCAGATATGACGTGCCCGACACCGTTCCGGCATAGAGCGATTGCGTCTTGGCATCGAAATCCATGCCGCCGCTCTCGAACAGCATCATCTTGAACGGAGCGCGGGCGAGGGCGAGCGCCAACGTGATCCCGGCCGGGCCGCCGCCGATGATCGCCAGATCAGGTTGCAGGATTGTGCCCGACGGAATCGTCCGGGCGTCGATGAACGCGCTCAAGTCGAGATTTCCGTCTGCCCTTGTGCTTACCGCGGCAAGCTATAGGGCCCGCCGCTGGCTGTCTTGTCGCAATTGTCGCGGCGCGCAAGCGCTTGCTTGTAAAGCCAATAGTCCCAATGATCGCTCGAATTCGAACCGACCGCACGGGAGTGAGAATGCGCGTGGCGCTGGCGTTGTTCCTGGTGCTCGCCTTGGCGGGGTGCGACGACGCGTTTGATCTGCCGTCGTTCAACGGCCCGGCCGCTACCTTTCCGGGCCCGCCGGCCGCGCCGCTCGACCCGCGCTGTCAGGCCGTCGCTGCCGATCGCATGGCGGACGTTGCGTTGCAAGGTTTCGACGAAGATGTGCAGCGCGAAACCTATGAGCGGACCTATGCGGATTGTGTGGCCTGGGCGGCGCGTCGGACGAACGAGGACTAGCCGGTCACAGCCGCTTCGCTGCGAACGCGCGGCCGGAGCCGGTCTTCAGGTAACGCTCAAACGCAATGGCACGCGCTTCGTCCGAAACTGCGAGATAGGTGACAAGTTTCCAAGGTTTGAACTTCGAAGTGTGGGGCGACCCGCCAGCATTGTGCACCTTGAGGCGTTTGCGCAAGTCGTCCGTGAGTCCGGAATAGACTTCTTCGGGATGTTCAACGCTGCGCAGCAGATACACGTATTTCACGACACCCCTTCTCGCAATCGTTGACGGACAATCGCCAAGCGAAGACTGGCTTGCCAACCGTAGCTGCGCGAACGCGTAAACAGCCCTCCTACGCGCTGGCGCGCTTCGGCGGGCAACCTCCGCTGCTGAGCAGCGAAGGTAAACGTATTCCAAAAAGCACATCTTCTCGCGAGCATTGACAGAGAGTTGCCAAGCGAAGACTGGCTCGCCAACCGTAGCTGCGCGAACGCGTACACAGCCCTCCTACGCGCTGGCGCGCTTCGGCGGGCAACCTCCGCTGCTGCGCAGCGAAGGTTGGTGGAGCCAAGCGGGATCGAACCGCTGACCTCCTGCATGCCATGCAGGCGCTCTCCCAGCTGAGCTATGGCCCCGCCTCCGGCCGAAGCCGGAATTCGGAAATCAGAAGTCGGAATGCCGGGTTTTCAGACTTCCGATTTCAGCCTTCTGACTTCTACATCGAGAAGGATGAGCTATCGCTCATCCTTCTCGATGTCGGCATCGATGATGCCGCTGACATCGTCATTTTCGTCTTCGTCGTCCTCCAGGAGAGAGTCGTCCTCTTCCTCCTCATCGTCCTCGACGACGATGTCTTCGATGTCATCCTCGTCGACGACCTTCATGCCGACACCTTCGGTCTCGGTCTCCTCGACGACTTCTTCTTCCTCGTCCTCGCCGGTGGCGGCGACCACGAGCGGCGCCTCGTCGGGAATTGGTTCGACGATCTCTTCGGCGTCCTCGCTCTCCTCGTCCTCGTTTTCAGCCTCTTCGTCCTCCGCCTCAGCGGGGACAGCCTGGGCCGCCACCGGTTCAGGTTGGCGCGGACGGCGCTGCTTGTAGAGTGCCTCCGGCTCGAACGAGAAGGCGCATTTTGGGCATTCGATAGGGCGCTTCTGCAGGTCGTAAAAGCGCGACCCGCAGCTGGGGCACACGCGTTTCAGTCCTAGATCTGCCTTGACCAAGCTCATGCTTCCCATTCAGAAGGGTTGTGTCGGAAGGCGGGTCGTTTGCCACGCCAGCACCGGCCTGTCAAAGAGACTTTTGGGCTTGAAAATGCACGGTTCAGCTGCCGCCAGACCGTTGAAATCGCGCCGCTCGGGGCCGCTTGGGGGAACCGCGGCCATTCCCGGTGACAAATCCATTTCCCACCGCGCCCTGATCCTCGGTGCGCTGAGTGTCGGCGAAACGCGCATTACCGGGCTTTTGGAGGCCACCGACGTTCTCAATACAGCGGAGGCCATGCGCCGGTTCGGCGCCCGGCTCGAACGTCGCGGGCCGGGCGCGTGGAGCGTCTGGGGCAGCGGTGTGGGTGGCTGGGCGGAACCGGACAATGTTCTCGATTTCGGCAATTCGGGTACCGGTTCGCGCTTGGTGATGGGTGCCATGGCGACCACCGCCATTACCGCCGTGTTCACCGGCGACGCATCCTTGCGCGAACGCCCGATGGCGCGCGTGCTCGATCCCCTGACCCAGTTCGGCGCCACCTACGTCGCCCGGTCCGGCGGTTTGATGCCGGTGACGCTGAGCGGCCCAGAGCTTGCGATCTGCATCGACACCAGCGTCGCGGTCGCCTCGGCACAGGTGAAATCGGCTTTGCTGCTGGCCGCGCTCAACGCGCCCGGCCGTTCACGCATCGTCCAGAGCGCTCTCACCCGCGATCATACCGAGAAAATGCTGGCGGCCTTCGGGGCAGACATATCGGTCGAGACGCTGCCGCTGGGCGAAGCCATCCACATCATGGGCGAAGTCGAGCTGCGACCCTGTGCCATCGATGTGCCGCGCGATCCATCGTCCGCCGCCTTTGCCCTCGTCGCCGCGCTCATTGTGCCGGGATCGGAATTGCGCATTCCGGGTGTGCTGCTCAATCCGCGGCGCACCGGATTGATCCGTACGCTGATCGAAATGGGCGGCCACATCGTCATTGAGAATGAGCGTGAAAGCGGTGGCGAGATGATCGGCGACATTGCCGTGCGGGCGTCGCCGCTGAAAGGCGTCGAGGTGCCGCCGGAACGCGCGCCCTCGATGATCGATGAATATCCGATCCTGGCGGTGGCGGCAGCGTTCGCCGAAGGTCGAACAGTTATGCACGGGCTGGAGGAACTGCTGGTCAAGGAAAGCGACAGGCTCGCCGCCATCGTCGCCGGCCTGACAGCGAATGGCCTGATCGTGTCGGAATCATCCGGCTCGTTGACCGTCGAGGGCAGGGGCCAGGACGGCGTGCCGGGCGGCGCACGCGTCGCAACCCACAGCGATCATCGCATCGCCATGGCGTTCCTGTCGTTGGGTCTCGCCTCGCGCAACCCTGTTTCGGTCGATGACACATCGATGATCGCGACCAGCTTTCCCGAATTCGAAAAGCTGATGCGCGATCTCGGCGCCGATTTCCAAGTGGTGAACGCTTGAGCATCATCATCGCCGTCGATGGCACCGCCGCGTCGGGCAAAGGCACCTTGGCGAGGCGCCTCGCGCAGCACTTCAATTTCGCGCACATGGACAGTGGTGCACTCTATCGCTTGGCCGCTCTCGCGGTGCTCGACCAGAACGGCGATCCGGCGCGGGAGGCCGATGCGGTACGGGGCGCGCGCGCGATCAATCTCGCCCGTGCCGGCGATCCGGCGATCCGCACCGACAAGGTCGGCAAAGCGGCGTCGCAGGTCGCCGGCATACCCGCCGTGCGCCATTCCCTGCACGACTTTCAGAAGGCGTTTCTCGAACGTCCCCCCGGCCAGAGCCCGGGAGCAGTGATGGATGGTCGCGACATCGGAACCGTCATCGCGCCGCATGCGAACGCCAAGCTTTTTGTCGACGCCCGCCCGGAGATACGCGCCCATCGCCGCTGGCTGGAACTCGCGGGCCTTGGCATCGAACGGGACGAGGCCGAATTGCTCGCCGAGATCGTCGCCCGCGACCACGCCGACAGCACGCGCGCCGTCTCGCCCATGAAGCGCGCCGCGGACGCCGACTTGCTCGATACGAGCGCATTGGGTATAGACGCCGCGTTCGCGGCTGCTCTCGCCCTGGTCCAACCCAAGGTCGAAGGCGCGCTCAAGGCCAGCCACAGGGGTTAGGAGACCCGGCGGCCTCATCGGGCAAACCCGAACTTGATCGACAACCCAACCGCCCGGACGGATTCACATCCGTTTGGGAAGTCCATCGGTGAGAGCCGATCGGCACGAACGACCGAATTGGAAATCCTGAATGGCTCGCCACGCGACCGCAACCAAAGTTCACGAACATGCCAACGCCATCTCCTCCCCGAGCCGTGATGACTTCACCGCGATGCTCGAAGCAAGCTTCCTCACCCAGTCGCCGCAAGAGGGTGCCGTCATCACCGGCACGGTGGTGGCGATCGAGAACGACATGGCGGTCGTCGATGTCGGCCTGAAGACCGAAGGTCGCGTGTCGCTCAAGGAGTTCTCGATGCCCGGCGTGCCGCCGAGCATCGCGGTCGGCGACCAGGTCGAGGTCTATCTCGAACGCGTCGAGAACGCCCTTGGCGAAGCGGTGCTGTCGCGTGACAAGGCGCGGCGCGAGGAAAGCTGGATCAAGCTCGAGCGCGCCTTCAACGAACAGACCCGCGTCACCGGCGTCATCTTCGGCCGCGTCAAAGGCGGCTTCACCGTCGATCTCGACGGCGCCGTCGCGTTTCTTCCCGGCAGCCAGGTCGATGTACGCCCGATGCGCGACGTCGGCCCGCTGATGAACCAGCCGCAGCCGTTCCAGATCCTGAAGATGGATCGCCGCCGCGGTAACATCGTGGTCTCGCGTCGGGCGGTGCTGGAAGAGCGCCGCGCCGAGGAGCGCACCAGCCTCGTTGCCTCGCTGCAGGAAAAGCAGATGGTCGAAGGCGTGGTGAAGAACATCACCGACTATGGCGCCTTCGTCGATCTCGGCGGGGTGGACGGCCTGCTGCATGTGACGGATATCGCGTGGCGTCGCATCAACCATCCGT
>Ga0157379_10003199_pt1 | contig 13872 bp, 13 predicted proteins | sample S25metaG_FD_121802 | JGI IMG/M metagenome (GOLD analysis project Ga0157379, IMG submission 121802) | Switchgrass rhizosphere microbial communities from Kellogg Biological Station, Michigan, USA - S2-5 metaG | ecosystem: Host-associated > Plants > Roots > Rhizosphere > Soil | place: USA... | reverse complement strand
CCATGCAGGACAACTTCTCCAAGTGGCAGACGCGCGAGGGCATCAAGAACCTCCCCGAGTACGACGGCCCCGACGACGCGAGCGAGACCGACACCGCAGGCGGGTGACGCCCGGCGGCGCCGTGCTCGGGGCGGCGGGCGTGCGGGTCCGCCGCGGGCGGCGGGTCCTGCTCGACGACGTCACCTTCGCGGTGCGCGGCGGGGAGCTCGTGGCCCTGCGCGGCGGCAACGGCAGCGGCAAGACAAGCCTCCTGCGCGTCCTGGCCGGCGCCACCGCCGCAGCGGCGGGCACGGTCTCGCGACCGGCCGCGTGCGCGTTCGTGCCCGACCGCGTGCGGCTCGCCGGCGGCCCGCGCTGCGGCGAGTGGCTCGCCCGGCTGCGGGCGCTGCGCGGCCTGGCGCCGATCGACTGGGCGGGGCCGCTGGAGGCCTCGGGCCTGGCCGCCGCGGTCCTGGACCAGCGCTGCGGCGAGCTGAGCAAGGGGATGACCCAGCGCGTGGCGCTGCTGGAGGCGCTGACCTCGGGGGCGCCCGCGCTCGTGCTCGACGAGCCCTTCAGCGGCCTGGATCACGACGGACGCGTCTGGCTCGGCGGCGCGCTGGCCGCGCAGGCGGGCGCGGGTGCGGCGGTCCTGCTCTCCGACCACGCCGACCAGGGCGCCGCGTCGTGGTGTCGCCTGACCCGCGCGCTGGCGATCGGCGACGGGACCGTGGTCGCGGACGGCGATGCGCCGCCCGAGGCGCCGGCGGTGACGATCCGCGCCGTGGCGGCCGACGGCGCGCCGCTGACCCGCGTCGTGGCCGGCGCAGAGGTCGACGCGACGCTGCGCGCGCTGCTGGACGCCGGAGCCCACATCCTGGAGGTGACGCGGTGACGCTGCGCCCGGCCGGCGCCTACTTCGTCACCGTGGCCGCGCGCGCCCGAGCGCCCCTGGCCGCCTGCGCCGCGGGCCTGTTCTTCCTCATCGGCAGCTACGCCTACCCGCGCAACGAGCCGGGCGGCACGTACGGGATGACCGCCCTGATCGGCACCGTGCTCGCCGCGTGGCTGGTCCGGTCCGTGCTCGGTGCCGAGCCGGCCGAGCAGGCCGACATGGCGGCGGTCGCGCTCGGCGGCCGCACGCAGCGGCTGCGCCTGGTCGCCGGCCTCGGCGCGTGCCTGGCGGCGATCCTGGCCGTCGTGTTCGTGCTCTACCCGCTCGTCCTGCTGTGGGCCGGCGACACGCACGTCTTCGATCCCCACCCGCGCGTCGCCGACGTCGTCGCCGCCGTTGCGGCGCACGTCGCGTGCCTGACGTTCGGCGCGACGCTCGGGCTGCTGTTCGCCCCGCCGCGCGTCCCGGGCGCGCCGACGGCGTTCGCGGCGCTGACGGTCACCCTGCTGGTCGTGCTGGTGGCCGGCAGCGCCCTCGGCCCGGTCGGCGGGCCCTACGCCGTCGCCGACCGCATGGCCGACGCGCGCCCGGGCGCGATCAGCGCCGGCGAGCTCGTCGCGGACGCCAGCTGCCTGGTCCTGGCGGCTGTGGCGTTCGGCGTCGCGGACCGGTGGGGACGGTCGCGCGGCGGATGATGGGCGACCGGTCGCGGGCGCCCGGTCGCTAGCCTCGCGGGCTTCGCCCCTCCATGCGCATCGCGGTCCTCTCCGACATCCACGGCAACCTTCACGCCCTCGACGCGGTTCTGTCCGACGTGGAACGCGAGGACGTGCACGAGGTCTGGTGCCTGGGCGACGTCGTGGGCTACGGCGCCGACCCCAACGATTGCTGCGCGCGCGTGCGCGGGCAGGCCGACGTCGTGCTGTGCGGCAACCACGACATGGCCGTCACCGGCGAGCTGCCGCTGGACGAGTTCTCGCGCGGGGCGGCGATCGCGGCCCGCTGGACCCAGGAGGTCCTGCGCCCCGAGCACGCGGCCTGGCTGGGCGGCCTCACGCCCGCCGGCGAGCGGCGCGACGTCGGGCTGTTCCACGGCAGCCCGCGCGATCCCGTCTGGGAGTACGTGCTGAGCTCGCTGCTGGCCGAGCTGTGCTTCGACGCCGTCGATCAGCGCATCGCCCTGGTCGGCCACTCGCACGTGGCGCTCTCGTTCGTGCGGCCCGAGGGCGAGCCGGCGACGGGCGAGCCGCGCCGCGCCGGCGATGCGACCGACATCTCGTCGGGCGAGTGGATCCTCAACCCCGGCAGCGTCGGCCAGCCGCGCGACGGCGACGCGCGCGCCGCCTGGCTGCTGCTGGATCTGGACCTCGGCCGCGCCCAGTGGCGGCGCACGGAGTACGACATCGCGGGCGCCCAGGCGGCGATCCGCGCCGCCCGCCTGCCGGCGTCCCTGGCCGAGCGCCTGGAGTACGGTCAATAGGCGTGCGCCGTGCCCTACCCCACCTGCTCGCACTGATGTGCGGCGTGGCGGCGGCGCTGGTCGTCGGCTGCGGCGACCGGTCGAACCTCGTGCCGCCAAGCGACGCCCAGAGCATCAAGGACGCCCTTTCGCAGGCCCGCTCCGCGATCGACGACGGGCGCTGCGCGCTGGCCAACGCCGCGGTCGCCCGCGCCCGCAGCGCGGCGCTCGACCTGCCCGCCGGCGTCGACCGGCGGCTGCGTTCGCGGATCAACGACGGCATCCAGGCCCTGCAGACCACCGGGCCCCGGGACTGCGAGGCGGCGGCCGCGGCGCAGACCCAGACGCAGGCGACGACCGAGACGCAGACCACCGAGACCCAGACGACGCCCACCGAGACGCAGACGACGGAGACGACGCCGACCGAGACGCAGGCGACGCCGACCGACACGGTGCCGACGACGACCACGCCGACGACGCCGACCGAGACGCAGACGACCACGACGGACGGCACGTCGCCCGACACCGGCGGCTCGACCGGCGAGGCTCCGGCTCCATGAGCGGCGGCGGGCACACGACGATCGCCGACCGCTACGAGCTGGGCGAGCGCCTGGGGCTGGGCGGCATGTCGACGGTGCACCTGGCGTTCGACACGCGCCTGGAGCGCTACGTCGCGATCAAGCTGCTGGCCGAGCACCTGGCCGACGACGCGCAGTTCGTCACGCGCTTCCGCCGCGAGGCGCTGGCCGCCGCCCGCCTCGTGCACCCCAACATCGTCCAGGTCTTCGACTTCGGGCTCGACGACGCCTCGGGGCGCCACTACATCGTCATGGAGCGGATCGTCGGCCCGTCGGGCGCGCAGGTGCTGCGCGACCACGGGCGGCTGAGCGTGGACGCCGGCGTCAACTGGATCGCCCAGGCGTGCCGCGGCCTCGATCACGCGCACCGCAACGGGCTCGTGCACCGCGACGTCAAGCCCGGCAACCTCCTGCTCTCCGAGGGCGACGGGACGGTCAAGCTCGCGGACTTCGGCATCGCCAAGATCGCCTCGGACGAGTCGTCGATCACCCAGGTCGGGTCGGTCCTCGGCACCGCCGCGTACCTGGCGCCCGAGCAGGCCGCCGGCGAGGAGGCCGGGCCGGCCGCCGACATCTACGGCCTCGGCGTCGTGGCCTACCAGTTCCTGTCGGGCCGCCTGCCCTACGAGGCGCAGTCGCTCACCGAGCTCGCCCTCAAGCAGCAGCGCGAGGCGCCGCCGCCGCTGCACCGCGTCGATCCCGCGATCCCGGCCGCGCTCGGCGTGGCGGTGCAGCGTGCGCTGGCGCTGGACCCGCGGCAGCGCTGGCCGTCGGCGGACGCGATGCGCGACGCGGTGCTCGACGGGGCGCGCGGGATCGGCCCCGACGAGGACGCCACGGCCGTCGCCGCGCGTGACGCGACCGCAGCCACCTCGGTGTTCGGCGGCCACGAGGCGGGCACCGGCCCGATCGTCGTGCCGCGCGAGCCGCGCGCGCCGCGCCGCGCGCCGGTCCCCGACCCCTACGCCGCGCCGACGGCCCCGCCGCCGCCCACGTCGCGCGGCCGCGAGGCGCCCGGCGCCCGACCCCGGCGCCGCGGTGGCGGCGTCCGCCGCTTCTTCGCGTTCCTGCTGCTCGTCGCGCTGCTGGTGGCGGCGGGTGCCGCCGCCTACATCGTGGCCTCGCCGGGTCAGCAGTCCGTGCAGCTGCGCAACGTCGTGCACGACAAGGCCGACCAGGTCATCCAGGACCTGACACAGCTCATCGACGACAACACGCAGTAGACCGCACTAGGGCGCCGCCCCGCCCCGGATCGCCGCTGCCTCCTGCGCCAGCCGGCCCTCGAGGACGGCGTCGCGCAGCCGCGTCATGACCCGACGGACGAAGGCGAGGTTGTGGACGACGAGCAGCCGCAGGCCCGTCATCTCGCGGTTGGCGGCCAGGTAGCGCAGGTAGCCGCGCGTGTTGCCCGCCTCGCAGGTCGGGCAGGGACAGCCCTCGTAGATCGGCGCGTTGGAGTCCTTGAAGCGGCCGGCCGTCAGGTCGACGCGCCAGCGCTTGTCGGGCTCGGGCACGAGCGCGACGCCGTGGCGCCCCAGCCGGGTGGGCATCGCGCAGTCGAAGGTGTCGATGCCGAGCTCGACGCCGCGGACGAGGTCGTCGATGTCGCCGATACCGAGCAGGTGGCGCGGAGGGGCCTCCGGCAGGACCGCCGTGGCCCAGTCGACCACCTCGTACATCTGCGGCTTGTCGGCGCCGAGCGAGCCGCCGATGGCGATGCCGTCGACGGCCGAGGCGGCGATCGCCTCCGAGGACTCCTTGCGCAGGTCCTCGTGCACGCCGCCCTGGACGATGCCGTAGACGAGCTGGCCGGGCGGGCCGTGGCGCTTGTGCCAGTCCAGGCAGCGCTGCAGCCAGCGGTGCGTGCGCTCGGTCGAGCGGGCGGTGTAGTCCTTGGTGACGTTGAACGGCGTGCACTCGTCGAAGACCAGCGCGATGTCCGAGCCCAGCGCCGCCTGGATCTCCATGCTGGTCTCGGGGGCCAGGAACTTCTCCGAGCCGTCGATGTGGCTGCGGAAGCGGACGCCGTCCTCGCTGATGCCCAGCGTCTTGCCGTGGCGCTCGCCGCCGCCGTGGGGCGCCCGGCCCTTGATCTCGTCGGCCACGGTCCCGTAGCCCATGCTGAAGACCTGGAAGCCGCCCGAGTCGGTGATGATCGGGTGCTCCCAGCGCATGAACTCGTGCAGGCCGCCGAGGCCCGCAATGCGCTCGTGCCCCGGGTCCAGGAACAGGTGATAGGTGTTGCCCAGCACCATGTCGTAGCCGAGGTCGCGGACCTCGGCGGGCGTGAGGCCGCGCACGGTGGCCTTCGTGGCCAGCGGGACGAACGCCGGCGTCCGGATCGCCCCGTGGGCGGTGCGCAGGACGCCGGCGCGGGCCCGCGAGCCGGGGTCGCGGGCGAGGATCTCCAGAGGGGACGCCATGCGGGACCGACCCTAGAAGAGTCGGCCCCGGGACGCGGTCAGGAGGTCGCGGCCTGGTCGGCGGCGCGGTCCTCGATCGCGGGCGGCGTGTCGCCGACCTGGATCTGGAGCCGGCGCGGCTTGCGCTGCGCGGGCTTGGGGATGCGGACCTCGAGGACGCCCTTGTCGAACGTCGCGGCGATCGCGTCGCCGTCGACGCCCTCGGGCAGCGTCAGCGAGCGGCTGAACGCGCCGGTCGCGCGCTCGACGCGGTAGTAGCCCTCGCGGTGCTCCTCCTGCTCACTCCTGCGCTCGCCCTTGAGGGTCAGCACGTCGCCGTCGAGCGAGAGGTCCACGTCGGCCTCGGCGACGCCCGGCAGGTCGGCGCGCAGCACGTAGTGGTCCTCGGTCTCGACGAGGTCCATCGCGGGCACCCAGCGGCGGGCACCACCGGCCGGCTGGTCGAAGAACGTGTTGAACACGCGGTTCATCTCCTGCTGCAGCGAGTTGAGCTCGCGCACAGGCTCCCAGCGGATCAGGGCCATTTCACAACCTCCAGGTAGAGACTTCGGTTGCCACCAGTATGAAATCTCAGTGATGCCATGTCAAGTCTTCTATCCTCGTCGTAGCAAGGGGTCTGACCCCGCTCAGGGGTAGGTGCCTGGCACCGTTCAGGGTGTGGTGCCAGGCACCGTCTAGGTTGGCGGGGTGTCTCCCGATCGCCGGTTCCGCCGTCTGGGCCTCGTCGTGCATCCGCAGCGCCCGCTCGACCAGGCGCTCGCGACGATCCGGGCCTGGGCCGACATCCACTGCGACGAGGTCGTGCAGGTGCGCATCGACGGCCAGACGCGCGAGGTCGCCCCGGCCGGCGACCCCGCCGCCTGCGACCTGATCATCGCCCTGGGTGGCGACGGGACGACGCTGGCGGCGCTGCACGCGGCGGCTCCGGGTGGCCGGCCGGTGCTCGGCGTCGCCTGCGGCAGCCTCGGCGCGCTGACCGCCACGTCCGCCTCCCAGCTCGAGGACGCGCTGGCCGACGTCGCCCAGGACCGCTGGACGGGCCGCATGCTGCCGGGCCTCGAGGTCACCGGCGCCGGCGGCGCCGTCCACGGCGCGATCAACGACCTGGTCGTCCTGCGCCGCGGCGCCAGCCAGGTGATCGTCGGCGTCGAGGTCGACGGAGAGCCCTACGTGCGCTTCGCGGGCGACGGCGTCGTCGTCGCGACCCCGCTGGGCTCGAGCGCGTACACGATGGCCGCCGGCGGCCCGATCCTCTCCCCCGGCTCACGCGCCTACGTCGTGACCCCGCTGGCCCCGCACGGCGGCTGCAGCCCGCCGCTGGTCGTCGACGCCGGCAGCCGCGTGCGCCTGTCGGTCGAGCCGGGCTGGGGCGGCGCGCGGGTCGAGCTCGACGGGCAGGTCCTCGACCTCGAGTCGCGCGAGCTCGAGATCGGCTGGCGGCCGGAGCTCGCGACGCTCGTCGCCTTCCCCGGCGGCGAGGGGCCGCTGACCGGCCTGCGCCGGCGTCGCATCCTGCTCGACAGCCCGCGGGTGCTCGCCCGCGACGACCGCGCCGCCCGCTAGCGGATCGACCGCTTCGACAGCTCCATCGCCTTGGCCGCGTCGCCGGCGGTGACGAAGTTCGGCCCGGTCGGGATCACGTCGCCCTGCGCCGGGAACAGGCCGTAACGCGCGCGCTCGGCCAGGAACACGATCGGCAGGTAGCCCTGGAGGTAGGCCTGCTGATCGACGGCGAACGCGATGCGCCCCGACTGCACGGCCTTGAGCACGTCGGTGCCGAGGTCGAAGGTCCCGATCTTCACGTCCGGGCGGTCGGCCAGGCCGTGCGCCGCGGCCAGGCCGCTGAGCGCGTTGCAGGCCAGCACGCCGTCGGCGTGGGCCGAGCGGACCGCGGCCGCGATCTTCTCGGGCGCCATCGGGTCCTGGTCGTCGACGCGCATCGTCGTCGTGTGGCCCCCGACCTCGCGCATCGCCTTGGCCAGCCCACGACAGCGCGCGTCCAGGCCCTGGTTGGGGATGACGAGGTTCACGCACAGCGCCTTGCGCACGCCCGCGGCGGCCAGCCGCTGCCCACTGCGGTAGCCCGCGAGATCCTCCGGCTGGCCGACGTGCGCCAGCACCCCGAGCTTGTGCGACATGTCGCTGCCCGAGTTGATGGTGACGACGGGGATGCCGGCCGCCACCGCGCGCTTGATCGCGGGCCCCAGACCGGGCTCGGGCAACGACACCACCAACCCGTCCGGCCGCGCGGCGATGGCGTCGTCGACCAGGGCCACCATCTTGTCCAGGCTGTACACGTCGGGCGCGCGGTAGGTGAGGTTGACGTCCATCTGGCGCGCCCCCGCCTCGACGCCGTTGCGCACGATCGCCCAGAACGCGCTCGACGCCTGGCCGTGCGTGACGACGTAGATCCGCACGCCGGCGGTGCGTGCCGCGGGGGACCCCGGCTCGGAGGCCGCGGGCGACGCGGCGCCGGACGCGCCCGCGGCGACCGTGACCGGCCCCTCGCGCACGACCTTCGTGTCGCCGCACGCGGTGACGGCCGCCGCCGCCGCGAGCAGCACGGCCAGCAGGACGATCCGGCGCATCATGTCGTGGTCACCCCCGTCGGGATCCGGGCGAGCAGTCGCGTGCCGCCGCCCGGCGGGCTGTCGATGGTCAGCTCGCCGTCGACCGCCGCGACGCGGTCCTGCAGGCCACGCAAACCGGTGCCGGCGTCGACGTCGGCGCCGCCGACCCCGTCGTCGGCCACGTCGACGAGCACCTCGCCGTTGTCGCAGTGCACCGCGACGCGGACCTCGGACGCCCGCGCGTACTTCGCGACGTTCGTCAGCGCCTCGGCGACCAGGAAGTAGGCGGCGGCCTCCACGGCGGCCGGCAGCCGCTCCTCGATCGCCACGTCGGCGTCGACGACCACCCCCGCGCGGTCGACCAGCGAGGACACAGCCGGCGCGAGGCCGCGATCGGTGAGGATCGACGGGTGGATGCCGCGCGCGAGCTCGCGCAGCTCGGACAGCGCGGCGGAGAGGCGCTCGCTCAGGCCGTCGACCATCAGCGCGACGTCGGCCTCGTCGCCGATCTTGCTGCGCAACAGCCGCAGCTCGAGCGCGAGCGCGACGAGCTGCTGCTGGGCGCCGTCGTGCAGGTCGCGCTCGATCCGCCGCCGCGCGGCGTCGGTCGCCTCGACGATGCGCAGGCGCGATTCGCGCAGCTCCTCCAGGCGCGCACGCAGGTCGGCCTTGAGCCGCTCGTTGTCGATGGCGAGCGACGACGCCGCCGCCGCCGCCTGGACGAGCTCGTTGCTGGTGTCCAGCGCGGCGTCGTGGACGATCGCCGCCACCGGCCGGCCGTCGCGCTCGACCGCAGTCCACGCCCGGCCCGAGCGTGGGTCGGGCAGCTCGACGCGGGACCCGGCCTCGTCGACGAACATCTGGCGGTCGGGCAGCCAGTAGGCGATCGCGACGGAGTGGTCACCGAGGCTCTCGGCCAGCAGCTCGCGCACCGGCGCGCCGGTTGCCGCCCGCGGGGCGAGCAGCCGCGTCGCCAGCCCGCCGACCCCGCCGTAGAGGCCGTCGAGCACGGCCAGCGCCAGGACCGCGGTCGGCACCGCCGTGGCCCACAGCACGAGGCCGACGCCGATGCCGAAGTCCCACGGCCCGAACGCGTCGATCGACCCGAACCCGAAGACGCCCTGCGCCCCGATGTACAGCAGCCAGCACGCCAGCACCGGCAGCGCGAACCCGGCGACGAGCAGGACCGCGGCCACGAAGGGCTTGAGCGCCAGCAGCCCGGCGACCCGCCACAGCGCCCGGTCACCGAGCAGGGCGCGGGCCCGCTGCCATGGCCGGCCGCCGGGCGGCACGCCGCCGGGCAGCGGCGGGATCTGGGTCCCGAGGACGCGGTTGGCCGCGCGGCGGTCCAACCGCACCACGCCGCGTGACAGCCGCGCGGCGCCGAGCAGCAGCGGCGCGCCGATCCAGACGAGGGTGAGCGCGGCGCCCGCGATCAGCAGGGCCAGGACGACCAGCCCGATCAGCGCCAGTCCGGCGCCGGCCGCGAGGTACACCGTGACCTCGGCGGCGCGCGCGAGCCGCCGCCGCAGCTCCAGCGCCGCGATCACGGCCGGCGCTCCACCAGGACGGCGCCGGTGCTCGAGAACGCCTGCAGCGAGAACGGCGCCTCGGTGCTCTGGGTGATCCCCCGGCCGACGACGGCCCGCCCGCGCGACGTTCCGGCCTCGACGCGATAGCGCCCGCCGGGCACCTGCGCGCGCACGCGGCCGGTGGTCGAGCGCAGCGTCATCTGCGCAGGCGAGCAGTCCGCCCCGGCGGAGATGTCGCCGTCGCCCTCGGCCCGGACCTGCAGCAGGAACCCGCAGAACCCGGTCACGTCGACGTCGCCGTCGCCGGTCGTGATCCGCGCCGAGCCGTGGTAGCCGCGCAGCACGACGTCGCCGCCGCCCGTGCGGATCGTCAGCGGCAGGTTGTCAGGCACCGCGACGCGGTAGCGGACGTGGCAGTCGTGCAGCACCGTGTGCGGGCAGCGAGAGCGCACCCGGAACATGCCGTCGGCGACGCTGCGCGAGACCGACGCCTCGTGGTTGAAGCGGTAGTGGTCGACGTGCTGGACCGACACGGGCGCCCGCTGCCCGGCGCCGACCACCTGGACGTCCGCGTCGCCGAGGTCCAGGGCGAGGCCGTCGATCGTCCCGCTGACGGTGTAGGAGACGTCGCGCGTGTGGCGGGCGGCCGCGAACCAGACGCCGTAGCCGAGGAGCACGAGGCCGAGGAGCACCGCGCAGGCCACGACCAACCGCCCCCAGGGCGACAGGCGAGCAGCGCGCGCGGGTCCGGACACGTCGCCACTCTAGATGTGCGAGCAGCCGTGCGCTCAGCAGCCGCAATCGGCGGCGGCCGCCGCGCCGGGCAGCACCCGGGCCCACACGGAGGCGAGCACGTCGAGCTCCTCGTCGGAGAGGTGCTCGAGGAAGAGCGACCGCACGCCCGCGCGGTGCGTGGCCCGCGCGGCCGCGAGCTTCTCGGCGCCGGCCGGGGTGAGCTTGGCGTAGGCGCCGCGCGCGTCGCTGGCACACGACTCGCGGACGAGCAGGCCGTCGCGCTCGAGCCGGTCGACCAGGCGCGTGAGCCCGCTGCGGCTGAGGATGACCGACTCGGCCAGGTCGCACATGCGCATCTTCTGCCCGTCGGCCTCGGCGAGGTACTTGAGGACCTCGAAGGAGGTCAGCGGGAGCCCGGTGGCCCCGTCGAGCTGGGCGTCGAGGGCCTTGGTCAGCGAGGCGTGGACGCGCAGGAGGCCGCGCCAGGCGGCGACCTCACGGTCGTCGAGTGGCGTGTCCGCGGAGACCGAGGCGTTCGTGGTGGTGGCGATGAGCAACCCGTCCTTGAGGGGCACGTTTCAGCGCGTGCCGTCACCGTAGCAGCGCGCCCGGAGGCCGAGCGCACGAGCATGGTTGCACGAACAACGGCCGCGCGCGACTCTTTCTCAGGCGACGTCGACCCGAGCGCGCAGCGCGGAGCGGGTGGCCTTCCACGCCGTCTCGAGCCGCGCCGCGGTCTCGCGCAGGCGCTCGCCGTCGCTCTGCTCGCGACCGAGGACCTCGAGCTCGGCGGCCAGGTCGTTCAGCAGCCCCGCCCCGACGGCCAGGCACCCGCCCTTGAGCCGATGGGCGGCCTGGGAGACCTCGAGGTGGTCCTCGCCTTCGGCCGCGAGCACGACGCGCTCGATGATCTCGGGCGTCGAGTCGATGAACGCGTGGACGACCTCGCGGACCACCTCGGGCGGGAACTCCCGGTGCAGGTCGCCGAAGCGCTCCTCGTCGAGCGGGTCGAGCTCCGCCGCTCCCACGGCAACCTCCTGATCGGTGACGTCGCCGTCGGGCTCTACCAGCGGCGTGGAGATGAGCCCGAGCCAGCGGTCGAGCACGGCGTCGAGCTCGTCGGGCCGCAGCGGCTTGGACAGGTAGTCGTCCATGCCGGCGGCCAGGCAGCGCTCGCGGTCGCCCGCCATCGCGTGGGCGGTCATGGCGACGATGGGGACGCGCGGGCCGCCGTTGCCGCCCTCGTGGTCGCGGATGCGCCGCGTCGCCTCGTAGCCGTCGAGCTCGGGCATCTGGCAGTCCATGAACACCAGGTCGATGCCGCCCTCGGCGGTCAGCTCCACGGCCTGGGTGCCGGTCGTCGCCACGAGCGTGCGGTGGCCCCGGCGCACGAGCAGCCGCTCCATGAGGATCCGGTTGACGTCGTGGTCCTCGGCGATCAGCACGAGCGCGCCGGCCGGGGCGTCCGCCTCCGGGTCCTCGTCGGCGCCGGTGGCCTCCGGGCCGGCGGCCACCGCGGCGGGACGGCGCCCGGCGGGCGCCTGGTGCATCGCCGAGGCGATCGCGTCGTACAGGCGCGACTGGCGCACCGGCTTGGTCAGGAACTCGGTGACGCCTGCCTCGCGGGCGGCAGCATGTCCCGTGCCCGACGAGGTGAGCATCACGAGCCGGACGTTGCGCAGCGCCGGGGCCGCGACGATCCGGCGCGCGAGCTCGACGCCGTCCATGTGCGGCATGTTGAAGTCGAGGATCGCGATGTCGAAGGGCTCGCCGGTCTCGGCGGCGCGGTGCATCGCCTCGAGGGCCTCGGCCCCGCCGGCGTAGGACGACACGCGCATCCCCCACGAGCCGAGATAGGCCTCGAGCACGCGCCGGTTGGTGGCCGTGTCGTCGACGGCGGCGACCTTGAGGCCGCGCAGCTCGACGTGCGACGGCAGGAGCGTGGGCTCGGCGAGCGCCGGCGCGTAGGGCACGGTGAAGCGGAAGGTGCTGCCCTGCCCGGGCACGCTGTCGACTGTCAGCCGGCCGCCCATCAGCTCGACGAGCTGGCGGCTGATGCTCAGCCCGAGGCCGGTGCCCCCGAACCGTCGCGTCGTGGAGGAATCGGCCTGCTGGAAGGACTCGAAGAGCCGCTCGACGTCGCGCTCCTGGATGCCGATCCCCGTGTCGCGCACGCTGATCTCTACGACCGAGCGGCCGCCCTCGCGGCCCATGGGGCGGACGGAGACCGCGACCTCGCCCTCGGGCGTGAACTTCACCGCGTTGGACAACAGGTTGGTGAGCACCTGCGCGAGGCGCCCGCGGTCCCCGCGCACGGCCCGCGGGACGCCCTCCTCGACGAGCATCGACAGCTCGAGGCCCTTGCCGTGCGCGGCGGCGGCCACGGCGTCGGTCGTCGCCTCGATGGCGTCGTGCAGGTCGAAGTCCTGCTCCTCGAGCTCGAGGTGCCCCGCCTCGATCTTCGACACGTCCAGGATGTCGTTGATGACCGACAGCAGCTGCTCGCCGGAGGCGCGGGCGGTCGCCGCGTAGTCGCGCTGCTCGGGCGAGAGGTCGGTGTCGAGCAGCAGCTCGTTCATCCCGATGACGCCGTTGAGCGGGGTGCGGATCTCGTGGCTCATGTTGGCCAGGAAGGAGGACTTCATCCGTGAGGCCTCCTCGGCCCGCGCCTGCCGCTCGGACGCGCGCTGCTCGCGCAGGAAGGCCCGCCGCGTGAGGAGCGCCAGACCGGTCAGCAGCACCAGCGTGATCCCCACCCCGATGATCGCGATCACGACGGCGCGCCCGGCCGTGTGGTCGACCTGGTCGCTGCGCGCGCTGCTGACGGCGAACTGCTCGTTGCGCAGGCCGTCGAACTCCACCCGCATCGGGTCGAGGAGGCGCTTGCCCTCCTCGGCGAGCGCCCGCACGCGCGCCGGCGAGGCGTCGGTCGGCTCGGTCGCGGCCTGCCGGGCGTACCCGGTGCGGTAGCTCTCGATCCGGGCCCGGAGCGCCGCGAACCGCGGCTCCTGATCGGAGCCGCGCAGCAGCGTGTCGACCTGGGCGAGCAGATCGGGGATCGCCTGGTCGGCGGCGTGGTAGGGCTCGAGGTAGCCGTCCTGCCCCGTGAGCAGCCGCCCGCGGACACCGGTCTCGAGATCGATGACCAGCCGGTTCAGCCGCGAGATCAGCAGCACGGCACGCTCGCTCGTGCGCGACGCGCGCGCCTGGCTGCGCACCTCCGAGGAGGCATGCAGCTGGATGGCGAAGATTGCGCAGACGAGGATGCCCACGCAGGCGAAGGCCCCCAATATGGGACCGATCCGCGCGCTCCGACGAGCCCCCGCGCCCATCCGGCACCGGAGTCTAGAGCGGTGAGCGGCGGCGATGCGTCAGGGGGCCGGCGAGACCAGCGAGCGCCCGGTCATCTCCGGCGGCTGCGCGAGGCCGAGCAGCGCCAGGACCGTCGGCGCGACGTCCGCGAGCACGCCGCCGTCGCGCAGCGTGAGCTCCGGCGCGCCGGGCGTGACGACGATGAACGGCACCGGGTTGAGCGAATGCGCCGTGTCCGGCGACCCGTCCTCCTCGAGCATCTCGTCGGCGTTGCCGTGGTCGGCCGTGACGAGCACCGCGCCGCCGCTCTCGCGCACCGCGGCGACGACGTCGGCCAGGCAGGCGTCGACCGTCTCCACGGCGGCGATCGCCGCAGGGATGACGCCGGT
>Ga0157379_10003198_pt1 | contig 13874 bp, 9 predicted proteins | sample S25metaG_FD_121802 | JGI IMG/M metagenome (GOLD analysis project Ga0157379, IMG submission 121802) | Switchgrass rhizosphere microbial communities from Kellogg Biological Station, Michigan, USA - S2-5 metaG | ecosystem: Host-associated > Plants > Roots > Rhizosphere > Soil | place: USA: Michigan... | reverse complement strand
GTCTGCTTCCCCTTCTTGATCGTGTGCTCGTCGTCGCCCTCGGTGACCGTCCGCGTATCGTTGTTCTTGACCGTCGTCGTGCGGTCGTGCTGGACATCGCGGGTCTCGTCGTTCTTCACCAGCACCTTGAGGTCCTTCTCGGCCTGCGCGTAGACGTGCTCCTCGCCCTTCTTGTCCTCGAACCGGAGCTCGTTGAAGTTGTCGCTGCCGCCGCCTAACGTGCGCGACTTCCACCCCGTCTGCGTCTTGTTGCCGGGGAGCTCGTAGGGAAACTTGTGGGCGCTGTTGTAGACACGCCCCGTGACGATCGGCCGGTTGGGATCACCCTCGAGAAACTCGACGAGCACTTCCTGACCAACGCGCGGGATCTGGACGAACCCCCACCCGGTCCCGGACCACAGGCTGGCGACGTGCACGCGGTGCTTCGACTTGCCGTCCTTTCCATCGCCACGATCCCACGGAAACTGCAGGAGCACGCGCCCGTCGGCGTCGACATCGATCTCACCCGTCCCACCGCTGCCGACGATCTTGGCCGTCTGCGTTCCACGCACCGACGGGCGCGGGGTGGCGCGCACCGGGCGATGGCGTACCGTCGCCGGAATGCATCCGAACTCGTTCTCGTACGTCGCCGTCAGCCCGGAGCCGCCCAGCACATCGCCGGCCTCCAGGTGGTGCTTCACGTGGAGGAGATGCATCTCGGTGCCGCCGCTCCCGGCGGTCCCACCCGTGATCTCGACCCGCGTCCCGGCCTGAAAGCCGGCGCACGTACTGGCGCCCTGAAACGTGTCGTGAGGCGTCTCGTGCATCTCGATGCGCAGCTTGGCCTCGCCGGCGGAATCGTTAGGCCCGAGATCGCCGAGGAAATCGTACATCTCTCCACGCGCGCCGGGTGTTCCGCTCGACACCTTCCCCTTGCTGTCGGCGCGGAGGAGATCGTGGTCGATGAGCGACACCGCCGCGGAGTTGACGGCGTAGTCGCGCGCCAGCCGGAACACCACGTCCGTCTGCGGCTGTCCGGCAGCCAGCGCGGGCTGCACTTTGGCGGACTTGGTCTCGCACTCGGGGATGGAGCTGCCCCGCGCGTCGGAGATGACGAGCGTGTGCTTGTCGTCGGTGTGCTCGAACATGTAGTACAGCCCCGCGTCTTCCAGCATGCGACTCACGAACGCGAGATCGCTCTCGTGGTACTGAACGACATAGGGCAGCGTCGGCGGCGCGCTCGTGACGCGCCGCTTGACATCCGTCACACCCGCCGCCTTGCACACCTTTTCGACGATGTCCAGCGCCGACACGTTCTCGAACGTTCGGCAGTCGCTCGACAACGACATGAACCAGAGTGCCGGTACGACCTCCACCCGATACTGCGAGAGATCATCGCTCTGATTGCGTCCGACTGACGAGAACCGCCGCACCAGCCCGTGGATGGGGCGCGACTGGTCCTCGATCGTCGGGATGTGCAGCGTCATCGCCTTTCCGAGCAGAGTTCCGGGCGACACCGACGCGTTCGTCGACACGAAGTCCACGACGAACAGGAACGGTTGCGACACTTCTTCTTCGCCGGTCAGCGAGACCGCGACCAAGGCGTCACCGAGCGGTGTCGTGACCCTTAGTGGTCGCTTGGCCTGCGAGATGGAAAGGCTGGTCATCCGCTACATCCTCGCGCGTTCAGGTCGCTGCCGTGGCGGTCTCCGCACCGGCGCGCTCACCGAGGGTGAACTTGGCGTCGCGAACGGTCGGCGTGACTTCGTACGCGAGCTCGCCGTTCTCGTCGACCGTCACGCGTACCGCGCCGGGGCGCGTCCCGCCGGCGATCGCCTCGAGCAGCAGCCGAGACACCTCGGGGAGCATGGTGTTCGTGAGAATGTTGTCGACGTTGCGGGCGCCGCTCTCCACTTCGGTGCACCGCGCGGCGACGGCGTTCACGAGCTCGTCGTCGTACACGAGATTGACGCGCTGCGTCTCACGGAGCCGCCGCTCGATCTTCCCGAGCTTGAGCCTAACGATCTTCTTCAGGTTCTCATCGCGCACCGGATAGTACGGGATGACGACCATGCGGCCGAGGAACGCCGGCTTGAACGTCTTGTCGAGCTCCGGCTTGAGCGATTTGGTCAGTGCGTCGTGCGTCGGCGCCGTTTCGGGATCGGCCGTGAACTTCATGATCGTATCGGTCCCGGCGTTGGTCGTCAGCAGGATGATCGTGTTCCTGAAGTCGATCTGACGTCCCTCGCCGTCCTCCATGACACCCTTGTCGAACACCTGGAAGAAGAGCTCCAGGACATCGGGGTGCGCCTTCTCGACTTCGTCGAGGAGCACCACCGAGTACGGCCGCCGCCTGACGGCTTCCGTGAGCACACCGCCCTCGCCGTAGCCGACGTATCCCGGGGGCGACCCCTTGAGCGTGGAGACGGTGTGCGACTCCTGAAACTCGCTCATGTTGATGGTCACCATGTTGTGCTCGCCGCCGAACAGAAGGTCGCTCAGCGCCAGTGCCGTCTCGGTCTTCCCCACGCCCGACGGCCCGACGAGCATGAACACGCCCTTTGGCTTGTTCGGATCCTCGATCTTCGCCGCCGACGTGCGAACGCGGCGACTGATCGCCTCCATGGCATGGTCCTGCCCGATGATGCGAGCCTCGAGATGCCGCTCGAGCTCGAGCATCATCGAGAGCTGATCGCGGAGCATCTTGCCGACCGGGATCCCCGTCCAGCCGGAGATGACCTCACCAACGATCGACCCGTCCACCGCAACGCGCATGAGCGGCTTGTCTCCCTGCACTTTATCGAGCTCGGTGTTGAGCTGCGCCAGCTGCGCGCGCAGATCGGCGAGCGCCTCGCCGTTGGACGGCTTGGTATCAGCGGCCGATGCCGAGACGTGAGCCGCCTCGATCTGGCCACGGATCTCGCGAATGCGCTCGACGAGCCCGCGCTCCTGCTCCCACCGCGCGGTAAGCCGCGTCAGGTCGGTCTCCAGGTCGGCACGAGCAGCCGCGATTGCGCCAAGGCGTTCCTGATGGTCGACGCCGAGTGCCGTCTCGCGCTCGAGCACGCGCGTCTGCACGGCGAGGTCGTCGAGCCGCCGGCGCGTGTCTTCCACCGGGCCGGGCGTCGCCTGCTGGCCTAACGCGAGCCGCGCGCACGCCGTGTCGAGCACGCTCACGGCCTTGTCCGGCAGCTGACGGTCCGGAAGGTAGCGGTGTGAGAGCCGCACGGCTGCGTCGAGGCCATCGTCAGTGATCCGCACCTTGTGGTGCGTTTCGAGCGCCGGCACGACGCCGCGGAGCATCTGCAGGCACTGGTCTTCTGACGGCTCCTCGACTTTCACCAGCTGGAACCGCCGCGACAGCGCCGGGTCCTTCTCGAAGAACTTCTTGTACTCCGCCCACGTCGTCGCGGCGATCGTGCGCAGCTCTCCACGCGCGAGCGCGGGCTTGAGCAGGTTCGCGGCGTCGTTCTGGCCCGCCGCCCCACCCGCGCCGATCATCGTATGGGCCTCGTCGATGAAGAGGATGATCGGCGTCGCCGAGCCTTTCACCTCCTCGATCAGCGCCTTCAGTCGATTCTCGAACTCGCCCTTGATCCCCGCGCCGGCCTGGAGCAGCGCGAGATCCAGAGTGCGGATCGCGACATTCTTGAGCGGTTCCGGCACGTCGCCCTCGACCACTCGGCGCGCGAAGCCTTCCACGACCGCCGTTTTACCGACGCCCGCCTCGCCAACCAGAATGGGGTTGTTTTGCCGTCGACGCGTGAGGATGTCCACCACCTGCCGCACCTCGAAGTCGCGGCCGAGCACCGGGTCGATCTTCCCGGCCCGCGCGCGCCCCGTGAGGTCGACCGTGAACTGGTCGAGGTTCGCGGTCTTCCCGCCCGCCTTCGGAGCGGTGCCTGACGACTCGCCCACGCGTCCACCCGGCATCGCCGCAACTTCAGCCGAAGCCTCCGATGATGGGGCCGTGACCGTGACGAACTCCTTCTGGAGGACCTCAGGCGCGATCTTCTCGAACTCGCGGCTGATGTCCTTCGCGATGCGCGCGAGCTCGTCGTTCGTGAGCAGCGCGAGAATGCAATGCCCGGTGCGCACGTGCGGCGCACCGTACTCGAGCGAACCAATCGACCACGCTTCGGTCAGGACCTTCACCAGGTGCGGGCTGAGGCTTGGCGTTCGCGCATTGCCGGTCTTGAGCCGATCGAGACCGCGAGCCAGGTCGTCGGCAAGGCGAGACCGGTTCACCCCGTAATGCTTGAGGATCTGCGCGAGGTCACCGTCGGTCGCGTCGAGCGCCTTGACCAGAAAGTGCTCGATCTCGATGTCGTAGTGCGTTCGGGACAGACAGAGGCCGGCAGCGCCCTCGACGGCGCTCCGGCAGGCAGCATTGAGCTTTCCGATCAGCGCTCGCAGGTTGGCAGCCATCATCTGCCTCGTGTGTGAAAGTCGTTAGGTAGTGTAAGCACGGAATCCTCAACAGAGCCGCAACGCCGTCTCATCGGGGTCGCGCCCAAGGGGCCGCGACGCCAGCCAGGTTCCCCGTCCAAGCTTCGGCGGGGCTGGACCATCACGGGCGGGCGGCCCGAGCACACACGGCGGCACCTCTCCGCGCGCGAGCACGAGCTGCGCATCCACCCCGACCTGCTCCGCCGCGTACAGCCGGACGAGCGCACACAGTGCCTCGTGTGCGTCGCCACCCGGCAGAAACGCGTCGTACTGCGCTCGCGTGAGCGGGCCAAGCCGCAGGCGTACTCTTGCCTGCGCGTCCCACGCGGCGTTTCCGAGCACGCCGAATCCAAGGCGACCCGAGTCGTCGTCGCCATCGAGCGTGCACTGGCCGCGCGCGTCCACTCGCCGCCATTCGCCAACGAATTGCTCGACCGTCGCGGGCACGTCGAAGTAGTCGCCCACCAGGCGCGCGAGTCCATCCGCCGGTCGCGCCCGAAGCGAAAGCACACCAGCATAGAACGCGAGCGCCGAATCGAGCACGGGCAAGCGACCGTGCATCCCCTCGGTACCGAGACCGGACAGGTCGAGCAGGTGATCGTAAAGCCGGTCTTCCGCCCCTTCCTCCTGGAGGACCGCTGGCTGGTGCGACTTCCACGCGCGGTAAAACAGCGACAGGACACGGTGATTGAAGAGGTCGAGAAAATCGCGCAGCGCGGTATCCCTGGAGCGCGCGAGTGCGGCCGCCTGCTCGGTATAGAGGTGCGGCAACACCCCCTGCGGCCCGGTGAGCCCGAGAAAGTTCACCGTCATGCGCGCCGGCGCGTCCTCACCATTCCCGTTCTCGTCAGGCAGGGTGAGCGTCTGAATCTCGCTCGCCGGGAACCCGAGAGATGTGCTTGCAGCGAAGCGTACTACCTCGGTGGAGGGATCGGCCCACCCGCCGACCGGTGCGTGCGCCGTGCGCAGTCGAGTGAGCAGGCGAACGGCCTGAAAGAACGAGAAGGCCGTGGGCTCGTCGCGCAGCATGCGCTCCACGCGCGCGTCTGGCGTGGAAGGCGCGGCTGGTCTGTACGTGACCTCCGCCGGGGCGTCGGGCAAGGTCGTCATCAGACCAGGGTGCGCCACCCGGCGCGCGGTGGCCATTCGCGCATGACGCGCTTGCGCTGGCGTGTTCGAGCCGCGAGCTGCGTGAAGCTGTTCATCGTGGTGTACTGCGCGAGGAACCGTTCGAGAACGCTCGCAAACAGGTAGGCACTGCCTCCGGGGAAGTGCTCCTCGTCGAGCTCCAGCTCGACGCGACGGCCGCGCGCGAACACGACTCCCTGGTCCGTCGCGACACGCGCGAACGCCGGGCCGCTGTTTACCGAGACGAGCCCCTGGATCTGGCGCTCGCCCCCCGTGGAGTCGCCCGCGTTATGCAATCGCAGCAGCTCGCGCAGCGCTTCGCGGCCATCCTCCACGAGCGACAGATGGTTGAGCGATAGCGCGGAGATGAGGCGCCAGAGGATGGGTTTCCCGAGCGGCGGCTGCACGACGGGAGTCGGCCGCATAAGACACATCACTCGCCGGACCGGGCCACCCTGCGCCAGCTCGAAATCGCCACGCTCGTCGACTCCGAACGGCAGGCGGCTCGGAAGCTCCCCGTTGAAGCACGTCAGCGAGAGCGAGACGATCTCCGCGTCGGGCGCGCGGATCTGCCCCGACAGGTCGGCGAACGAGATGAACACTTCGGTGCCGCGATCCGTCCGCCATCCGGTCGCGCGGCGGACGGCATGCCAGAAGGTCCCGGCGGCGTCCGACCGTCCGTGGCGGAACCCGTACAGCGGCTCGATGGGCCTCGGCTCTCCGGCACCGGGCGTGATCCCCGAGGCGGCGTCCACCGACCAGGTCTCGATCTCGAGCCGCCGGCGCGCATCGGGCACGACCGAGTACTCCGTCACGCGCTGCGAGATCAGAATGGGCTCGGCCACCTGCTCGAACAGGTTCACGACCGGCGTGCAACCCAGCCGAAACGTTCGGGCGTTGATGCCGAGCTCCAGGACCTGGCGCCGCTCCGCGCGCTCGAACGGCGCGATGACGAAGAACAGCTCGGCCCGCGCGCCGGCGCCTAACGTGCGAAGCGCGTCGTCGACCCCGGCGACGTCGACGAACAGGAACTTCTGTGGAAACGCGAACAGCTCCTGGAGCAACGCGAAGCCGGCGAACGTTCGCCGTGGATACGGGAACAGGGCTTCGTCGGCCTCGAACCCGACCGGCGCGATGTTCGACGCCGGAATCACCACGGGTGCTCGCGACGGCTGATCGGGATCGCGAACGACGACACGGGTGCAACTGTTGAGCAGCAGCTCGTGCAAGGCGTCCGCGACGGTCGCATCTCCCGCCAGGTGGAGTCGCAGGGCGGGCGGCCGCGTGGGCGGGCCACCTCCATTGCCATCCACGCGCTTCGGTGCGATCTGGCCCAGGCGCATCCCGGCGAACGCGCGAAGCTCTACCCGAATCGCACCAACCGCTTCACCGAGCCGAGCGCCTCCGCCTGCTCGGTCGGCCGCGGTCCATTCCGCGGTCCCGACGGTCATCGGCCACAGGGTGGTATCGTACACCGTACGGAATCGGCACGGCATCCCCTGCACCGGACGCGAACGCAGCTCGCTGCCACGCGGGACATGAAATCCGGCCGCAAGTTTCCCGAGCTCGGGATCGAGCTCGATCTCGACGAGCGACAGTGACGGCAGCGGGCGGACGTGCTGCGGGTGTAGCACGTCGAGCATCGCCTCCGACACTTCGGGCAGGTCGTCGTCGAGGCGGTGGTGCACGCGTGCCGCGAGGAATGCGAACCCCTCGAGCAGTCGCTCGACGTGTGGGTCTTCGCATTTCGTTGGCTCGAGCTGAAGGCGCGATGCAACCTTGGGGTAGCGCGCGGCGAACTCCGCGCCAAGGCGTCGGAGGTACGTGAGCTCGCGCTCGTAGTAGAGCAGCAGGTCGTCGCGCACGTCGCCTCGCTCAGCCGCTCGTTGAGGCGCCGGTGTCGCGCACGTCGTACTCACCGCTCGCGATCTCGAGCACCGTATCGAACACGACGTCCTCACGGCCCGGGTCCATCACGAGAACCGCCTCGACGACGAACCGCAGTTGGGGGGCGCGGACCTGATGGGCGTCGAGAAGCCTAACGCGAGGCCGGGCCAGCCGCGGCTCGAACCGTTCGATGGCGTCCTGCAGAGCCGACAGCAGCCGATCCCGGCCTGACTTCGTGCCCACGGGAATGCTGGTCGTGTCGACGAGTCCGAAGTCATAGACGGATCGGCGCAGCTCGGGGCACCACTCGGGGGCCGGAATCATGGTCCGACGCGTATTCACCAGAGCCTCGACGTCTCGCTCGACGGCCTGGCGGTACCGCCGCTCGGATTCCTCGCGCGTGATGGGCGGGTCGGCCGCGAGCCCCGGCTCGTGGTCCGTCAGGCGGTCCAGAACGGACGGCCGGACCGTGCGCTCGATCTCGGTGCGTGCCATGGCCGTGGGCGAGTGCGTTAGGCGTTCGGACGCTGGAGCGCGATGGCCTGCAGCGGATCCAGCCGACAGATCCGCAGGTACAGTCCATCGCGGTCGCCCGACCCGTCCGCGAGTCGGTCGAGCACGCGACACAGGAGCGACATCGGCTGCGCGACCAGCGGCCCCGATTCCCAGTCCTCGAGGCCTCGATCATCGATCGTGCTCACGAGCTTCTCGAGGATCGGGCGCGCGACCGCATCGAGCCCGGCCTCGACCATCACGTAGGCGATCTGCGTCTGCCTAACGAACCGGCCGCGCGGAGACCGCTCGCGCGCGAGTTCCGCCACCAGCAGCTCGATCGCGCGGTTCGGCCGCCCCTGGGCGAGCTCGCCGCGCGCCGTGGCGAACGGGTCCCGCGCAGCGACCGAGTGGCCGGGACTCGGACGGCGCCTCGGCCCGCTGCGAAGGCCGCCATGCTCGCTCGTCGCATCCTCTTCCGCGAGCGCCGCCTCGAGCGCCTCGGTCTGATCGGCGATCTCGGTATCCGCCGCGCCGGCGCCGTTCCCGTCAGCGAGCGGCACGGCGTCCGTGTCTCGCGGACCGAGCCCTTGCCCGTCGAGCCAGTCCTGCGTCTCGCCGTTCGCCGTCGGCGCGTCGTCCATGAGCGTCATCTCCCGCAACTGAGGAAGCGCTGTGAGCAGCGTCCGAAGCTCCGCGCGCACACCCGCCGCGACGCCGTCATAGCTCCCGCCAAGCCGGTCACACGCGGTCAGCACGTACCGCTGCAGATCGAGCCATCCGCGTCCCTGCGGCGTGGCCATCACCGTCTCACACTGCTCCAGCAGATCGGACCACTTGCCGTCCAGCATCAGCCCCTTGAGACGAGACCGCACGGCGGTGGGTGGGGCCTCGAGCAGCTTCGGCTCGATCTCCGGTGCGCGCACGCGAAGCTCACCCCACCGGAACCCGCGCAGCATCAGATACGGCGCCGGGTTGGTCGGGTCGTGTTTGCGAAGGAATCGCGCCGCCACCGCCACCCGCTGCGCCGCGTCGGCTACGCTCACGGGTTCCGGCGCGAGCGGGCCGTCGGCGACGACGCCAGCGCCGTCTTCGCCAACCGCTTCTTCGACGATCGGGTCCGGATCGTCGATGAGCTTCTGCGCCAGGATCGGCGCCGCAACGCGGCGGATGTCCTCGAGCGCGGATCGCAGTTTGGCGAATGACGGCGCGTCGCGCCCGAACCGTTCGTCCGTCGCCTTTTCGAGCGCCGCCGCCGTCGCGAATGCCGCGTCGGTCTCGGCGATGAGCGCCTTATAGAAGGCCTTCGGTGCGCCGGCTATGGCGCCGTCCACGTCCTCGGGCGACCGTTTTCCGTCGGCGAGCGCTTCCTCGCGCGCCGTGCGCTTTTCGCGGTTACCCTCGGCTTCACCCTCGCTCGGGATCGCGCGCGACGTCTGGAAGTCGAGCAGCGACACGCCGCCTGGCGCCACTGCGGTCTGCCTAACGGGCACATCGAGCTTGCTGCCGACCCAGTCGAGCGGGCCTGCGCGAAGCTCGGGGTCGTCCTCATCCCACGCGGGATAGCAGCCATCCCAGTAGCGATCGAGCACCCCGCGCAGCGCCTCGAGGCCGGTGGTCAGCCCGGTGAGCCCGTCACGTTTCAGCAGCGCCTCCGTGAGCCAGGCCGTGAGCTGGAGATCTTTGGTCTCTGTGGAGATGAGCTGCGAGGACAGCTTCACGACCTGCGGCCAGTCCGCGACCTTGCGCTCGGTGGCGAGCCCGCCCGCCGGCAACTCGAGGTCCTCTCGGCGCGCTTCCTTCACCTGATCGTACCGCGGATCGTAGCGGAGGTCGCGGCCTGCCGCGTTGTCCCCGGGGACCGGGGCGAGCAGCGCTTCGAGCAGAGCGGTGTCGACTGGCATGCGGTGCGCGAGACGGCGATCGGTGAGTAGCCAAAGACCGAGCGGCGCGGCCACAGGAGGGATTGGGCCGCACCAGGAACGACAAATTATCGCTCGACGTCGGCGAGCGCGCCGCCTAACTACGCCGGCGGTGCGTCGGAGCCGGCCGCGCCGATTACGAGTTCACGCACCTCCAACAACGGGACCAACTGCTCATCGATCCTGAGCAGCTTCTGACCGATTGGCGCGAAGGACCCGTCGGCGAGCTCCTCCCAGTCGGTTGCGCGCCCGAGTCGCAGCTCGGTATCCTCGAGCCGCCACGCGCCCGGCGAGAGCGCCGGGAGCAGGACTTCCCCGAGCTCCATCTCGCGCATCGACGCGCTCGTCGTCACGCGCGCCGGTGCCCACCGGAGATCGCGCAGCATGCGAGGCGGCTCCAGGAGCACCGACTCGATGTACGCGAACGGGATCCACATATAACGACCGCCAGCCATGACCTCGAGCCGCGCGCCCACACGTGGGTCGGCGTCCTCGATGGACAGGAACGGACGGCCGTTGAACGTGCCCGCAACCGGTGTCGGCACGACACCAACGGGAAAGTCGCCGGTCAAGAACATGTGCTCGCGTATTCGGTCCGCTTGCAGCGCTGCCCGGTAGGGCAGCACCGCAAGCTCCGCATCGGTGCCGTCTCGCGCGAGCACGTCGAGCTGCTTCTCGGCGCGGTCGTATTGCCCCGCGAACGAGAGCAGCTCGAAGAGGAATGTCCGCCGCGTGGCATCGGCGGGCGCATTCCGGAGCTCGGCACCCAGCGTTTCGATCGCCGAGTCCAACCGTCCAGCGTTATAGAGCTCTTGTGCGGTCGGCATCGGCGTGTGAACCGTTTAGTTGGCGTCGACCTTCGTGACGTCCCAGACGATCGGCGTACCGGCGACCAGCTTGCCCGTCTTGTCCTGCGTCTTGTACTCGACGGTAACCTTGGCGAAGGCAAACGAGACCGATTCCGACGGCGTGTCGTCGCCGCCCGAGGATCCGGACCACTGAATCGACTCGACCATGACTTCGTTGAAGGTGTAGATCAGGAACGCATCCTGACCGCCCGTGCCGGTCTGCTTGCGCATCGACACGACCATCTTGTCGACGTGTTCGCCGAGGCAGCACGCCTTGAACAGCTTGGACGACGCGACGTCCGTCTTCTTCATCACGTTGAACGACGAGATGCTCACGCGTGACGCCGAGATGCCGGAGCTGCCGGGACCGATCGTCACGGGTGCGGATGCACCCCACGAGAACGAGAAGATCTCGATCTTCTTCTCGAACCCCTTGGCGGTTGCCTCGCCCTCGATTCCGGCGAGCTCGACGTAGGTATCGAATGCCATGGTTCTGCGCCTCGACTTAGTGAGAGGAGTGGACGGCGGAAACGTCGCGGGACATCCCGCGACCGCGGGGACAGCGGGGCGCCCGGCACGCCGGGCGCCCCCACAGCGTTAGGCAGCCGGTTGTGGCAGCTCGGCAACGAGGCGCATCGCCACGCCCAGCTCGTCGAGCTGGAAGTGGGGCCGGAGGAAAGCGACCGCCCGATAGGCGCCCGGCTTCCCCGGAACCTCGACGACATCGATGCGCGCTTCGGCGAGCGGCCGCTGCGCCTTGATCGAAGCCGCAGCGTCTTGACCGGTCACGTAGTTCTGGATCCAGCGGTTCAGGAACGAATCGATCTGCGCTCGCGACGTGTACCCGCCGATCTTGTCGCGCATCATCACCTTCAGGTAATGCGCGAAGCGGGAGGTCGCAAAGATGTACGGTAACTGCGCCGAGAGACGTGCGCTCGCCGTCGCCTGCGGCGTGTCGTACACCTTCGGCTTCTGACACGACTGCACACTGAAGAAGGCGGCGTTCGCCGTTCCCTTCTGGTGCACGAGCGCGGCAAAGCCCAGGTCTGCCAGCTCCTTCTCGCGACGGTCGGTGACCTGAACCTCGGTGGGGCACTTCATCACCAACTCGCCCGCTTCAGTGCGGAAGTTGTGCACCGGCAGGCCTTCCACGAGTCCACCGCTCTCCACACCGCGAATGGAGGCGCACCACCCATACGCCGCGAAGGCCTTGTTGACGTTCGCAGCCAACGCATACGCCCCGTTGCCCCACAGGTAGGCGCTGTGGTCGGTGCCGTCGACGCGCTCCTCGTAGTTGAACGCTTCGATCGGGACGGTGCCGCTGCCGTACGGCTCGCGCACGAGAACCCGCGGAGCACCGAGTGCCACGTAGCGGGAATCTTCGCTCGCGCGGAACGCCTTCCACTTTGCGTACTCCGTCGTGTCGAAGATCTTCGCAAGGTCGCGCGGCTGGTCGAGCTCCGTGAACGACGTAAGGTTGAACAGGTCGTGCGACGCAGACGACATGAACGGAGCGTGCGCTGCCGCGGCGACGTTCGAGATCTTCTCGAGCAGCTCCATGTCCTGGCCGCTCTTGTCGAAGTAGTAGTCGCCGACGAGTGCGCCGAACGGCGTACCGCCGAACACGCCGTACTCCTCCTCGTAGACCTTCTTGAACAGCGCGCTCTGGTCGAACTCTGGCGCGCGCTGCAGGTCGCGAAGGAGGTCCTTCTTCGAGACGTTGAGCACCTTGATCTTCAGCATCGTCCCCGTCTCGCTCTGCGACATCAGGTATTTGAGACCTCGCCACGACGCTTCGAGCCGCTGGAATTCGGCATGATGGAGGATCTCGTTGACCTGAAGCGACAAGAGATGATCGATCTGCGCGATGCGCGCGTTGATCATCATCTCGGTGTCGCGGGCGACGGTAATCGAGCCTTCGAGGACCTCCGCGACGAACCGCTTCACGAGGTCTTTCCCGCGCTCGCGGGTCTCTGCATCGCGTCCGACTTTGCCCTGCTCGACAATCTGGTCGAGCAGCGACACCTCTGCGCCGCTCGTAAACGCCGCGGCCTGGCCGCCGGCAGCCTGTGTCTCAGCCATTGTTTCCGCCCTCCGGCAGTCCGAGCTCCGACCGCAGCTTGTTCATCTTGTCAGCGTCGCCGAGCGTCGACTGTAAGACCTCGTCGAGCTTCTCGTTGGTCTGCAGCGACCCGCGCAGGTCGGCGAGCTGGGTCCTGAGGTCGAGCAGCTCACGCAATGGCTTCACCTGCTTCGCCACGGCTTCGGGCGAGAAGTCATCCATGCTCCGGAAATTGAGATCGACCGCGAGCTTCGGGGCGTTCGCGTCTTCCGACAGCTTGTTCTCGACGGTGAACGCGAGATGCGGCTTCATGCTGGCGAGCACGTCGTCGAAGTTTTCCGGCGTCACCTCGACGAACTTGCGCTCTTTCAGCTTCGGCAGCGGCTCAGTCGGCTGGCCGCTGAAGTCGCCCAACACGCCCATCAGGAACGGGAGCTCCTTCTTTTCGATCGCGCCGCCGGTTTCCACTTCGTACGCGATCGAGACGCGCGGAGGGCGAACGCGCTCGAGTTTTTTCTGTGTGCTGTCGGCCATGCGTTGACTCCCCAGGGTCGGATGGGCGGGCGATCAGGAAATGTCGGGACACTGCCGAGCAAAGGCGGCTCGGCGGTGGGAGCCGGGAGGAGGGCTTCCACCGCATAGAAAAAATTCTTGCCGAGCTATCGTGCAGAAGCGGAGATGAATTGTCAAGCGAGTGCAAGCGCAGACTCGCAACGTTAGCGTCTCATCAATGCGAACATCAGCGTCTCATCGACGCGAACATCGATCAACCGTCGATGACCCGCATCTAACCGCCGATGTATTGTGCGCGCTCGTGCCCGAACGCCGCCGCACCGGCCGTCAGACCGCGATGGGCTCGATGTTCTTTGATACGCCAATCGTCACGAACCATCCACGCGTGGTACGGCTTCCCATTGGTCTGGCCGCCTGGTATCACGCGCTCGTTCGGGTCCGACGACTAACTGTTGAGCACGTTGTCTTCCGGGGCGCGCGATAACAATGAATGGTCGCGTGCCCACCGTATCGCCGCGGAATCGCGGATTTCACGTTAGGCCCCCACGGCCGCCGGGATCGGACAATCGGGCAGCTCCAGCGCGCCGGCGGCCG
>Ga0157379_10003197_pt1 | contig 13874 bp, 11 predicted proteins | sample S25metaG_FD_121802 | JGI IMG/M metagenome (GOLD analysis project Ga0157379, IMG submission 121802) | Switchgrass rhizosphere microbial communities from Kellogg Biological Station, Michigan, USA - S2-5 metaG | ecosystem: Host-associated > Plants > Roots > Rhizosphere > Soil | place: USA... | reverse complement strand
CGGCCGCCGACTGGCGAGCGCGGCATCGCAAGGCGAAAAGCCGCTGCGACGCGCTGCACCTCGGGCCAGTCAAAGTGAATCGGTGGCATGTTTGTCCTGGCGCTGGCCCATTCGGTACAAGTCGAGATAGGCGATCAGGCCGGCGAGGCCCATGATCAAAGGTCCCCAGTGCCAGCCCTGATTTTCAACCTCTTGCCAGTTGGCGAGCGCACGGAATGGGTTCAACACGTGGTAGGCAGAGAACGTTCCGTCGAAAATGCGGCTGGGCACGAGAAAGTACTGAAAAAGATCTGCAGAGATTGCAACGATCGGAAGGAACAGAAGGATTCCCGCGCGCACGTAAGCCGTCCGGATTCCGTTCCCGAACATGTGCCGAAAGATGACTGTCGGAACGCCGGTGAAAAAACAAATGTAGCCGCATATCGCCAGCAGCCATCGAAACTGCGATCCCGTGTTGAGGGAAGCTCCGATCGTCAGCAGTATCACCATCTGCGAAAGGATCCATGCGGCGCCGCGGCCTCCGCCCGGTCGAAAGATCGCCAGCCAGGGTTTTGACAGTGACTTTTGCACTCTTCGAAACACCCTGCGCGAGAGCGCCATATCTTCGGTGACCGCGAAGGTGGCGGTAAGGGCTAGATGAAGGCCCCCCAGAATGCCCATACCGTCGAGCACATCGGCTGCGGTGTACCCTGCCGCCTTCGCGTACATCGGACCGACGAGGCAGGTCAGAATCAATAGGAACTGAACGAAAAAGCCCACACGCAAGGCTGTGGAGCGATCCTCAATTGCGAGGGAAAGGCGGTTTTCCGCGAGCAGCACCAGGTTGGCCATGCTGACGAAACAAACTGCAGTTATTCCCGCGAGGGCCCATCCTGATGCTGAGACTGCAAACGGTCCGCCCACCGCCACTCCTGGAGCGCCGAACAGGATCATCAGAACGACGCGAGAGGCGGAGCCGAGCACAAAGATGACCACGATGCCCAAACCCAGGAATACTGCAATGGCCATCGCTCGAGATTGAGATGCCGACGAGAGGAAGAGGCACGCGGCACACACCCACATGGACCACATGAAGAGAACTGCCAGCGAAATCAGGATCGTCTGCAGATCGATACCACCGAGCAGGAAACTCATAGCGACGAATGGCGACAGCCCGGCGAATAAAGTGAGCAACTTGATCCATTGCGTCATCAGCTTACCCACAACAATGCTGCGTGGGCTAAGAGCTGTTTGAGTGATCAGGTCGAGAGTTTGATCCGCGCGCTCGCTGCGAAGCGCGCTGAATGTCCCGATGGGAACCACGGCAATGCCGAGAAGGCCAAGGCAAACCATGAGCGCGGAAAAAACCTTCGGTCCCGATGTTCCCGCGGAAGTCATCGCGTCGGCGAGCCCGAAGAATGCAACGAGAAGGCCGGCGATCAGGCTCAGGCCAAACGAGTAAGAGAATTCGCGGCCGCGGACCATCTGCCGGATTTCCTTCACTACAATCGGGCTGACGCGATCGCTCCAATCGTCAAGCCTGGAGATCAGCGCTGTCATTGAACTTTACCTGCCGTGATACGCATGAACACATCTTCCAGACCGGCTCCTTCCACATTGAACTCGAGAATTTGAAATCCCGCACCTACCAGCTTTCCCAACAGCGCCGCCTGGGCAGCGTCGTCACCCGTGAATTCCATTTGCAGCCTGTCGTTGGCGTCGAACACGCGCGCGACGTCTGGCTGTTCGAGTAGGAATCGCATGGCGCTGTCTTTGTCCACGCGCAGGCGCACAGAGAGAACACGGTGCTGGCGCAGGCCCGTCATGATTTCCTCGACGGTGCCGGTCGCGAGAATTTTCCCTCTCTCGATCACGGCAACCGCGTCGCAGATCTCTGACAGTTCCGTGAGAATGTGGGAACTCAGGAGTACCGTTTTCCCGTCGGCGGCGAGCTCTCGAATCAGGGTGCGGAATTCAATACGCGCGCGAGGATCCAGGTTCGCGGCAGGCTCATCCAACACCAGCAACTGCGGATCATGAATAATGGCTCGTCCCAGGGCAACGCGCTGCTTCAAGCCCTTGGACAGGCGCTCGACATGCCGGTCACGAAGATCGCCAATGCCCATGAACTCGATAACGCTTTCCACTGCGCTCCGTCGAGCATCGCCTTTTAATCCGTTGCTTCGCGCGAAGAAGTCCAGATACTCCTCGACCGTTGTCGTGGAATAAACGCCAGCGTAATCGGGCATGAATCCGGTGAGCTTGCGCGCCATTTCCGGTTCTTCGATAACAGAAACACCGTCTACACGCACATCGCCCTCCTGAGGTAGATCAAGAGTTGCGAGAATTCGCATCGTCGTCGTCTTGCCGGCTCCGTTTGGACCGATGAAGCCGAAGACCTGCCCGCGTTTCACATTGAAGGAAATGTTGTCGACTGCGCGCAACTTGTCGAAGTGCCGGACGAGCCCATCGATCTCGAGCATGACATCGCTCATGGCTGCCCTCCGGCGTATCCGAGCACAAGATGAAAGCTTCCCATTTCCTTCACGCGATCGACGCCGGGACTCCAAAAGGGAGACGTCTCCAACACGGCAAGATAAGAGTTGTCCGGTTGCTTCGTAACCAGGTCCTGAAATTTTTTGGGTGAGATTGGCGTCTCCTTTAAACCCTCGCCCCACAGGTCCGGGCCTTTGAACGTGGAGATCTTGAGGGTGCCGCGTTCTCCGGCAGCGAGTTCCTTTCCGAGTGCGTAAATCTGGCCGCCTTCGCGATAGTAGAGACGCCTGATATTTGCACCGAGACCATTCACCACGTTCAGCTCATTTCCGTTGCGTTCAAAACTCAATCGCTGTCGACCGGGTTGAAACTTGATCTGTTCGAAATTGTTGGGAGTTCGAGGCTGAAGGAGTCCGGACTGGAACCGTTGCTCGCCGGTAAAGTCCATAGCCATATCGCCGCGAACCCCTATTCCGTCAACGCCGAGCGGAAAGATGGCGGCGTCGGAGTCAAAACGCACTCCGCCACCGTGTGCGACACCACCGGGGTAGAGCGAGACGCTCGCTCTAGTCGCGGCCTTTTTTGAATTCTGGTCGAGCAACGTAAACGTGACTGCCCTTGCCCGAACATCGAAACCTTCGCTCAGTATTCCGTATCCCGCCAGCAGCAAAATAAAGGCGGCAGAGATGAGAGGGACCGTGAGTACAAGCAAAACCTGCTGGCGCTTTCGCCAGAGGTAGATGTAGTTGATCGGACCGATCAGTGCGACGAATACGGTGAGTATCGAAAGGTAAGCTCGAGTGGGAACGTTACCACTGCCGTCGATTGGCAGGCGGAATCCACGCTCTGCGATGGAGCCCCAGTCTGAGGCGCGAGTTGCCGGCAAGGCCCAATCGGGGATCGCAATTCCGGCATCGAGCTGAGATATCGTGTAGGAGAGTTCCTGCGCACGAATGTCGGACGAGTTCAGAAGATGAATGTTGCCCAAATAGTAGGGACGGACATTCTGCCGGCCCGGCAATCCAACGGGCGCCTGGCCGGCAGGGAGCAGCGTGTCAACAGTACCATCGGCAAAGATCAAATCTCCCCCGCTGGCCGTCCACATCAACAAGGCGTCTTGTTGGGCAGGACTGAGTTCGTTCCATTCGGTGGGGCCAAGAACTACGGCTCGAAGCGTGGTGTACCCGAGCCAGTTTGTTGGAAGACGCGAAGGCTCGAGATTAATGTCCATTTTGGGGCCGGACCCCGAAGCTGTTCCCGGGACGACGCCGCGGGTTCCACCGTAATAAGGGGGCGTGCTGGAAACCATTGGCCTCAGCCCTACCGTCGCCGCAAGCGAGGAAGAAGCACTCGACACCACGATCGCACCGGCTTCCGTCAGCGGACGTCCACTCTGAAAAGAGAAGTAGTTAGAAGTATTCAGAGTTTTCCCATTCTCGCGGATCTGAATTTGTACTCTCTCGCTGTCTGCAAAGACCGGAAGTGGCAGGGTCAGCTTCGCGCGGTCCCCGCGTTTCAAACGAACCCGTTGACGAACATCGGTTCTTCCGGTCTCGAGACCGCCGAACACCGAACGCGGACGGACACCTCGACGGTAAGGATCAAGCCAGCGGTTGGATAGAGCGTAGATTTCGATTTCTCTCGCTTCTGCGAGATTGGTGATGTCCAGCCGTATCGGGAAATAACCCGCTGCGCCTTGGGGCGTCCAGTCGGTATCGATCGTGAGGTGAAGGGATTCGACATCGTAGGTGCGGTATTCGGCGAAGGAGGAAAGGGGGAAAAGAAGGGACAGCATCACGACGAGTAACCAGCGTGCCGCAGTGGGCCCTTCTCCCCCCGGGAGAAGGTGGCCCGAAGGGCCGGATGAGGGATTTTCAGGCCTTCCGAATCCCTCACCCGCCGCTTCGCGGCACCCTCTCCCGGAGGGAGAGGGGTCTCTCGAGAACATGTCTTCTCCACTCATGACTTCACTGCTTCCAGCGTCTGCGGCAGCCCGCGCTCAACGTCCGGAACAGCCTGAAGAATCGCTTCGATGACGCGTCGCCCATCCCAGCCTTCAAGCTTCGCCGCATAATCCAGCACGAGCCGGTGGGCCAGCGCCGGAAGCGCCACACGCCGCACTTCCTCAAATCCCACGTTCGGTTTGCCGCGCAGCAGTGCTAATCCTCGAGCAATCGCTCCGATTGCGATTGCTCCGCGAGGTGAACTCCCGTAGCGGATAAAACTCCGCACCGGTTCCGGCGCGCCCGGGGCTTTCGGATGGGTCGCCGCCACGAGTCGGGAAATGTAGTTCGCGACGGCACGCGGCAGGTGCACCGCATCGACGGCAGTGAACAACCGTTGGAGACCGTCGAGACTTAACACGGCGTCCAGTGGCGGTGGCTCGCCGTGAACGCGCGTCATGAGAATCTGCTCGAGCACAGATTGATCGACGCCGACGATTTCCACCTTCACCATAAATCGATCGAGTTGTGCTTCCGGCAGAGGGTAGGTGCCCTCCAGTTCGATCGGATTCTGCGTCGCAAGCACGAAGAACGGATCCGGAAGCACCCGGGTTTCGCCGAAAGTTGTCACGCGCCGTTCCTGCATCGCCTCAAGCAGAGCTGCCTGCGTCTTCGGTGATGCACGATTGATTTCATCGGCGAGCAGAAGATTCGTGAAGACAGGGCCCTGATGAAACGTGAACTCTTTCCGTCCGTCGCGTTCCTGCAGAATATGGCTTCCGGTGATGTCCGTCGGCAGGAGATCCGGGGTGAACTGAATTCTCCGGAAATCGAGTGACAGCAATCTGGACAGTGCTTTCACAAGTTCGGTTTTACCCAGGCCGGGAAGCCCTTCCAGAAGGACGTGCCCGCGCGCGAGCAGGGCGGCGACGACGTCGTCGATCATGTCTTCCTTGCCGAGAATCACACGCCGCAATTCAGCGATGAGCTTCGCGATGTTTGTTTGTGCCGCGGCAACGGCTTCCGGAGTGAGGAGAGGCTTGGGCTCTGGCGTCATTCAGGGATCCTTTCAACGTTGGGGGTTAGCGTGACTCGGCATTCTCGAAATATCGTTTCACTGCGCTGTAGTGACGCGGCGCCAGCGTGCGGCGCCATGCGCTCTGCCCGGCCGTTCCAGAGAACTGCATACCCGTCGAAGTAAAGGTCCGTTCGGACCCTTCCTTTGGCGCGCCAGGAAGCGCGGCAACGGGAGCCCAGTCGTCAGGACCGCGCACCGAGCCGGGCGGGAGCGCGACGGATTTGAAGCGATCAAAGGGCAGAGATTCGTCACCCCATGTCAGTTCGGCGTCACCACGGCCTCGGCTGATGCCGCCCCTGCCGGGATCCCCGTCGCCGTCCGGCTGCTTTTCGTAGTTGAATTCACCAAACTCTGCAGGATCAAAGCGTCCGGCTTCTCGCGGAAGTTGTCGGAGTTCGCCGAAGCGGCGACTGCGATCCCCGAGGTGCTGCGCCAGTTGCGCGGCCACTTTTTTCAGCGCCGCGGGATCTTTCGGAAGCTGAAATGTGCCGCCGGCAATAGCATCTTCAGAACCGAGCATCTTCTTGACATCGGAAGGGGCATCGTCAAGCATGCCGCTTTGAGCGAGTTTCTGAATGGCGTTTGCGAGTTCGTCGGATTCAGCGGCCGTCGGAGCCTTTCCGGCCTGTGCGGCAGCGGCATAGCGCGCGAGACTTTCCTGCGCCCAGTTCAACGCATCTTCCTTTTGATTGAGACTCGCAGCGATTTTTTCGCGCATCGCATCGGCGGCTTCCCAGGAAGACGCGTCCACACGTTCGAGAGCGTCCTTGCGAATGCGTTCGATCTCCTGCTCCAGGCTCTTCTGTTCTTCAGGCGTGAGCAAATCCTGCTTCTTTAGTTCTTCAACGGTGGTTTTCAGATCGGCAACGACGTCGTTGGCAAGCACCGTGGTTCGCGGTCCCGTAATCATCCGCTGCGGTACCAGCAGCGCGGTGACCAGGAAAATGGCGGATGCGAGTATCGGCCCAAGTCTGCTCCACGCCCGCAGTCTCGGCATGCGAAGCCGCTTGAGATTTTCGAGCGCCGCCGCGCGAGCCCATGTCGGATCGCTCGTTTCAAGCAGTGTCAGCAGCATGCCCTGTCCGCCGCTGAGAGAATCGGCCAACGCGGCTACTTCGATCGGATGGTATGCGCGACGCGCACAAACAATAATGACGGGAACGATCGAGATCAGGGGGGCCAGCCACAAGAAAGGCAGGAACGGCGCCGCGTTACTGAAGAAGATCCGGCAGACAAGTGCCGCAGTGCCGGCGATAAGGAAACTTCCAACAGCCCAGCGGGGCCAGATTTCGAGAAACAGTCCAACAGCGACACGCCTCGCGAGTCGTCGCAAGATGGGGCGAACCGAAGCTGGCAGATCCGTCATGAAGTGCGCTCGTTTCTGACCGAGTGTGCACTAATGTAGACACCGCAGGCAACATGAAGGTTCTGTGGGGATTTGGTGACAGAGAGGCCTGGAAATCCCTCATCCGCCCCTTCGGGGCACCCTCTCCCGGGGGGAGAGGGAATGACCTGCGGAATGTCCTTCTCCCTCCGGGAGAAGGTGGCCCGAAGGGCCGGATGAGGGATTCCCAGGCTTTCTCTGTTCCCTGCTATTTCACCGCAAACCCGGCCCTCGGATCGAACTTCTTCCCGTCCGACGCCCGAACCGCATTGAGCCAGATTGCTGCCGGATCGCCATTTCTCATGGGGTTGCCCGTGATCGTGAGCTTTGTCCCTTCCTTGAAGTCGCTCGGACGGATGCCCGCTCGAGCGAGGGTGCTCGGCCCCTCAGCCTCAAATCCCCACGTCACAACCTTACCGTCCTTGCCCTTGACGTCCACCCACAGCCATGAATGAGGATTTGTCAGTTCCCACTTCTTCACCACGCCCTCAAGCGTGACAGTTTTCGTTTGGTCGAACATGGCGGAAGAATGATGGGCGAAGCCCGGCGCGGCCGAGGCAAGCAGGACAATGATAAGAATGAATGCTGTAACAAGCGTGCTTTTCATCATTTGCCTTTCTTCTTTTCATCGGAGAAGTTCAGATCCTTGAACTGAGTCGTGCCGTCCTTGGTTTGGAAAACCGCGTTGTTGGGGTTCTCTCCGCAATCCCAATAGCGGATCCGCGGCGGGTCCGTCAGTTTGATGTAAGTATGATGCGCGTACCACGCTTCGACGAGAGACGGCGGATCGTACACCCACACATCAACGCCCATTGTCCGATCGTCATCCTTTTTCCAGATCTCAACGGTTTCAACCTGATCGGTATAGTCCGGGTTGCCGCGCTGGTAGATTCCCGCCTTCAGCTGATTGGTGTGCATGACCAGCCGCGGGCCATCCCAGAAGCCAATCGTATCGCCATTCGGGATCGGCAAGCGATCCTCGACGGGGAGATGGTCGCGCCCGTCGGTATAGACACGTCGGATATCGTTCACCATTTCGTTGATGAGCCAGGTTTGATTGGGCGTCACGATGAATTCGCGGAGGAAGGGCTCTGTCAGCCAGCGTGGGACACCCGGTGGCGCGCACGTGGAAATGGGATCCCACTCGATTCCTTTTTTGAGATCGTCAAGTCGCTTGGTCAGCTTTACCTGGAACTCGGGCGTCAGCTTTGCGGAGGTTGCCACGTCCTTCGGTTGATCGATGTCGAAATTAAACCCCCTGTCCAGGGGACGGGAATACACGCCGCTGAAGTCCGGAAGTCCATTCCACTCGAGTTTCTTCCCGCCCTTCGCTTCTTCTTTTAAAGCTTTGTACAGGTCCTCGGCTGTTTTGTGCTGCCGCCCAAGTTCGATGTTCTGTTCTCGGGTTCTCGTCGGGCTGACCGCTGGCGGCGGACCGCCCGGCGCCTCTGTGGTCGCGCAAGAGAACATCAGGATTGGCAGAGTCAGAAGTGTTGCTGCCCTCAGGATTACACCGTCAAATCGCATTCAGAGACCCTCCCCGTTGAGGAAAACAAAGCCGTATTGCATCGACATCGAAGCAATCGACTTGTAACACCTTTCTTTCAGAAGGTGCAAGCGGGGAGGGTGCTGCAGGTTTCAACCTACACAAAGCCCTCCAGGCGCCAGCCTTTGGCTGCGAACAGAGGAATGAACTCCGGAGGAACGAAGAGGCGGTCCTCCGGATGCGGAATTTTGAAGTAGCTCTGTGGTCGCAGGATGACATCATCATTCTTGCTCAGGTCGATTACGCCCCGCGACGGAACTTCGGCGCGGCCGAGGTATCGGATCTCGAAGGCTTCGAATCGGAGTGGATCAGCCGGAGCGAAGACCCCGATCTGCGACGCTCGGGCTTGCTTCACCATGTCGCGGGCGCGCTTGAGATCTCCTTTTTCCGCGATGGTGTTGGCTGTGCCGGGTCGCGGAACCGCGTCGGGTATGGTGTCGGCATCGCGAAACGGATTAACGTTCGGCCAAATGAAATACGGGAGAGCTTTCCCGGCTTCCAACTGCCGGTCATTGTATGACCGTGGGCGCGGCGACGGATTGTTCGCATCGGGTTGATTTCGATTGAGAAATGCGAGAAAGCGGCCGTAGCGATCGAAAATCTCATACGAAAAGGAAAGAAAGTACCGGAACTGATCAAGGGGCTGTCCAAGCGCAGTCACATCACTCTGGATCAATGCTTTCAGATTTTCCCATGCAGCCACGGCATGCCGATGGTGATTCGCTGCGGCTCCCGATCCAAATCGCCATTGAAGGTGCGCGGCTAAAGGCGACTCGAGCGATCCCACAGGATAGCCATTCGTAAATGGATTTGTGAGGTACTGCTCCCATGGAGCGCCGTCAAGGCCCTGGCCACCGCCGAGGGGCTGTTCGAACGATTTTTCCGGACTGTCGATACCCAGAAAACGTATCGATCCGGTGCCGTCGAGTTGAGCACCAGCCGTGTCTCCGTCCGCAACGGCTTCATCCAGGGTTTGTACTGTCCCATTTGCTTTCCGCCGAACACCCATGATGGCGCGCGGCGACCCGTCAGTCAGCGTAAAGAAGGTTTCAGCCATAAGGTCCTTTCAGGGAGTGTGGTATCCAAAACGGATCTCACGTCGACTTCACTGGCGAATCGAATCGCAAGGAAACGATCGCGTCATTTCAGTTGCAGTAATCGCTGTGTCTTGGCTGCCGATCTAAAGGAAGGAAGTGCCGGAGAAGGGACTTGAACTTGAGCCGCGTCAGTGCCTCCGCAGTTTTCGGATTCTACTATCGCATAGAACCTGTGGAACGCATAAAACGCATCCTGCATCGGCCTCAGGCGCGCTGCTTGGCCGAATAGAATCGCTCTAACTGGGGCGTCAGTCCCTTCATAAAATCCATGTACTTGGGTAACCACTGACTTCGGAACTGCGCTTTGCGCATCACCGTGACCGCCTTCGTAAGAACCAACAGATATCCCGCCGAGAGGACACCCAAAACCACCGGAATCGCAAAGAGGGCCCGCGACGCCATCAGGTCTTCGCTCTCAGGCAGAAGCGATACGGTCAAAACAGCTCCGGCGATGGCAATGGCAATGCTCACCACCAACAATACCCAGCCGCGCATCATCATCACCACGTGAGCCGCTACCAAGCTGAACGAAACAAATTCGCCCCTGGAATTGTTGAGGGCCATGACCACCTCATGGCCGAAGTCGATGATGGAAATAATGTCTCCCTTGTCCGCCGGGAAAGAGTTGTTGAAAAATTCTCTGTCCACTTTGCTTCCATCGGGAGTTCGCACGCTGTATATGTGCTTGATCTCGGTTCCCCCGACGAGCGTGGAACCTCTCAGGTGCAAACTCGTAACGTTGCCGTAGGAGTCGATCGCATCGGCGGAATTGTAGACCTTCGTCACGGTCCTAATCTGGATCTCCTTATGGTCATAGATCTGGCCGCATTCGAATTTCAGAGCCACCATCTTCCTGAAAACTCGAACGATCCTCAGCTTCTCCGGCAACTGGAAAGCGTCCTGCGGATTGGGAGCTTCCTTGCGGCGATGCTGCAACTGCCGCTCCCCCCGAATCAGATAGATTAGCGGGAGCGCGAACATAACCAGGCCTGTTGCGAGGATCGAAAGGTTGGTATTCAGTCCCACCTCGCGCCGCTGTTCCCGGTTTTGTTCCTGCTTCATCGCCTGCCGCGGGGCATTCGCAAATGCCGGAGCGAACTTGTTCATTACCTCGTACTGGAACGAGCTCGCGTGCATCAATTTGTACACATCGTCCTGCAACGCGAGGTGTTTCGAACTGTCATGCTCCGGATCGAGTTTCTTCATCTCCTCCCGGTATCCGGTAATCTTCGCGGCCGTCGCCGGCGACTGCGGCTGGCCCGCCTGCTCGTACAAGAGCGTGTCAATCAGCCGGAGAGCGGCCAGCCGTTGCGCATCGCTCGAGAAGCCGGCGAGGATCTGCCCCGCATTCGGAAAGCTGGCGGTGATCCATTCCTGCTTCGCCGGAGCGATCTTTTCGGCGGCCAGTTCTTTGGTCCGCGTTTCGAATTGCGCCGCCTGCGCCTGCGAGGCGCCGCCTCGAGCATATTTCTTCTTGATGTCTTCGCTTTGCGAGAGCAACTGCGCCATTTCGCTTTTCTCCGCTTCGGTCGCCTTCTTCATGTTGTTCCGGTACACGAGTTCATCGTGGCGCAACATCAGGCGTGTGTACTCCTCTGCATCCTCGTCGACACCTTTCGCAGAGGCAGCGGCCGCTTCCTCCGCCGCTTGTGCGGCAGCCGCCTGTTGGGCTGCCTTCTTCGCCTGCGCGTCCTCGAGGGCTTTTGTTTTGGCCTCAGCGGCCGCCTTTCGTTGCGCCTCCAATGCGGCGGCGCGCTTATCGTTCAGTGCGGCGCGATAAAGAGCGGTTAAGTCCCGCTGGCCGGCGCGGTCGTATCGGGCAAGAATCCCGGCCCGGTCTTTGGCCAGTTGTTGCGCCTGCTTGGTGTATACGGCATTTGTAATTTGTTTCGCCGTGAGTTGTTGCTTGAGCGCCGCGGCTGTATCGTCGTTTGCTAGCAGGGCTTGAACGTCCTGTTGCGGATTCTGCGCATGAAGGGGAGTGAGCATGAAATTGCTCGCGAGCAAGAGGATCAGTGAGGTGAGTGCAGCATGAAAAAGAGCGTTTCCCCGCATGATTCCCTCCGCCGGTCACGGGAGACACCCGCACCGCGGGCGATTATAGAGTTGCGCTTCGGCAACCGGCAATGGCAATTCGCCGCTGCGTTTTTTGCAAGCACCGCGAGCATTTCGATACAATCCGCTGCCAATCTCGAATCGAACGAAGGATTACGGAGTGTCGATCATTGGCATTCTTCAGGGAACGGCGATAAAAAACAGCGTTGTCGGTCCTGTGCGGGTTGCGGGAAAACGGCTGGTATCGATATCAATCTACGTCATTCTTGCGTTCGGTCCTGCATGTTCACTGCATGCTCAGACTCCGAGAACGGCGCCGCGGTCCGGATTCGTTTTCTATGAGGAGCACAGAATCGGAATCTTTGAGTCGCAACGCTGGGTCAATTCCGCCGAACCGGAAGTCTCGCCCTCGGGGATTTGCGACTGCATCACAATTGTTTATCTGGGTTCGCGCAGGGTACTGACAATCGACCCGGGCACAGTCATGTCGTCAGAGATCGATCCGCGTAGCGGACGGGACATCAACGGCGATAAGGTTCCCGAGATCATCGTTTCGCAATATACCGGTGGAGCGCACTGTTGCAGTTCGACGACGGTCTATTCCGTATCGGAAGAACCGAAGATGATTCTCCACGTGGACTCCGGAAATTGCGCGGGAGATTTCGATGATCTGGACCACGACGGAAAGCTGGAATTCGTTGTTTGCGATGATGCCTGGGCCTATGAGAGGTGTCCCTTCGCGAACTCGCCTATGCCTCGGGTAGTCTATGCCTACAGCCCGACGGTGGGCCGATATGTTCCCGCGACGCCGCGGTATTGGGAGCGCTTTCAGCAGAGCATTACTCAATCCGTTGCCCAAGCCGAAAAGGACCTTGCCGATCCGAATCGAGATAAAGACCTCGACATCTGCACCGTGTTGGGACCCGTGCTCGACCTGATGTATGCCGGAAAACTTGATGAGGGCGTAGCTCTATTACGACGTCTTTATCGACAGGCCAACGGCTCGGCACTCGAACAGGAAACCGTCGAGAAAGTGCGCAGGAGTTCCCATTGGACCGCCTCGGCTCCATGAAATCGAAGGCACTCCACCGTGTAGCACTCAAGACTGTGGGGCCAGCAACTCTAACTGACGGGCGGCCGTGAGAAGATCTCCACACACACTCGACACACACAGCCTTAATTTGCGAAAAACTCCTTGTACAAGCTCTCATGAATGCAACAACTGCGAAAAGGCGTAAACGGAAATTCGACCGACAGTCCACGCCCGAACGGCCCATCGAGCCGCAAGGCGGCAAAGCAACGAGGTCCATCGAAGACGAGGTCCAGTCTGCGCTGAAGTTTCTGAAAGCTCACAGCACGAAAGCCATTCGCGACGGCATGGCTCGGTATGCGATTCCGTCGGACAAGGCGTATGGCGTTGCGATGAGCGATATCAAAGCACTCGGCAAAACCCTTGGTCGCAACCTCGGTATCGCCGCTGCCCTTTGGGATACCGGTGTGTATGAAGCTCGGATGCTGGTGTCGTTCGTCGCGGATCCGTCACAGATCAGCTCTGCGCAAATGGACCGTTGGTGCAAGGATTTTGACAATTGGGCGATTTGCGACGCTATGTGTTTTAACTTGTTCGACCGGTCGCCGTACGCCTGGGCCAAAGTCGCTCAGTGGAGCAAATGCAGCAACGAGTTCGAGAAGCGCACGGCCTTCGCATTGCTGTGGAGTCTCACTGTTCATGACAAGCAGGCCACCGACGATGCCTTTAAACAAGGCCTTGTCCTTATCGAGCGAGCAGCTGACGATCCCCGCAATTTCGTCAAAAAGGCGGTAAATATGGCATTGCGTGCGATTGGCAAGCGCAATCGTGCGTTGAATACCGCCGCTGTGGCCATGGCCCGCCGCCTGGCCGACTCACAAGACGCCACGGCACGGTGGGTTGGCCGTGACGCGCTCCGCGAACTCACGAATTCTGCGTTGATAAATCGGCTCAAGGCCTGATGTGAAGCGGATGAGATTTCCCGGAGACTTCCGATGCATATTAGAGAACTGAGCGAACATGTTCGCGCGCACAAAATCTCGCCTGTGGAAATCGTCGCGCATGTCTTGAGCGTATTGAGGAGCTGAATCCCACACTGAACGCCTTTATCACCGTTTTGAAAGAGCCGGCGCTCGAAGCGGCGCGAGTTGCCGAAATCGAGATAAAAGCCGGCAATTGGCGCGGGCCCCTGCATGGGATTCCGGTTGGAACTAAAGACTTCTATGACACGGCTGGTATACGAACGACTGCCGCTTTGGAACACTT
>Ga0157379_10003196_pt1 | contig 13875 bp, 14 predicted proteins | sample S25metaG_FD_121802 | JGI IMG/M metagenome (GOLD analysis project Ga0157379, IMG submission 121802) | Switchgrass rhizosphere microbial communities from Kellogg Biological Station, Michigan, USA - S2-5 metaG | ecosystem: Host-associated > Plants > Roots > Rhizosphere > Soil | place: USA... | reverse complement strand
TTCTGTATGGCTTGGAAACTTAGATTTTCAATGACGCGCTGTATCCAAGTCGGGAGAGGAGGTTTGGATTGCCCGCATTTCGTGGAGGCTGTGACCTCTCTTCCTCTGAAAGGCGGAAGTCGATTCCAGGGAGCGGTCCGGCACCACGACGGAGGACAAAAGGGGATCGCTGAGTTCCTGATCGCCTAATAGACGAGCTGGTCTGCCAGGATCTTTGGGTGGCTATCGCGTCGTTATGCGCTGAGTCGCACGTTGTTGACTGTCTCTCCGCCGTGCCGTAGGGGTGTTCCGCTAGCGAGATGGCCTCGAGCGTCGCAGCGGTTCTGCTTACGGGCTGAGGATGACCGGCAGTTCGGACAGGCCTCGCAGGACCAGCCCGTCGCCGTGGCCCCAGCGCAGCGCCGACCGCGGGACGGCGCGGTCATCGGCCCGTTCACCAGTCAGCCCGTCCTCTCCCTGATCACCATTATGGGCGGAGGATGACCGGCAGTTCGGTCAGGCCGCGCAGGACCAGCCCGTCGCCGTGGCCCCAATGCAGCGCTGATCGTGGGACGGCCAGCCGCATGGCGGGGAAGCGGGCGAGCAGGGTGGTGAACGCTATGAGGCCCTCGAGGCGGGCCAGCCGGGCTCCGAGGCAGTGGTGGATGCCGTGGCCGAAGGCCAGGTGGCTGGTGTCCGCCCGGGTAACGTCGAGCGTTTCCGGGTCGCCGTACCGGCCCGGGTCCCGGTTGGCTGCGGCCAGCGAGATGATCACCTGGCTGAAGGCGGGGATGACGGTCCCGCCGAGGACGACGTCCTGGGTGGTGTACCTGAACGTCGAATGCGGCACCGGTGCGTCCCAGCGCAGCATCTCCTCGATCGCGTGCGGTATCAGGGCCGGGTCGGCGACGAGCGCGTCGCGCTGTTCCGGGTGCAGCAGCAGCGCCACCGTTCCGTTGCCGATCAGGCTGGTGGTGGTGTCGTGCCCGGCGACGACCAGCTGGAAGATCGTGGAGAGGATCTCCTGCTCGGTCAGCGCGCCGTCGCGGTCGGCCGCGCGGACCAGGTCGGTGACCAGATCCTCGCCCGGGGCGGCGCGCTTGCGAGCGAGCAGCTCAGTCAGGTACTGCACGATGTTCGCCGAGGCCGCCACGGCCTCGGCCGGCGGCTCGGGCGCCGACGACGGTGTGAGCAGCGTGATGAACCAGTTCCCGAGCCGATCGCGGTCTTGCTCGGGCACGCCGAGCAGCTCGCTGATCACTGTGAACGGCAGCGGGAAAGCGAAGCCCTTCACCAGGTCGACGGCACCGTCGCCGCCCGCCTGCAGGTCGTCAAGCAGCCGGTCGGTGATCGCCTGGACACGGGGCCGCAGGGCCGCCATCCGGGGCCGGCTGAAGGCCGCGGAGGCCAGCCGGCGCAGCCGGGTGTGGTCGGGCGGGTCGACGCTGAGCATGTGCCGGGCGAAGGCGGGACCGGGCAGGCCCTCGGCGACCACCGCCCCGTCGCGGGCCAGGGCGGCGTGCATGTCCTTGGACAGGCCGGGATGGCTGAGCGCGGCGCGGGCCTCTTCGTGACGGACGACCAGCCATGCGCGGTGCCCGTCGGCGAGCGTCACCTCGTGCACCGGGCCGTCCGCCTGAACCTGCGCGAACAGCGGGTAGGGGTCGTCCAGGTCATAGGTGCCCCACGCGTTCAGGGCCGGGTTGGGTATCTTGGCCGGCTTGATCTCGCGGAAGCCTGAGCACAGCAGGTCGATGGTGGCCAGCTGGCCGTTGCTGGTCTTGCAGACCGAGGTCTGGGTGCAGGCCCAGCGGATGCCGCGCCGCGCCACGTCCAGCCGGTAGTGGATCAGCAGCCGGTCGGCCACCGCCTCGCCGGCTGATTCCACCAGCTCGACGGTGTCAAAGTCGGCGAACCACCCGCCGAAGCAGGCCACGACGGGGTCGCGGCCCAGCGCCTGGATCGGGCCGCCGGGCAGCAGCGCCCGCAGCCGGACGGTGTCGGTGACCGAAGCGGCCAGCGCGGTGCTGTTCCGGCCGGCCACGGCCGCGGCGACCGCCGCGGCCAGGGGATGCTCGTTCATGAAGCGCTCCGTTCGCGGCGGCCCGCCAGTGCGTCGAGGTGACCGGCGAGGTGCGCGGTCAGCTCGGCGGCGTCGCCGGCCGCCCCGTCTATCAGGGTTGACTTGCGGCGGCGCAGGAACGGCAGGCCCATCACATACAGGCCCGGGCTGGCCGTCACACCGCCGTCGTGGACGATCCGGCCCTTGCGGTCCAGCACCGGGACATGCAGCCAGGACAGATCAGGCCGGTATCCGGTCGCCCAGACGATCGTGCTGATCTCCCCCGAGCGCAGGTCCAGGCCCAGCGGCGCAGTGCGCACGGCCGTGGGCGCGAACCGCTCACCAGCGGTTCCTGCCCAGGCGTCGATCGTGTCCAGCAGCCGCCCTAGCTTCAGGTCGGCCAGCGCGCACACGTTGGGCAAGGAGCCGGAGAACTGGGCGACCCCGTCCTGGATCCCGGCCAGGCGGCCGGTCAGCCGTACTCCGGCAGAGCTCAGGGCGTTCAGGTCGACCGTGCGGCCCGGCGTCCCCACCAGCTGCATCGAGGGCACGTTCCGGGCCCGCACGAGGTCATCAACCTCGTCGTAGCGCTGGTCCAGCACCCCGGCGGCGTCCAGCCACCACAGGATGTCCCGGCCGCGGTAGGTGCGCGGCATGCGGACGTGCTCGCCTATGGCGAGGGTGACCGGGCGCCCGGAGCGGTGCAGTTCGTCGGCGAGCTGGACCCCGCTGGCCGAGGCGCCGACTACCAGCACGCCGCCCGGGGGCAGCCCGGCGGGGCTGCGGTAACGCGCCGGGGTAACCGAGGTGATCCCGGCCGGCACCAGCCGCGCCAGCCCCGGCGTTGTGGGCACCGCCGCCGCCCCGCTGGCCAGCACTACTGTCGGCGCGTGCCAGACGCCCTGGTCGGTGTGCACGACGTAGCCACCTCCGGCCGCCCGGACCGAGGTCACTGTCGTGCCGGTCCGTACCGGCGCCGCGGATGCGTGGGCGTAGTCCGCGAGCATCGCCGCGACTCCCCGTGCGCTGAGATAGCCGTCCGGGTCGGCGCCGCGGTACTGATATCCGGGCAGCCGGGTCATCCAGTTGGGGGTGAGCAGCCGCAGCGAGTCCCACCGCTGCGTGCGCCACGAGTTCGCTACCTCTGCGCGTTCGAGGATGACGTGGTCGATCGAACGCGCGGTAAGGCAGGCGCTCATGGCCAGCCCGCAGTGGCCAGCACCGATGATCACGGTGTTCGTACTCGGCACGGCTGCTCCTCCCCTGCTCGCCTGGACCGGATCAGCCGACGTTGACGGTGACGCTGGTCGGGTTGGTGATGATGTCGTAGACCGCCGAGCGCTTCTGTGACTGGGCGACCAGAGCCTGGATCTCCTCGGCGGTGGCGTCGGCGTCGATCTGGTAGCTGACGGTGACCCCGCTGAAGCCGTTGCGGACATCGGGGTCGGCGCCCAGGATCCCGTGCAGGTCCATCTCGGCGGCCAGGGTGGCCCGTACCGAGCGCAGCTGGATCGACCGCTGCTGGGCGACCGCGGCGATCCCGGCGGTCAGGCAGCTGCCGAGGCCGACCAGGACGTACTCCACCGGCGTGACACCCTTATCCTGCGCGGCGAACTGCAGCGGGTGGTCGGCGTCGTAGCTGAACGTCGTGTGGTGCTGCTGCTCCTCACCGAAGCCGTAGAACGTCTCGACGTCGGAGCGGCTGTGCGTGCCGTTGACCCACGACACCGTCGAACGCCACTGGAACTTGGCGATGTCCGGTGTGCTGGGCAGGGTTGAGCGGACGCCGAGCAGCGCTTCGACGTTGACGCCGTTGTCGACGGGGATCTCGGTTGCGGTCATTTTCTTGGTTCCTTTCGTGATGGATGCCGGTCTTGATTCGATCGACCGACCGATCTACTGTGCGGAGCCGGACGGGAGTCCGGTGATACAAGGGGCTAGCTGTTAGATGAGTTCGGCGATGAGCTGGGCGGCGCGGGCCGCACCGTCGGTCTCGACGTCGCGGTAGCTGACGGGCTTTCCGGCCAGTTCGGTGATGCGCGCGGCGATGAGGTCGGGGTCGGTGGTGGCGTAGTCCATGTACTGCCCGGCGCCGTAGCGGTCGAGCCGGTGACGGACGTGGAAGTTCTGCTCGAAATGGTGCCCGAGCGGGAAGTAGAGGAACGGGCGCCGGGCGGCAGTCAGCTCCATGGTGGTGGTCAGCCCGCCCTGGACGATGGCGAGGTCGCAGACGCTCAGATGCTCGTAGAGCCGGTGGACGTAGCCGCGCAGATCAAGGCCGGCGCGCCGGGGGAAGACCGCCGGGTCGATGCGGGGGCCGGTCACCACGATCATCCGCAGCTCCGGCACGGCCTTCTTGGCCAGCGGGTAGGCGGCAACGACCTTCTCGATCAGGGACCGGCCGACGCCGCTGCCGCCGACGGCGACCACGCAGACCAGCTCATCATCGCGGTATCCCAGCCGGGAGCGGAGCGGTATCACCTCGTCGGGCTTGGGTGGCGTGAAGCCGGTGATGTAGCCGGAGTAGGAGAAATGCCGCGTGGTCCAGTCCCTGATGGCCGGCAGGCTCCCGCCGAAGGTGTCCGGCACGATGTCCTCGTCGTTCCCGACGAAGATGGCCCGGTCCCGGATCCACGGGTAGCGGTCGATGTGCTCGATCATCTCGGCGTTGTAGTCAGTGGTCAGGAAGGCTTCCCTGTCCCCGCCGTCGGGCATCGGCAGGTAGCCGACGAAATCGGTGAGCCACACGTTCTGGCCGCGTTTCAGCTCTGGGTTCTCGTGCCAGTAGTAGTCGACGTCCCAGGCTTCGTCTCCGATGACCAGGTCGTAGCAGCCTTCCTCGACGACCTCCTGGAACACCATGAAGTTGGCCACCAGGATCTCGTCCATCCGGCGCAGCGCCTGGAAGCAGTGCAGGTCGTGCCCGGCTGCCTCGGCAGCGACGTGTGCGGATTCGCTGGCCAGCCACCGGCTGGCGGGGTGGATGTGCTCGCCTTCGGCCTCGAGCACGGCGGTCACCGGGTGCTGAGCCAGCCAGTCGATGTCAAGTTCGGGACGGAGCCGTTTCAGTTCCTTGGCGATGGCCACGTCGCGGCGGGCGTGGCCGAGCCCGATGGGGGACGAAAGGTACAGAGCGCGCCTCGGGCGGCACGGGCCGCGAGTCCAGGTTGCGGTGTGCGTCATCGCCGGACCCCTTCCGCGAACTGCCTGATCAGCAGGTTGACCCGGACCGGATCACGGACATGCGGGAAATGGCCCGACCCTTCCAGGGTCACCATCGCGCCGCCTGTGCAGCTGGCCAGCGCCTCGCCATCGGCGTAGCCGCGCACCATATCCTGCGTGCCGGGCATCACCAGGACCGGGCAGTCCACTTGCGCGGCCAGCCGCCGGGTCGCCGCCGCGTCACAGCGTTCAATGCCGCGGTCCGCCGCCGCCAGCGTCTCGCCATCGGTCTCCAGCGCCCATCCGGTCGCGTCCTCGATCGGTCTCGTTGAGTGCGGCTCGGTGAAGATGCGCCCCACAAAGAACGTGACGAAATCGGAGTAGTGGGTCTTCCAGTAGTGGGCGTTATAGGTCTGCCAGCCGACCGGGTCATCGATCACCTCGTCGAAGCGCTCTACCCGGCGCTCGGCAGGCGGCGGCATCAGCCGTGCGCTGGGCGAGATGAACACCGACCCCAGCACCCGGTCCGGATGCTCGGCGCACAGCCGCAGCGCCCACAACGCGCCGCGTGAGACGCTGACCAGGATCGCACTGCCGATTCCGGTGGCGTCCATCACCGCCAGCGCATCCGACGCGAACGCCACGTCGCTGTAGGCGCTCGCGTCGGTCGGCCGGCTGGAGCCGCCGCTGCCCCGCCCGTCAAAACACACCACCGTGAAATGCCGCGCCAGATAGGGGATCTGCATCTTCCAGTGCCGCGAATGCACGAGCGACCAGGGCGGCAGCAGCAGGATCGCCGGCCAGCCCTCTCCGTAGCGCTCATACCGGATCTCGGCACCGTCACGAACGACGAACCCATCGCTGTCGGGGTAGCGGGCCCTCATGGCGATTTCCTTCGCTCCGGCCGTTCTTCGAGCACCCGCAGCAGGTCACCGATCTTGCGCAGCGCCGGGCGCCCCGCAATCTTCGAGTCGTCAAGGCCGAGCAGAATCACCGCTTCTGCGCCCAGGAACGGCAGGCCCGCCAGGGCGGCCAGTTCCTCCGGCGTGAACGGGCTGAGCAAGCCGAACCGCTTGGCCGCTCGCTGCGCCACCTCGGCGAGAAGGTCGAACCATCCCTGTACCTGGGCGGATACCGCTTCCGCGATCTCCGGGTTCGACCAGCCCGCCGCCGTCATCTCCATCAGCACCCGCACATAGCCCGACTCGAGGTCGTCATCGAAGAAGTCGCAGGCCTGCAGCCACTGCTCCCACAACGGCTTGTCGGACTCGAACAACGCCTCCTGCCGGGCAAGCCGCGCCCGGTTCTCCATGTCCAGCACCGCAAGCATCAGCTTCTGCTTCGACCCGAAGTGGTAGTGAATCTGGCTCAGCGGCACGCCCGCTGCTTCCGCGATGCCCCGTGTCGACAGGTTCGCGTAGCCGGCCTCCATCAGCACGCCCTTAGCCGCGGCCAGGATCCGCAACCGGGTGTCCTGCTCCGCCACCATGAATCCTCCACGCGCTGACTAGGCCGGCTCAAAGGCTTTCGTTCGGTCGTCTGACCGAATCATCATTAGGCCTGCCCAGCTGCTTGTCAAGCCCGGGGCGCGTGCCGGGGCGGGCGGGACTGCTGAGGTCCACTCCGCGGACGCAGACGCACTTACCTGTGCTGGCGGCGCGCCTTAGCAAGCTGCGGGAAATCTAAGCAGCCGGGCGCCGGGAAACGGGGCATTCGCCCGATCCGCCCGGGGCGGCCTTAGCCGCATGCTCAAAAACTAACCACCAGACAGCACCAGGGAGAAACGAAAGTGCACCCCTACATCCTGTACCAGATCACCAAGCTCAACGTTGCCGAGAGGGACCGCCGAGCCGAGATTCACCGCATCGTCAGTGACGCCCGCCGGGACCGCCGTGCGGACCGCCAGCTATCCGCCCGTCCCCTCCGCCGCCCTGGCGCCGTCCTTCGGCATCTGCTGCCGGCGGTGCTCACCGGTTCCCGCCGGTGACAGCAGGGCTCAGGCGCGGGAACCCGCGGTGGCGGTCCGGGCTCGAGCGAGGTCGACGACCTCACCGTTGAAACCGTACTGATGCAGGTCACCAGCGGGTGCCTCGATCCGGCCTGCGGCGTCAACGCCGCCGGCCTTCCACGGCTCGAATCCGGCCGCGCGGATCAGCCGGTTGATCGTCTTGTCCGCGTCGTCGTCGTCGGTGGCGTAGAACAGCACGGCCAGCGGGTCGCGGTTGGCGCTGACGGCCAGGGCGTCGGCGCCAAGCGTCCCGAAGGCCTTCACGTAGTGCGCTTCCGCGGGAAGCAGCGCCGCCACGATCGAGCCCGAGGACTCGCCGTCGGGCAGGGTCCGCATCAGCTGTCCTGATGCGTCGAAGCCAATCGGGTTGGACGGGTCGATGACGACCTTGCCTGTGAGCAGGTCCGCCTGCTCACGGATCAGCTCTCGCATCGTGTCGAGCCACACCGCGAAGAGCACCGCGTCGGCCCCGCTGATCGCGTCCGTCACCGAAGCAGCGCGCGCCAGCGGCCCTAGTTCCTCGGCGAGCGCCTGTGCGCGCGACAGGTCCTTCGCGGCCAGGACGACGGACTCGCCGCCGGCTGTCAGGTGCCGGGCAACGGTGCTCCCGATGTTGCCGACCCCCACTATTGCTGTTGTCATCGTTACTCCTCTGCCTGCCGCCACCGTCAGGCCCTCGATCAGATAATTGAGCTTTCAACTATTAGTTAAGCCACCAGCGGGGTTGCGCGTCCAAGACCTGTTGCCCTGTCCAGTGATAGCTTCCGGCTATGGATCTCGATCCCCGGCTGCTGCGCTATTTCCTGGCGGTCGCGCACGAACTGCACTTCAGCCGCGCAGCGGCGAGCCTGTACATCTCTCAGCCGTCGCTCAGCAACCAGATCCACAATCTGGAGCGCGCCCTCGGCACCGACCTGTTCGTCCGCAACAGCCGGCAGGTAGCGCTCACCGCCGCCGGCCGGGCGCTCCTCGAGGAGGCCCCGATCGCGCTGAGCGCCCTCGAACGCGCGGCGGAGCGAGCCCGCCTGGCGGGCGCCGGCATCGCCGGGACAGTCCGGCTGGGTTACGCCCCGATGGCCGGCTACGAGACGCTCAGCGCGATCGTGACCGCCGTCGAGCACGACAGCCCGAACCTGACCGTCATAGCTACCGAGCACTTCAGCTCCCAGATCGCCGGCCGGGTGCTGGCCGGCGAGCTGGACGTCGGGCTGGCGCTCTTCCCGGAGCCCATGCGCGGAGTGCGCGGCCGGCCACTGCGTGCGGAGCCGCTGGCCCTGCTGGTCGGCAGCCACCATCGCCTTGCCGAGGAGGACCCGGTCCCGGTCGTGAGCCTCGCGGGCGAGACGCTTCTGCTGTTTCCGCGCGAGCTCTCGCCCGGCTATTACGACCGCGTCGTCGCAGCGTGCGAGCAGCACGGCTTTCAGCCGGAAATCCGCGCCTTCGCCGACCCGCCACCCCAGGCGATGGTCGCCCGATTGCGGGCTACGCACGAGGTCGGCCTGCCGCTGGCGTCGTTCGCCCGCAACGCCGCGGCCGGAGACCCGGGCATCACGGCTCGCAAGCTCGTCCAGCCGGAAATCATGGCTGAATGGTCGATTCTCTGGCCGGTGCGCGGTCAGTCAGAGGCGACAGAACGCTTCCTGGAGAGCGCGCGCCGGTGCTCAGCGGAGCGGGGGTGGCTGGACACGCCTGCCGCAGTCACCTAGCGCAGGTCGCCGCCGTCATCATCATGCTGGCCGCGGGTGCGGCCGGGGTCCTGCGCTACCGGTTCCCGCGCTCGCGGTGAACTGTTCCACTGCCCGGCTGACCGCGGCGGACCGGATGGACTCGTACACGTCGAAGTCGTGGTGCGCGCCGGGTAGCTCGGCGTAAATGACTGGGTGGCCTGACACGGCGCGGACCCGCTCCACGAAGGCGCGCACGTCCGAGGGAGATATCCACATGTCCTTCTCGCCGTGCACCACGAGCATGGGTGGCATGTCGCCGCGCGGCGCGAGGTCGCCGTAGTAGCCGTAGCGGCAGATCAGGCCCGCGATGCCGGTCTCACCCTCGCATACTGCCCGGATCGCCAGATTCGCGCCGGCTGAGCTGCCGGCGAGGAACAGCGTGCCGGGCTGCGCGCCGTATTCCGTGGCGTGGGCCCGTACCCAGGCGATCGCGTTGCGCACGTCCGCCACCTGGTCGGCGAGTGTCACGTGCGGCTGCAGCCGGTAGTTCGCGCTCACGCAGACGAAGCCGCGCCGGCTGGTCAGGTGCCGGATCAGCGGCCGTGCTTCGCGGGCCTTGTTGCCGGAGTAGAAGCCGCCGCCGTGGAAGTGCAGCAGGACCGGCGCGCTAGCCGGCCGGTCGCGGCGGTGGTATACGTCCAGCGTGCGGCGCGGCCCGTCGCCGTAGGCAAGGCCGCGCACCCGGACCACGTCGCGCCGGCCAGGGAAAAACGGGGCCCGCAGGATCCGGCTCCACGGCCGCTCCGGCCTGCCGGCGTTGCGCAGCGCCGCATCCGCGCGCAGCGCCTGGCACACCACCACCACCAAGCCGGCCAGCGCGAGCAGCGCGATCGCGGCGCCGGCGATGCCGCCCGGCGAGTCCAGGTCACCGTCGGCGAGCGCGAGCACGGTTGACGCGATCAGCAGGTATCCCCCGATGAACGGCAGTTCGCTGGCGAGCAGCGCAGGGATTCTGGAGAACGGGCCGAGCCTGCGCCACCGGGTGAGCGCGCACGCCACGCCCCAGGAAATGACCGCGACCGTCCACCAGTACCCGACCGGCATCAGAACCTGCCCGCGACGCGGCGCCGCATCCGCGCCGGCAGCCTGATGAGCACGATCGGACGAAATGGCGGGTGGAATCCCCGGGACCGGGCCACAGCACGAATGTACCGGCGGGCCCCATAACTGAGACCCGCCCCTGTGCGCGGGCTTACGTCTGCTGGAGCTGGTACGGCTCTGCGGCCCGGGTGGTATCTGGTGGCTGGCGGGGGAAGCTGACCTGGATGCGCAGGCCGCCTTCGGGGCAGGCGTCTGCGGCGATGGTGGCGTTGTGGGCGCTGGCGATTGCGGCGACGATGGACAGGCCGAGGCCGTGCCCGCTGCTGTTGGCGGCGCGAGTAGTGGCCAGGCGTTCGAAGGGCCGGAACAGCCGGGCGATTTCGGCGGGCGGGACCAGCGGGCCGGTGTTGGCCACGGAGATGACGGCGCGGCCGTCCTGCTGGCCGGTGCTGAGCTGGACCGTCCCGCCCATGGTGTTGTGACGGACCGCATTGTCCAGCAGGTTGACGGCCAGCCGCTCGATCAGGCGGGGGTCGCCGAGTACGGGCGCGGGGTGCAGCGAGGTCTCCACACGCACTCGCTGCCGGTCAGCTTCGGGACCGGTGGTGTGCAGGCTGGCGGCGACGGCTTCGGAGAGATCGGCGGGTTCGCGGTTGCTGATGCCGCCTTCGCTGGTGGCCAGGGTGAGCAGTGCCTCCAGGAGACGCTCCTGGTGGATCCCGGATTCGAGCAGTTCCTGGCTGGTGGTGCGCCACTGCTCGATGCTCGTACCGGGGTTGCGCAGCGCGACCTGCAGCAGGGTGCGGTCCAGGGTGAGCGGGGTGCGCAGTTCGTGAGAGGCGCTGGCAACGAAGTTCCGCTGGGCGGTGAAGGCGGCTTCCAGGCGGGCCAGCAGGTCGTTGAGGGTGGCGGCGAGCTCGGAGAACTCGTCGTCGGGCCCGGTGAGGGGGAGCCGCTGGTCCAGGCTGGTGGCGGAGATCGCCCGGGCGCTGGTGGTAATGGCGCGCACCGGGCGCAGCACCCGCCCGGCCATCAGCCAGCCGAGGGCGAAGGCGATAGCGGCCATGACGGCCAGCGCGATACCGGACTGGACCAGCAGCGTGTGCAGGTCGAGCGAGTGCTGGGCGCGCCAGGCCTGGGCGACCTGCAGGCAGTGATGGTCACTGGGCAGGCACGAGATACCTTGTCCCGGCGGTGCCAGGGGCAAGATCCTCCTTCCTCCGTTGGTGCCGCGGTAGAACAGCCAGTAGGTGAAGCCGAGCAGGGCGGCGCCGGCCAGCGTGAACAGGCCGCCGTAGAGGAGGGTGAGGCGCAGCCGGGCGGTCGGCCGGGGCCGCGGGAGCCGGGAGAGGGGCGCGGCCAGCCGGGCCGCCAGGCTCGTCATGCTGGTTCGCCGATCCGGTAGCCGCCCTCGCGGACGGTGTGGATGAGGGGCGGGTCGCCGAGCTTGCCGCGGAGCCTGCCGATAGTGGTCTTGACCGTGGTGGTGAACAGGTCGGCGTTCTCATCCCACACGCGTTCGAGCAGTTCTTCCGCGGTGACCAGGGTTCCGCCGGCGGCGAGCAGGCATTCCAGCACCCCGAACTCCTTGGGGGTCAGGGCCAGCCGCCGCCCGGCCCGGATGGCGACCCGCCGGGCCGGGTCAACCGACAGGTTGCCGCATGTGAGGACCGGGGGGAGCGGGACGGCGGAGCGGCGGGCCAGCACCCGGATCCGGGCCACCAGTTCGGCGAAGTCGAATGGCTTGGCCAGGTAGTCATCGGCGCCCAGGCCCAGGCCCTCAACCCGGTCGGCGATGGTGGTGGCGGCGGTCAGCATCAGCACCCGGCTGGGGCACCGGCGGCCGGCCAGGTCCGCACAGACCAGGTCGCCGTGCACACCAGGCAGGTCCCGATCCAGCACGATCACGTCGTAGCGGGTGAGCGCCACATGGTCGAGCGCGTCCTGCCCGTCGAACGCCAGGTCGACGGCCATGCCCTCATCGCGCAGCCCGCCCGCCACCGCTTCGGCGAGCCGCTTGTGGTCCTCCACCACCAGCACTATCATGCTCTCTCTCCCGCTGCCCCTGGCCTGGCCTGTGCGGCCAGGTCAGGCGGATCCTTGCGGCCAGGATGCCAGCCGCCCGGTGACAGCCGGGTCACAAGCTCTGTGACCGTGCTGTCACCTGCGGCCCAGTAAACCTGACCATCGCCGGCACCGGCCACGGCCGGACGGCGACCAGGCAGCGGCGGGCCGATCCCGCGCGAATAACCAGGGACAAGGTGATGAACGCAACCACCCGCGGTCACTGCCCGCTTCGGCAGCGCCTGCGGCGGGCGGGGGTGCTGGCCGCCGCGGCGGCTGGCGCTGCCGTGCTGGTGGCGGCCTGCGGCAGCGGCGGAGCCAGCCCAGCCGGGTCATCCCCGTCGCAACCGCCGGACTACCAGCAGTACCACGCATACTCGCAGTGCATGCGCTCGCACGGGGCGCCGTTCTGGCCCGAACCCTCCGAAGTACCTCAGGGCGTGTGGGACAACCCGAACACCTACAAGATCACCCCGCAGATCCTGGCCCAGGAGCACGGCCCGGACTGGCAGGCGGCGCTGACGGCCTGCCAGCATCTGGCACCCCGGCTGCTCCCTTACACCGCGGCGCAGATCAGCGCGCTGCATTCCCACCTGCAGAAGCTGGCCGCCTGCATGCGCGCGCACGGGATCACGCACTTCCCCCGCCCGGTCGCCGGGCCTTACGGGGCCGGTTTCCTCAGTCCCGGCCGAGGCGTCAACCCGGATTCGGCGAAGTTCCTGGCCGCGCAGCGGGCCTGCTGGGTTTATGCCCCCCGATCATGACGAAAGGCGGCTCAGCGGCGATGAGCACTACCAGGACCGGCAGCTGGCGCCGAGCGGCCTGGCTCACCGGGGTACTGGCCGGGATGGTCCTGCTGGCCGCGGCCTGCGGCGGCGGCTCCCCGGGGCCCGCGGCGTCGCCGAGTCGGCTGTACCAGCAGTCGCTGACCTATTCGCGGTGCATGCGTTCGCACGGCGTGGCGGACTTCCCTGTACTCAAGCAGAGCCCCAGGGGCACGCTGGTCCACCCGGTGAGCCCGCCCGCCGGGATGCTGACCAGCCCGGATTATGACCCGGCGTTCCGCGCCTGCCTGAAGCTGGCGGTCGTCGGCGGGGGGTCCGCGGCGCGCTACCAGGCGGCCGCGTTGCACGGGCTGAAGCAAGCCGAGTGCATGCGCGCGCACGGGATCACCGGCTATCCCTCCCCAGGGGCCCTCGGCGGCGGCCTGCACGAGCCCGACTTCACCGCCATCGGCCTCGACCCGCACACGCTCCAGTTCCAGGCGGCGGCGAAAGCCTGCGGCATGGGACTGGTGTGGCAGGTGGTGTGGTGGTGGCCGGCCGGGGCGCCGCAGCCGGGGCAGGCCGGGTTGGGACCGGCCAGGTCGGTGCGGCAGTGACCGGCGTGGCGGTGGTCAAGGCGGCGTCGGCCGGGGCTACCCGGCGGCTGACGCAGACCGTGGTGGTCTTCGTGGTGCTGGCCATGGCCACCACGGCCGCCCTGGTCGGACTGGCCCTGGCCACCTATCCCGCCCGGGCGTTCCAGGCTCTGTCCGCCCGGTATCACACCGCGGACCTCGCGGTGACGATCGACGCCACGAAGGCGACGAGCGCCCAGCTCGCCAGGACCCGGCGTCTGCCCGGGGTGACCAGCGCCGCCGGCTACCCCGCGACCACGGTCAACGTCGTCATCCCGGCGACGCCGGGATACCGCGGGGGCGCCCCGGTCTCCGGCCCGCTGACCGTGGTGGGCCGGGCACTGCGATCGGGCCCGCTTGATCACATCACCCAGAAATCCGGCCGGTGGCCCGCCCGGCCAGGCGAGATCGACTACAACGACCTGTCAGGAAC
>Ga0157379_10003193_pt1 | contig 13886 bp, 12 predicted proteins | sample S25metaG_FD_121802 | JGI IMG/M metagenome (GOLD analysis project Ga0157379, IMG submission 121802) | Switchgrass rhizosphere microbial communities from Kellogg Biological Station, Michigan, USA - S2-5 metaG | ecosystem: Host-associated > Plants > Roots > Rhizosphere > Soil | place: USA... | reverse complement strand
GATCCAGTACGAAGGCTCCGTAATATCCCGCGCTGTATTCGGGTCTCGGCCCGGGACGTCCGATGTCGCGTCCCCCGTTGGCGAGCGCTGCGGCGTGGAATTCCCTGACCTCCTCCGGTCCGCCGGCGCGGAACGCGATGTGCGCACCTGTCGTGACGGTGTCCTGCCCGCGATCGGCCGTCGGCGAGTGAATGGCGAAGCGGGTTCCGTCGCCCCGCCCGAATCCGACCTCGTCTCCTCCGGCCGGGTCCTTTTCGTGCACGCGCGCGCGCCAGCCGAGCGGAGCCAGTGCGGCGGTGTAGAACGTGCTGCTGCGACCGACGTCGGAGACGCGGATGTCGACGTGATCGATGTCGTCGCCTGCTCGTGAGTCGTTCACGACATCTGCACCGACCTCGCGATGCTCCTCGGGAGGAGGCGGATACTCCCCCTCCGGAACCTCGAACTCCTCAGCTGCGGCTTGTTGTTGCTGATCCTTCATGGCTGAGCCTTCCCCGCCACGCGGCGGGCCGAACATCGCCATGGAGGTCGCGGCGTGGCACACCGCATTCCTCGCGCTTGGCTTCGACCACGAGCCCCTTCGGCTTCACCTGCCGGTGTCTACGCCCGTCGGCCGCGAGCCTGCCCGCTACAGGGTTGGAGCAGGTCGCAAGTGAACCCGCTCGTACAGGGCCCGCGCCGCGGTGATCAACTGTGCGCGCGTGGGTGGAGAGGAGGCGTGGTTGCCCCAGCCCACACCGAGGTGGTACGTGAAAGGGCCGTCGGCGAAGATGATGTTGTAGCCGGACGTCTCGTCGGTCGTGAGCGTGAAGCCGTGCGCACCGGGAATGCCGGGTACGGCGAACACTGCATACGACTTCGCGCGACCGCGGTGCGGCTCACCGGCGAAGTCCCGCAACTGCTGCGCGATCTCGGCGCGCGCTGCGGTCGCAGAGCCAAGGCGAAGGACGGCCGAGAGGCCGCCGCGATCGGTGCCCTTCGACCAGATCAGGTCTTCACGGACGCCCGCGACGAAGCCGGCGCGCCGCAGCCGGGCCGTGACGTCGATGCCACCGGACGGAGCCAGCTTCGCCCAGTCCCCGAGGTCGGGCACGCTCACGGCAGGGGCCTTCGCAACGAAGCCGGCGAGCTCGCCGTTCTTGAACACCCGTCCGTTGATGCCGAGGGGCTTTTCGAGCGCCGCGGCGCTCGCGGCGGGGGCGAAGAACGGTGCCAGGCATCCGGCTGCCAGCACCAGCCACCCTGATCGCAGGAGCGTGGTGCGGAACGAGCCGGCGATGTTCATGCGCTCGAGCCTACTCGCATGACGAGGAAAGGGCGATGCCGGGCGTCAGGTCAGAGCGCCTCGCTCCCTCTCGAGGCAGCGATCGACCCCTCCGGCGATGTAGCTGAAGCCGTCCGCGCTGCCGGGCAAGTCGATCCTTCCGAGGAAGCCGTGTATCTGGCCGGTGAAGCGGCGGTGCTCGACGGCCACGCCTGCCTGAATCCAGACCATGGCGTGCAACTCGCCGTCGTCGCCCAGGACGTCGTGCTCGGCGGTGAGGATGACCGCCGGCGGGACGCCCGTGAGGAACATCGCTTCCAGCGGCGATGCGTCGGGATGCCTCCGCCCGGCGCCGATCACGATCGCGTCGAAGTCGCCGCTCGTCGAGCCCTGCACCTCGGCTTGGTCTGGACTCGCCGGCACGTCTCAGCTCCTCGTCCTGCTCGTCTGTCGCTCGACGCCTGAGGTCCGAGGATTCAAAGAGATACTTTTGGCAGAGTGCGGCCGCCGCTATGCGAGCGCCGTAAGTGACGGAGGCGGTGGCCGGTCAGCCGCGATGCGGGCCGGCCACGACATAACCCGCATTCCGGCCGGTTCGAACAGCGCTCGACGAATACAGGACCTTCGTCGTGCCGGTGACGAACCGATCGGAGCGTGACACGTTTCGCGCTCTGATTGCCACAGTGCGAGAAGCGCCGTCCAGTGCGAAATCCCTGCATATCGGCCTGCGCGAGCAGAGTAGGTGGGGTGCACCCCGGAGCCCGCCCATGGGGAATTTCGGGTGGGAAACAACACACCTTAAACCCGTTGAAAACATGTGACTCCTCTGTCTAAGCTTGCGGCCGCCTGTAAGAAGTACGTGAATGGGGGAGAAGTCATATGCGTTTGTTGCGCTACGGCGGCGACAAGCGTGCGCGTCGGGCTTTCGAGGAGCGCCAAGCTCTTGTGAAGGCCGGACTGACGCGGCGCGATCTCGTCAAGATGGGGATACTCACCGGTGGCGGAATAGGCGGTGGGCTGCTGATGGCCGATCGCCGGTCGTCGACGGCGCTCGGCGCGTTGCCGCCGCTCACGCCGTTCGTCGAGCCGTTGACAGTGCTCCCGGCGCTGCCCTCGCGGAGCGCCTCCGAGCTCGGGACGGGTACGACGGCTCCCACGAGCAGTCCCTACAGGGCGATCAACCCCGCCAACAACATGCCCTACGAGGGGCGCTCCGAGGCGCACCAGTCCAGGGATTCGTACCCGGTGGCCCAGTACCTGATGACGCGCATGGCGGCCAATCCCAACGTCAGCATCCACCCGAACCTGCCTAGTCAGACCTTCTGGGGGTTCAACCAAGGCGGCGCGGACCTCACGGCCGACCCGGCGATGTCGCCCGGGCCCGTCCTGGTCATGCGCTACGGCTCGCCGGTCTTGATCCGGCGCTTCAACGCGCTGCCGCCGCCGGAGCAGAACGGCGGATTCGGCGTGCCGGATGTCTCGACGCACCTGCACAACTTCCATTCCGGCCCGGAGAGCGACGGCGCGCCGTGCGACCCGACACAGCAGCGGTTCTTCTATCGCGGCCAGTACTACGACTACTACCACAATCTCTGCCGCGCAGGCTGGAACTCGACTCACCCGGGTGACGGCAACGTCCAGGAGTCCCTCGGATTCCTCTGGTACCACGACCACCGCGTCGACCACACGGCCGAGAACACCTACAAGGGCCTTGTCGGGCCGGCCATCGTCTTCAACGAATTCGACACCGGCGACGAGAACTCCGGATTCCGGCTGCCGAGCTTCCCGCAGTACGACATGCCGCTCGTGTTCGCCGACAAGCTCATCGATCCCGCCACGGGATTGCTGGTCTTCGACACGTTCAACTTCGACGGCCTGCTCGGGAACACGTTCCTCGTGAACGGCAAGGTGCAGCCGTTCCACGAGGTCCAGAAGCGGCGCTACCGCTTCCGTATCCTGGACGTCGGCCCGTCGCGGTTCTACGAGGTCTTCCTTACCAACCCCGACAATCTCACGCAGAAGATCCCGTTCTGGGTGATCTCCAACGACGGAAATCTCCTGCCTCGTCCGATCGAAGTCACGAGCTACCGCCTCGGTGTGGCAGAGCGCGCGGACATCATCGTCGACTTCAAGAAGATCGCCGATCGCTTCGGGAATCCCGCGCGCCTGCGCCTGGAGAACCGGCTCGAGCAGATCAACGGACGCGGGCCCACCGGCAGGATCCTGGCGGCCGGGCAGGGCGACCAGCTCATGGAGTTCCGGCTGACCGGCGGCGCGGTGACCGACAACAGCTTCGATCCCGAGCCCGTCGCGTCCCCGCGGGTGCGGGCGCTCGCGGGTGATGCCGTGTTCGCCCCGATCTCGTTGCCGGACATCAGCAACGTGACGCCGCGGATCACGCGCACGTTCCGCTTCGAGCGTGGCAAGAACGGTCAGTGGCAGATCAACGGCCAATTCATGGACTGCACGCGCTTCCGCATGACCGTGCAGGCCAACTCGGCGGAGCGCTGGATCCTGCAGAACAAGTCGGGCGGATGGCAGCACCCGGTGCACATCCACTTCGAGGAGTTCCGCATCCTCAGCCGCAATGGCGTGCCGGTCAAGCCGGGCAACATCGAGTTCTCGCGCAAGGACGTCGTGCAGCTGCGCGACAACGAGGAGGTCGAGCTCCTCATGCGCTTCCGCGACATGAAGGGCGGCTACCCCATGCACTGCCACAACACCGTGCACGAGGATCATCAGATGATGCTGCTCTGGCAGATCGCCGACGTCGGCGACAACAACACGCGCCCATGACGAGGCGTCGCCCGCAGCTCATGGGCCGCGTATGCAGAAACGCATGTGAGAAAGAGGGGGGAGTCGGATGGAACGTCTGACCCGGCGGAAGGCCATCACCATTGCCGGTGTGCCGGTGCTGGCAGGCTTCGGTGTCTACGGTGTCCGCGAGGAGCAACTTGGAGCGACGGCCGAAGCCACTCGTTTCGAGCCTGTCCGCCCTGGCGCGGCGCGCGCGAGCATTCAGCAGCGCCACCTGCCCAATGTCCGCCTGATCACGCACGACGGAAAGCGCGTCCGTTTCTACGACGACCTCGTCAAGAACAAGAAGGTCGTCCTGACCTTCGCGTCGAGCGGGGACGCTTCCGGATCGGCCAGGGTCACCGAGAACCTCGCGAAGATCCAGCGGTTCTTCGGGCCGAGGATCGGCCAGGACATCTACCTGTACACGATCGCCCGCACGCCCGAGACCGACACCAGAGCGGTGATCGAGCGGTGGGCGGCGCAACATGACGCCGGCCCGGGCTGGAAGTTCCTGACCGGCAAGAAAGCGGATATCGAGAGGCTTCGTCACGCGATCGGCTTCGCGTCTCCCGACCCGGTCGAGGATGCCGATCCTGCTTACTCCGTCGGGCTGCTTCGCCACGGAGTCGAGCGTGAGATGCGCTGGGCGCACTGCCAGTCCGAAGCCTCCCCGCGCGTGATCGCCCACTCGATGCTGCTGGACTTTGGCGAGGCGATCTACCCGAACGCGGGGGTGCCCTGGAAGGTCAACCCGGCAGCCGATGCGAGCACGGCCCCCGTCTGGGATTGCCGGACGCGGCTGGCAGGGCTCGACGACTGATCACACAGGACGGCACGTCGCACGATTGGGGGCCTGACCCCAATCGTGCGACCGGCCCGTCAGTACCACTTTCCGCGTGCGAAGCCACCGAACGCGATGAGCCCGACGAGTGCCACGATCACGCCGATCCAGACGCTCCAGATAATCGCGAGGACGATCCCGATGATCACCAGGATCCCTCCGATTCCGATTCCTGCACTGTTGCCCGATCTCTGCGCCGACATTTTCGTCTCCTTGGGTGGGGGGAATGCCACCGGCGTGTTCCCCGCGGGGAACAGGATCGAAACGGGGCTGCGCGCGTGACCCTCAGGCCGGGTCGGGCACGCCGAGCGTGACGCCGAGGCGGGCATACGCCTCGCGCGCCGCTTCGGGGTCGTGATGCACGGCCTGGCGGTAGACGAGTCCGTCGCGGACGGTGAGCAGCCAGACGTGGCCGGCGTCTTCAAACCCGCCGGCGGGCAGGCGCCTCCGCATGCGGCCGGTGATGATTGCTGCATGGTCGTCGACGGGAATCGTCTCAGCAGGCGTGACGAGGTAGACGAAGTCCTCCGAGACCCGTTCGAGCTCGGCGATCAGCTCGTCCGCGGCCAGCGGGTCGGGCCCGCCGGTCACGGTGAACACGAGAGCGTCCGGGTGGTAGAGCGCCCGCATCGCCTGCCAGTCGCGTGACGCAAAGACGCGCGAGAGCTTCGCGATCACCTCTTCCGCATTCACGCTGCGGAACTATGACGCGCGTGCGGAGTTTGCGCGCTGGCCGAGGGCTATCCTCGCGCCGTGACCTCCGTCTCTCTCGAAGACGTCCGGACGCTGCTCGAGGCGCCCGCGGCGGCGGTGCTGACGACCAGCAGGCGCGACGGGACCGCGCTGACGACGCCGGTCTGGTTCCGCTGGACGCGTGAGGCATTCGAGATCGTGATCGCGCTGGGCGACGTCAAGCTGCGAGACCTCGAGCGCGACCCCCGCTGCGTGCTGGTCGCCGTCGGGACCGATCCCCCGTTACGCGGAGTCGAGGTGCGCGGCGAGGCGGCCCTGGCGACCGGAGACGTCACCGAGATCAGGCGCTCGATCGCCGCGCGCTATCTCGGCGATGACGCCGGTGCACGCTTCGCCGCTGCGCGCGTCGCGAGGCCGGGCGTCCTCGTCCGGCTGATCCCGGAGCACCCGAGGATCTGGGATCTCGCCGGGATCCTCCCGCCGTGAGCTTCAAGGAGTCAGCGCGAACGCGGCTTCGGGCGTGGCCACGCGGAAGCTGAAGCTCTCTTCGAGATAGAGCTGGACTGCGTCGGCGTCGTGCGCGAGGTAGCCGACCGAGATGTCCTCTCCCGACTCGAAGAGGAAGTCGCCGCCGCGCAGGCTGACGACGACGGCGCCCTCGACGCCCGGGGCCCACACGAGCGGGCCGGCGAGGATCTTGCGCAGATGGTCGAGCAGGAGGACGCCGCCGTGCTCACTGCTCTCGAGCACGAGCTCGTGTGCCTTGGGGCCGAGCGCAAGGCCGTAGGGGCCGTCGATCCCCGCTGCGAGCAGCTGTTCGATCGCCATGGCGACGTGCCGCGGATAGCGCTCGCAGTCGTTGCCGAGCGCGATCGGCTTGTGGGGCGCGGCTTCGGCGATGCCGACGATGCCTGCAGCCTTCCAGCCGTGGAAGACCGCGGCGTTCTCCGCCACCGCGAGATCGTGCGCGGCGCGATCGAGGTCTGCGAAGTCGATGTCCTCGGCGCCTCGGTCGGAGTCGGCCAGCTCCGCGCGCGTGACCGCGAAGCTCGCGCGCGCCTCGACGAGCGGCAGCACCCGGCGCTGCTCCGCGGAGATGCCGGTGAAGGGGGCCTTGACGGTCGCAACGCGGCCGAGGTTCGTCGCCGAGTGCTGCCAGCCCAGCGGGCCTGAGAAGTCGACGAGCCTGCGGGCCGCGAGCGCCGGCGTCAGGCGCTCACGGGCCTCTTCGTCGATTCGCCCCCAGCACTCCTCGGTGATCGGCGCGTGCTCGCGCAGCAGATGGCTCATTGCACCGCTCCCCTCAGGCTGCCGATCCCGAGTGACGCGCTGCCGGAGAGCGGCGCTCCGCGGGCGGCCGCGCCCTCGACGGCCTGCTCCTCGGCCTCCTCGCCGTGCTCGACGATGTCGCCCTCCTGGAACAGGATCCCGCGCGCGATCTCCCGCCACAGCGGGGTGCGCCGCAGCAGGAACTCGAGGTCCATGCAGAAGTGCTTGAACTCCTCGCCCTGCGCATCCCGCATGATCGCGAGCGCCTCGCGGTCGGACTCGACGGCGAGGCGCTGCTCGTACCAGCCGATGGCCTCCGCCTCCTCGGTCAGGGAGGCGCTGAGGCGCGCGAACGTGCGCGTCTCGGCAGGTAGCTCGTCAGGTGGCTCGTGGTACTGGTCTGCGCCCATCGCGGCATCTTGCCACGGCGCGGCGCATGGCTCGTCAGCGATCGAAGGGTGACCTGTCGCCGGGCGCGGACCCGCGGCGGTGACCCCACCCGGCGAGCGCGTCCCCCGCGCTGCCGATCCCTCCCAGCAGGCGGAAGAAGCCCGCTGCGAACGCATAGAGAACCACGATGATCGCCCAGTCCCACACCTGGCGCCTCCTTCGGCTCGTGCCTGCAGGGTAGCGCCGTCGTGGCTACAGTAGGCACCTCAGCGTGGCGGTGCGGGGAACCCGGTGGAAATCCGGGGCGGTCGCGCCACTGTGACCGGCACGGAGACGTGCTGGGAGTCAGGAACTCCACCGCCGCGAGCCCTCGATTCCGGGACGCTCGATCCCGAGGAGGTAGTCGAAATGAAACCTGGGATGCACGCGTGCTTCGCGTCGTAACCACGGCCGATACCGAGATCCTCGCCACCGCGGCAGCGCTCGAACGGCTGCCCGAGGACTTCCCCGAAGTGCGCTGCGTGAACCCGGGCGCCTCCGCCGACGACGCGGCCCTGGTCGACGATCTGCTGGTGGGCGCCCGCGTCGTGCTGTGCCGCATCCTCGGGGGGCGGCGCGGGTGGCAGGGCGGCTTCGATCTGCTGCGCACCCGCTGCGCCGAGCGCGGCATCGCGCTGCTGGCCCTGGGCGGCGAGGCGCAGCCCGACGCCGAGATGACGGCGCTCTCGCTCGCGCCCTCGGGCGCGGTCGCGCAGGCCGGCGAGTACCTGCGCCACGGCGACATCGACAACGTCGAGCAGTTGCTGCGCTTTCTCGCCGACACGTTCCTGCTCGAGGGCTATGGCTTCGCCCCGCCGCGCGAGGTCGCCGACCTCGGCGTGTACGTCCCCGGCACCGGTGACGTCAGCGTCGAGGAAGCGGTGGCGCTGCACGATTCCGGACGTCCGACGATCGGCGTCTGCTTCTACCGCTCGCACCGGCTGACCGGCAACACGGCGTTCATCGACGCGCTCTGTGCCGCGATCGAGGAGGCCGGCGGCAACGCGCTGGCGGTCTGGAGCTACACGCTGCGCCGCGACGCCGACGGGCGTGTGCCGGCACTGGAGTTGATCGGCGACCACGTCGACGCCCTGGTCGTCACGATGCTCGCCACGGGAGGCTCGAGCGCGGGCGACGCGGTCGCGGCCGAGGGCGGCGACGGGGTGGGGGAGGCATGGCAGGAGTGGGACGCGTCGGCGCTGGCCGGCCTCGGCGTTGCCGTCATCCAGGCGGTCTCGGCGACGTCGTCGCGGGCCGCCTGGGAGGAGTCCTGCTCGGGCCTCGCGCCGCTCGATGCGGCCACGCAGGTGGCGATCCCGGAGTTCGACGGCAGGTTGCTCGGCGGCGTCATCTCGTTCAAGGAGCGCGACTCCTGGGTCACGCGGGTCGGCACGTCCGTCGCGCGCTACGTGCCCGACCTGGAGCGCTGCGCACGGGTAGCTCGACTCGCAGTCCGCACAGCCCGGCTGCGCACGCTGCCGCCTGCGCAGCGGCGCGTCGCGGTGCTGCTCACGAGCTTCCCGACCAAGCACGCCAAGGTCGGCATGGCGGTCGGCCTCGACACGCCCGCCAGCGCGCTGCGGTTGTTCGAGGCCATGCGCAGCGATGGCATGCACGTCGACGCCCCCTTCGAGCACGGCGACGCGCTCATGCACGCGCTGATCGCGACGGGCGGGCATGATGCCGAGTTCCTCACGGACGACCAGCTCGCGGCCTCGCCGCTGCGTCTGCCGGTCGACGACTACATCGCGTGGTACGCGGAGCTGCCGGCGTCGCTGCGCGCGGCCATGGAGGAGCGCTGGGGCCCGCCGCCGGGCGACCGCTACATCGACGGCGCCGACTTTGTCGTCGCCGGGCTCGAGCTCGGCAACGTCCTCGTCGCGATCCAGCCGCCGCGTGGCTACGGCGACGATCCCGTGGGGATCTACCACGACCCCGAGCTGCCTCCCACGCACCACTACCTCGCCTGCTACTGGTGGATCGAGCGCGTCTGGGGCGCACACGCGATCGTTCATCTCGGCAAGCACGGCACGCTCGAGTGGCTGCCCGGCAAGACGCTCGCGCTGTCGGCCGGCTGCGCTCCCGATGCGGCGCTCGGAGACATGCCGCTCGTCTACCCCTTCGTCGTCAACGACCCGGGCGAGGGCGTCCAGGCCAAGCGGCGTGTGCACGCCGTGATCGTCGACCACCTCGTGCCTCCGATGATGCGCGCCGACACGTACGACGAGATGGCGGAGCTCGAGGCGCTGCTCGACGAATATGCGCGGCTCGAGGTGCTCGACCCCTCCAAGCTGCCGTCCCTCGCGGTGCGCATCTGGAGCGCGATCGAGCGCGCCAACCTGCAGACCGACCTCGGAGTCGAGGAGCGGCCCGACGACGTCGCGACGCTCGTCGAGCACATCGACGGCTACCTCTGCGAGGTCAAGGACATCCAGATCAAGGACGGCTTGCACGTCCTCGGCCAGCCGCCGCGCGGCGATCAGATGCGCGGGCTCGTATCGGCCATCCTGCGCCTGGGCTCGGGCGACGTCCCCGGCCTGCGCAGCGCCGTGGGCGCCGCGTTCGGCCTGGACGAGCCCGCGCTCGTCGCGGCCGCCGGCTCTCCCGCGCCGCGCGCCGTGCCCGAGCTGCTGGCCCGCTTCCGCGGCCCATCGGCGAGCTCGGGCGATCTCGTGGATCGCCTCGAGGCCGCGCAGATGGCGCTGCTGGACGCGCTCGCAGCGCAGGACTGGCGCGCCGACTCGGTGTCCGGGGTCTGCCTGGACGTGCTCGGCCGTGCCGATGACGGTGTCGAGCGGGCGCTCCGCTTCGCCGCCGGCGAGATCGTTCCGCGCATCCTGCGGACGACCGACGAGCTCGACAACGTGCTCGCGGCGCTGAGTGGCCGCCATGTGCCGTCCGGTCCCTCCGGCAGCCCGACGCGCGGGCGTGTCGACGTGCTCCCGACCGGCCGCAACTTCTACTCCGTCGATCCGCGCGCGCTGCCCTCCGAGCTCTCGTGGGAAGTGGGCTGCCGGCTCGCCGACGCCCTGCTCGATCGCTTCCGCAGCGAGACGGGCGAGCTGCCGCGCATGGTCGGGCTCGTCGCGTGGGGCACGTCGGCAATGCGCACGCAGGGCGACGACGTGGCCGAGATCCTCGCGCTGCTGGGCGTGCGGCCGACCTGGCATCCGGAGTCGCGGCGCGTCACCGGCCTCTCCGTGATCCCGCTGGCCGAGCTCGGGCGCCCGCGCATCGACGTCACGGTGCGCATCTCGGGCTTCTTCCGCGACGCCTTCCCGCACCTCGTCGTGCTGCTCGACGACGCCGTGGCCAAGGTCGCTGCCCTCGACGAGTCGCCGGACGACAACTACGTGGCCGCGCATGCGCGGGCCGACGCCGAGCGGCTGGCCTCCGAGCTCGGCGAGCGCGCCTGGCGGCGGGCGACCACTCGGGTCTTCGGGTCCAAGCCGGGGACCTACGGCGCCGGGCTCCTGCAGCTCGTGGATGCCCGTGACTGGCGTGACGACGCGGACATCGCCCAGGTCTACGAAGCCTGGGGCGGGTTCGCGTACGGCCGTGGCCTCGAGGGCGCCGGCGCCGGCGACTCCATGCGCGACTGCTTCGAGCGCATCGAGGTGGCGGTCAAGAACGTCGACTCGCGCGAGCACGACATCCTCGACTCCGACGACTACTACCAGTACCACGGCGGCATGGTCGCGACCGTGCGCGCCCTCACCGGGCGCGATCCGGCGGCGTATCTGGGCGACAGCTCGGATCCATCGCGCGTCGTCTCGCGCACCCTCGCGGAGGAGACGCGCCGCGTGTTCCGCGCGCGAGTTGCCAACCCTCGCTGGATCGCCTCGATGATCCGGCACGGCTACAAGGGCGCGGCCGAGCTCTCGGCGACCGTCGACTACCTCTTCGGCTACGACGCCACGACCGGAGTCGCCGAGGACTGGATGTACGAGCAGGTCGCCCAGCGCTATCTGCTCGACGCCGACATCGCCGAGTTCATGACGCGCTCCAACCCGTGGGCCGCACGCGCCATCGCAGAGCGGCTGCTCGAGGCCGCCGACCGGGGACTCTGGGCTGCGCCCGACGATTCGACGCTGGCCGACATCCGCGATCGCTACCTCGCGCTCGAGGGTGAGCTCGAGGAGGCGGGCACGTGAGCATCCCGTACCCGCTCACCGCGATCGTCGGCCAGGAGGAGCTGATCGAGGCCCTGCTCGCCAACGCCGTCTCGCCCGAGATCGGCGGCGTGCTCGTGCGCGGCGAGCGCGGCACCGCCAAGTCCACGGCAGTGCGCGGGCTCGCGCCGCTGCTCCCGCCGGTCACCGCCGCGACCGGCCAGGCCTTCGCGTTCGGCCCGGGCGAGCTCACGCCAGAAGGAGCGGTGCCGGCGGATGCACCAACGGAGTCGCGGCCGGCGACACTCGTCGAGCTGCCCCTGGGGTCGAGCCTCGATCGGCTGGTGGGCGCGCTCGACCTCGGGCGTGCGCTCAAGGGTGAGAAGGCATTCGAGGCCGGGCTCCTGGCCAGGGCGCATCAGGGCATCCTCTACGTCGACGAGGTCAATCTCCTGCCCGATCACCTCGTGGACGCGCTGCTCGACGCGGCAGCCTCGGGCGTCTCGCGGGTCGAGCGCGACGCCGTCTCGGCCGTGCACGCGGCGCGCTTCCTGCTCGTGGGCACGATGAACGTCGAGGAAGGGGAGTTGCGGCCCCAGCTGCTCGATCGCTTCGGGCTCGGCGTCGAGGTGCGCGGGCCCCGCGAGCCCGAGTTGCGCGCCGAGATCGTGCGGCGGCGCCTGGCGTTCGAACGCGATCCCGAGCGGTTCGCCGCCGACTGGCGCGACGCCGAGGAGGCGCTCGCTGCACGCATCGCGACTGCCACGACACGCCTGCCGCATGTCCGCCTGCCCGAGCGGGAGCTGGGGCGCATCGTCGCCGCGTGCGCCGCGCTGGGGGTCGACGGCGTACGCGGGGACATCGTGACCGCGCGCACCGCACGCGCGCTGGCGGCACTCGACGGCGTGGACGAGGTGTCCGAGGAGCACGTTCGCCGTGCTGCGGCCATGGCACTGTTGCACCGGCGCCGGCGCGATCCGCTCGACGGCCAGACGCCGTCGCCCGACGACATCGAGCGTGCGCTGGACGACCCGCCTCCGACCGACGGGCCGCCCGAGGGCCCGCCGCCCGGCGCCGGCCGGCCGCAACCCGAGCGAGCCGAGGGCGGAGCCGAGGCACCCGCGCGCGAGCGCCTCGATGCGCCTGCGCCCGCGCGGCTGCCCGCCGAAGCTCTGTCCATCGCCGGTACCGGCGGCGGGCCCGGAGGCCGGCGCGCGCGCAGCTCGGGACTGACTGCGGGGGCGATCGACAGCCGGCCCGCGACGCCCGGCAGCAGCGACATCGCGATCGTCGCGACGCTGCGGGCACGGCTCGCGGGCGCTGACCCGGGTGCGCTGCGCGAGCACGTGCGCGGAGGCCGCGAGAGCGTGCTGCTCTGCCTGGTCGTGGATGCCAGCGGCTCGATGGGCGCCCGCGCGAGGCTCGCGCGCGTCAAGGGTGCGTTGCTGGAATTGCTGCGTGATGCCTACGCGCGGCGCGACCGCGTGGCCGTGGTGGCGTTCCGCGATCGCGAGGGCCACCTGCTCGTCCCGCCCGGCACGCCGCTCGAGCTCGCCGCCGAGGCGATCGGCCGGCTCGCGACCGGCGGGCGAACGCCGCTCGCCGAAGGGCTCGCGCTGGCCGAGCAGGTCGTCAGGCGCGAGTCGGGCCGCGACAGCAGTCGCCGGACGGTCTCGGTGATCCTGACCGACGGACGGGTCCAGGATCCGGCGGGTGCAGTGCGCCGCGCCGCCGCGAGCCTCGGTCGCGCCACCGATGCGGCACACGTGATCGACATCGAGGACGGCCCTGTCCGCCTCGGGCTCGCCGCGGCGCTCGCGCAGGCCGCGGGCGCACGCCTGCACACGCTCACCAGCCCGCCGAGAATCCCGAGGACTGCCGCATGACCGATCCACCAGTCCCCGCCCAGCTGACTCGCCACGGGGGCGACGATGTCGACGTTCCCCACCGGCCGGAGGACCAGGGCAGCGCCGAGCCGCTACGCCGCAAGCGGCGCGATCGGCCGCTGCTGATCGTGCTCACGGGCCACGGCAAGGGCAAGAGCACCTCGGCGTTCGGCATGCTCATGCGCTCGTGGGCGCGCGGGTACCGCTGCGGCGTGTTCCAGTTCGTGAAGTCGGGCAAGTGGAAGGTCGGCGAGGCCAAGGCTGCCGCGGCACTCGGCGGCATCGACTGGGAGAAGATGGGCGACGGCTGGTCGTGGATCTCGAAGGATCTCGAGGAGTCCGCTGACAAGGCGCGCGCAGGCTGGGCCGGCGTCAAGCAGATGATCGCGGAGGCGCGCTACGAATTCCTGCTGCTGGACGAGATCACGTACCCGATCAAGTGGGGATGGATCGACGTCGACGACGTGGTCACGACGCTGCGCGACCGCCCGGGGTTCCAGCACGTCGTGATCACCGGGCGCGATGCGGCGCCCGAGCTGATCGCGATCGCCGACCTCGTCTCCGAGGTGGTGAAGGTCAAGCACCCGATGGAT
>Ga0157379_10003192_pt1 | contig 13887 bp, 15 predicted proteins | sample S25metaG_FD_121802 | JGI IMG/M metagenome (GOLD analysis project Ga0157379, IMG submission 121802) | Switchgrass rhizosphere microbial communities from Kellogg Biological Station, Michigan, USA - S2-5 metaG | ecosystem: Host-associated > Plants > Roots > Rhizosphere > Soil | place: USA... | reverse complement strand
CACCGCAGCTTTTGACTGAAGCAGCTCACGGCTGTTTGAAGCCTCCCCCTACAGGGTGGCTCCGAAGGGCCGACCTTCATCTTTCGTACAGCATGACGCTTGCGCGTCTTCTTGACACAACCTCCCACACCACCGTACAAGCGGGTCCCGCATACGGCGGTTCGATAAGTTAGTCCCCGCGATAAAACCGCTGGCGGGGCGTTCGCCGTTGGGGGACGCCGTGTGGGTTTCACTTCTCGGGTTAGCATCCTTTGCGGCTTCACCGCGCCGTGCCTGCCCAAGGCCCGCCGAGACGCGATGGCGAGTGCCGTACCCTCATCGAGACCCCAGCACGACTGCCCCTTCCTAGCGTTCGGGCCTTCGCCGCTCGCGCGACTACTAAGCCCTCGGCTACTTCTGCCACGCGGTCAGAACACCTCTCGATGTCCTCCGTCTCGATTCCGTGACACACCGCCGATCTCCCTTGATAAGCTCGACCGCTTTCCACGCACGACTGCCGGATTTACCACCAGTGTCCTTGATGGATATGGGCTTCCCGATCATTTGCTCGCTCGCCCGACACCGTAGGCCTCCTCATCCGGTTCTTGTTCATCAGCCCGCGTGTTTGCTCCACGCTTCCTTCGGACCCCACCTCGCGCTGACGCCCTTGCGCTTCGCTACCCTTCACCTCCATCAGGTTGGTAGAGGACTTTCACCTCCAAGCTGTCGAACATGCACGGCGCACCAAAAGAAAAGCCCCCGCCGAAGCAGGGGCTAGAAAATCCGCGAAGCTAATCCGCGAAAATCCGTGGCCGAAGTTACTTCTTCGCCGGCTCCGCTTTTGCCGGCTCCGCCTTGGCATACTTCCGCCGGAAGCGCTCCACCCGGCCAGCGGTATCCATAAGCTTCTGCTTGCCGGTAAAGAAAGGATGACACGCCGAGCAGATTTCCACATGGATGTCCCCTTTGTGGGTTGATCGGGTGGTAAAGCTACTGCCACAGGCGCACATGACGCGTATTTCGTTGTAAGCGGGATGAATAGCTGCCTTCATAGGGTCTCCAAACTTTTCTTCGAGACATTAGATTCTAAAGGATTATCGCAGGATTCAGCAACTCGGGAGGCGCGGGGCGGACAGCAGTGTCCGCCCCACGCCGCAATAAAAAAAACGGCAGGACCGACCTCCTGCCGTCTGATTAGAACCTGGGCCTGTTTACTTACCGCGGTTGACCGCTTTCTTGAGTTCGGCTCCGGATGAAAACTTGGCGACTTTCCGGGCAGCGATCTTGATGGTGGCGCCCGTCTGCGGGTTGCGCCCGTTGCGGGCTTTTCTCTGCGAGACGGAAAACGTGCCAAAACCAATCAACGCTACTCGATCTCCCTTTTTCAGAGCAGAAGTGATGCTGTCGACAGCGGTGTCGATAGCCGTGGCTGCCGTGGCCTTGCTGATGTGGCAGCTAGCTGAGATTCGGTCAATGAGATCGGCTTTATTCATCTTCTCTCCTGGCAGGCTTCGTTAGTCCCCCAGCGCGCATAGGGGAGGCATGAATGACACTCGCTGAGTGGGGAAACCCGACAGCCTCATTTAGCTACTGCCAGATAAGATTGTCAACTGTGGAAATCCGCGCCGGATGCCGAGTTTGGGTCAGGGCACAAGCCGAACCCGCCCGAGGAAAGGAAAAGGCCACTCTCCCCTGCCGGAGAGGCCAGGAAAGTGGCTCTTCGGCCCAGAAAACATTACATGCGGACCTGCGTCCGATCCGTCTCAGGAAGGACTATCGGGAGGCTGGCGTGTTCCTCCGGGTGAGACTTCCCAGCTGAACCAGTCTCGGCCTGGGGTTTGCCCGGGGCAAACTGCTCCGCCTCGGTGGAGCCCGCCAGCGCCGTGGTGGAAGAGTTTCCGCTGGCGATCACCTGCGTCACCATGTCGAAGTAGCCGGTCCCTACGAAGCGTTGATGTTTCACCGCTTCATATCCGTATTGCTCCGCGCTGCCGAATTCTTTCTCTTGCAAACGGGAGTAAGCGCTCATGCCGGATACCTTGTACGCCCGCGCCAGTTCAAACATGCTCAGGTTGAGGGCGTGAAAACCCGCCAGCGTGATGAACTGGAATTTGTAGCCCATCGCCGCCAGTTCGGTCTGGAAGCGGGCGATGGTGGCGTCGTTCAGCTTCTTCTTCCAGTTGAATGACGGGGAGCAGTTGTAGGCCAGCATCTTGTCCGGATACTGGGCGTGGATGGCGTCAGCAAAGCGCCGAGCCTCTTCCAGATTGGGCTCTGAAGTTTCGCACCAGATCAGGTCCGCATAAGGCGCGTACGCAATACCGCGGGCAATGGCGGAGTCCAGTCCTCCCCGGATGCAGAAGAAACCCTCTGCGGTGCGACTGCCGGTAAGGAACTCGCGGTCTCGGGGATCGGTATCGCTGGTGAGCAGATATGCACTTTGCGCGTCGGTGCGCGCCATGATCAGAGTCGGCACTCCCAGGCAATCTCCCGCCAGCCGTGCCGCAACAAGTTTCTGAATGGCCTCCGCTGTCGGCACCAGAACTTTTCCGCCCAGGTGTCCGCACTTCTTGGCGGAAGAGAGCTGGTCTTCAAAGTGGACACAGGCCGCGCCCGCTTCGATCATCGCTTTCATCAATTCGAAGGCATTGAGGTTTCCGCCAAAGCCAGCTTCGGCATCAGCGACCAGCGGAGCAAACCACTCAACCCCATTTTTCCCTTCAGCATGATGGATCTGGTCGGCCCGGGTAAGCGCCTGGTTGATCCGCCGTACCAGGTTGGGCACGCTGTCGGCCGGATACAAACTCTGATCGGGATACATTTGCCCAGCGTCGTTGGCATCCGCCGCCACCTGCCACCCGCTGACGTAAATCGCCTGCAGCCCAGCCTTCACCTGCTGAATCGCCTGGTTCCCCGTCATCGCGCCAAGCGCAGCCACATGAGATTCGCCATGCAGCAGCCGCCAAAGCCGCTCCGCCCCATGTCGCGCCAGCGTGCACTCGATATGCATCGAGCCGCGTAACCGCGCCACATCCTGCACGCTATAAGGCCGTGTAACCCCCGCCCAGCGCGGGTTTGAAGTCCAGTCCAGCGCATCTTTTCCATGGTTTGTCATAAAGGGCCCCTATATTTCGTAACGTCGGCGTCCCGCCGGCTGTCGGGAGGGCGTGTCGCCCTCCCTCTTTCAAATCGGATCAAATTCCTCGCTCAAAATCATTGCCTCACTAATCCGCCGCGCCTCGCGAAACGTCTCTACTGTCCCCAGATCGCGCCCCGGATTTGCCACCAGCTTCTCCAACTCCTCGTCGAACAAACGGGAAACCAGTTCCGGCGTATGCACCACAATCTTCCCATCGTCGGTCACCGGCACATGCCCGTTGTGCCGCAGACGCTGGGCAATCATCAGCCGATAAATGCGGTCCGTCGCCAGATCCTCCATGTAGCCATCCAGCAAACTCGCGCCCTTGCCATTCAACACACCGTTGCGGTAGCGAATCACAGTCCGCACCGCCGCCCGCGTCCCAGTCAGTGTGTGTTCCCCCACACCTTTCGGCAGCGGCCGCAGATTAGGATACCGTTCAGCCTGTGCCCGCCGCTCCGGCAATTGGTTGGGAAAAGGAAACTGATCAATGGCGATCTGGTTCTGATCAGGATGCCCCGTCCACGCGCCATCCATCAGGCAGTCCGCCTCGTTCTTCTTGTCTTTTCCGAGCGCAGCCAGGGCGCGGGCATTCAGCTCGATGTCCTCACGGCTGGGAAAAAGCGCCGTCATGCCCCCAACTGCCAGCACGCCACGCTTGTGACAAATCTCCGGCATCAGTTCCCGCAGGTTCTGGAAAAAAGGAACGTTCGAAGGAATCGTATTGCGGTCGGGCAGCACCCATTCCGGATCGTCCAGATTGAAATGGATCAGGCTGGCCATGTAGTCCCAGCGCCCCAGGTTGAGCCCGAGAATGTGATCGCGAAGGTTATAGAGAAATTCCTCCATCTGAAAGGCCATCGGGTGGGACTCCACCAAGGCCATGCACTTGATGTAGTCGCGCGGCCATCCCCGGGCCTCGGCCAGCGCCTGAAACAAGTCCCGCCACCACAGAGCTTCATCGGCCGACTCGGACTTAGGAATGTAAAACGCCAGGGGATGTTTCAACTCCGCCGGGTTTGCCGAGTAAACGATACTCGCCACATCAAACAACGACGCCGGCGTAAGTTCCGAGCCAAAAATCCCGCCCTGGTGAATATGCAAGCCACGCGGCCGCGTCCAAATGACCGTCGGCTTGGACTCGATGCCCACCCCCCTATTCCGCTTCTTGTCGAAATAGGTCAGCGTGCCACGCAGAGCCTGCAGGACGTTCTCCACGCCGAGTCGCTGATGCTGCCATTCATTCACCATGGAATCTTCCAGGTCGAGCATGACTCCGGGCGCGCCAGAGTTGAGCATCTTCACAACGAGATCCGCGTCGTCGGCCGGACCTGTCATCTGGTTGCGCTGGTCCTGGCACCATTCCGGCAACTCGACTCGCCAGCCGCGGCGTACGGCGTCTCCCGGAAACCGGTGCACCGGCTTTTCTCCGTGGTGAGACTGCTCCAGGATCTCTTTGCGTTCCTCGATCAACGAGCGCTGCCACGGGGCAAAGCGCCGATGGAGGGGGGCCAGAAACTCCAGGAATCCCTGCGGCAGGTCTCGTTGCGGATCAAATGTCGCGGGTGGACGGTTCACCTGAAAGCCCTCCTGGACGACGTTGCTGAGAGAAAGAGTGGCCATCGCTGGTTCGGCTCCTGAAACCCCAGATTTTGAGGGGGAAGGACTTTTCTTCTCGAAGCAAAAACTTTGCACTCTGAAAATGACCGCATTCCTGTCGGCCATGGAGGCTGATTCTGGGCAGTTTTGCCCGTCCGGTCAAACGTAATGTTTAAATCAGCACGATAACTAAAGTTTATCAGCAGCGCGGACACTGATAGTAATATGTTGTCAGCACTGGGGACCGAAAGCCAAACACCGGCAACTGACGAATCGGAGATCCGGCCTCTGTAGTCTGAACCATGGAAATCGACCAGATCAAAACCTTCCTCGCCGTCGCCACCTTCGGCGGCTTCCACCGGGCGGCGGAAGGTCTGCGCATAAGTCAGCCCGCGGTCAGTGCCCGGATCAAGGCACTGGAGGAGTCACTGGGAACCACCCTGTTGGTCCGCTCCCGCAGCGGACTGACCTTGTCCGAAGCCGGCAGAATTCTTCGTCCCTACGCGGAAGAGCTATTGCGCACCGCATCGCTGGCCTCGCAAGCGGTGCATGAACTGAAACCCGCCGGCGCCGGCCCGCTGCAAATCGCAGCCGCCCACTCGATTTCGGTCTACTTCCTGCCCGATTTCCTGAAGCGCTTTCAGCGCGTCTATCCCAAGGTCGTCATCTCCATTCGCGCCGGACATTCCAAGGAAGTGCTGGAGATGGTGCTGAACCAAGAAGCCGAGATCGGATTGGCCCGCTCGTTGAACCATCCCGAGATTGAAACCCTGAGCCTGCGCGACGATCCGCTCCTGTTGGTAGGACACCCGAAGCACGGCCCCACTCGCTCGCGTCGCGCCCGCCTCGAAGAAGTGGCAAACTGGCCGCTGGTCTTCTACGAGCGCGGATCGAGCGACTGGACTCTCACCCATGGCTTGTTCCGCCGGGCCGGCCTGGTTCCGAACGTCGCGCTGGAAGTCGACACCATCGAAACCGCAAAACGTATGGTGGACCGCGGCCTGGGCATGGCCTTCCTTCCTCAACTTGCCGTGGGGCAGGAACTGCGTTCCGGCAAACTTGCAACCGTCAAGCTTCTCGATGCCGAACCTCTGGGCCGAAGCCTTGACATCATTCACTCTCGTCACCGGCCGTTGCGGAAAGAAGCGCAGGCTTTTCTTCAGGTGATCAGGGAAGCGGTCAGAGAATCCTCTACAATCAAGAAGCGCGGACGCCGGAGTGCTCGCCGGTCGTAGTTACAGTGCGCGAGTGAGCATGGCTCTATTTCCTCAGCTGTCCACAACTGGGTTCACAACTTCACAGGATGTACACAGGCACACCGGCTTTGGCACTTGCGCAAACCGCATCCGCCGGTGCAAAGTAAAAAAGGAAAAGAATCCAGGTCATGAAAGTTTCCGCGGACGTTTGTCCTCTGTGTGAAGGTACTGGCTGGAAATCAGTCTCTATCGGCTCCGATCGTCGCGTGGCCCGATGTGATTGCCGTCTGCAGGCGCGCACCCAGACGTTGCTTGCCGCTGCTCGCATCCCCAAGCGCTACGAACACTGCGAGCTCTCCAATTTCGACTTCGACGGCGCCCACCGCCAGTTGTTCCCAGCCCGCATGGCTGCCTGCAAATTTGTGGAGGCGTATCCGACGGACAACACCGGCCTGCTCTTGATCGGAAGCATCGGAGTCGGCAAGACACATCTCGCAGTCGGCATTATCAAAGAACTGGTCCTCAGCAAGGCCATTCCCTGCCTGTTCTACGATTATCGCGAATTGCTCAAGCAGATCCAGAACTCCTACAACGATTCGGTAAAGGCCACCGAGTTGGACGTCCTTCGCCCGGTGTTCGACACCGAGGTCCTGGTGCTCGACGAACTTGGCGCCGTCAAACCGACAGATTGGGTGTGGGACACGGTCAGCCTGATTCTTAACAACCGCTACAATGACAAACGCACGACCATTATCACCACAAACTTTCCGGACGATGTCGGTCAGGACCCGTACGAGAAGCCGGCCTCGGAGTTTGCCCGGGCCCAGAGATCATTGCGCCGCGAGACCTTGGGCGATCGTATCGGAGAACGCATGCGTTCGCGTCTCCACGAAATGTGCCGCATCATCAAGATGGAAGGGGAAGACTTCCGCCAAAAAGTGAAAAGCGCCAGCTTTCGGTAAATTCCTGGCCCCGGATTTTCACAGATAAACCGTTGGTTTTTTCTAGATCCATGTTATCGGCGATGATGGGTGGCTGAAGTTCCTCTCTGCCCTCCGTGTCCTCCGTGGTCAATTCAATCTAGAATGCCTAAGTGCTGACCGAGAGCTTGGAGTTCATCCCTGATCGCGATGCGGAGGTTTTTGCCTCTGCCCCAGCCGCGCCGGCAGTGTTCCTGCTCCGCGGCAATGACGCCCAGGCCGAACCGTATGTCAGCAAAACTGCCAACCTGCGCCGCCGCCTGCAGCGCCTGCTTGGCCCTCCGGACCAGAGTCGCAGGCTGAACCTGCGCGACCGTGTGCACTCCATCGAATACACTGCCACCGGTTCCGACTTCGAGTCCGGCTTTCTCCTGTATCGCACGCTGCGCATGGCTTTCCCGAAGACTTACTCTGACCGCCTGCGACTGCGTTTTGCCCCCTTACTTAAGCTGCATCTGGAAAATGAATACCCGCGCGCCTCCGTCACGACCAGGTTGGGCAAACTGGGCGGACGCAATATCTACTACGGCCCCTTCCCTTCGCGCACTGCGGCGGAGAAGTTCGCCAACGACTCGCTCGATTTTTTCAAGATGCGCCGCTGCGTGGATGACCTCCATCCCGATCCGCAATTTCCCGGCTGCATTTATTCCGAAATGAAAATGTGCCTCGCGCCCTGCTTCAAAGGCTGCACTGACGCGGACTACCAGGCTGAGGTGGGCAGAGTGCAATCTTATTTCGACAGCAGCGGAGAATCGCTAGTCAGAGAAATAACCGCGCTGCGAGAGCAGGCGTCGTCGAGTCTTGATTTTGAAAACGCCGCCGCCATGCACGCGAAGGTTGAAAAGCTAAAGCCCGTACTCGGCCAGCTCCCTGAAATCGTACACCGCATCGATCAGCTCACGGCGATCATGGTGCAGCCGTCAGCCGTTCCCGAATCGGTGACGTTTTTCTTCGTCGACGGCGGCTTGATCACAGGCCCGCTCACCTTTCCCATCCAGGCCACGGAGCACACCAAGTCGCAGTCCATGGAGGCCCGATTACAGTCCGCGCTTGCCGCACATCCGCGCGCCGACTCGAAAACCTCGCTCGAGACCATGGAGCATCTCGCGCTGCTGAAACGCTGGTTTTACCGCAGCACCCGGGCAGGAGAAATCTTCTTCGCGGACGTCAAAGGCGGGCTGCCGCTGCGCCGGCTGGTGCGTGGCATCGCGCGCGTCTATCGCGGCGAGAAGCCCGAGGCCACGGCACCGAACATCGAGGACCGGGTGACCGGTTCTCCCGGCGCCCGCCAGTGATAAACTGTTGCAGCGAAAATCAACCTTCAGCCGACGGAGAAATGAACATATGGCGGACGCCAAAGTTCTATCGAATCAAAAGACCATCCTGGCCAACCAGGCGAAGATCATGAAGAACCAGAAAGCGATCCTGGCCAACCAAATTGGCATTGTGAAGAACCAGAAGACCATCCTCTCCAATCAGAGCGTGATCAAAACCAACCAATCCGCTCTCGACGAAATCCTGAAAAATCAAAAGCTGATTCTCGCCGCCGTCACCCGCTAGCGCTGTTCCATCCACCGGCCACGTAGGGGCAGGTGTCCTCACCTGCCCTGCTCGGCAATCCAACCCAAGGTCCCCGTTCGACTCCTCCTCGTTGGCCCTCGGAGTTGGCTCAAGGCAGGCTCTCGACTCCGCTCGGGATGATTAGCCCTTACGCGCCTTTGCCCTGGTTTGACTTGCCCACACCGCCGACATACCATGTGCCCGGCCCGAACCCGATGTAGTCAACAAACCTTAGAGAAATCAAGAGAGGAAAACATCCAATGAGAAGAAATGCCGCCATGTCCGTTGCAATTCTCCTGCTCGTCTGTGCCGCGTCGAGCGCCGCCTTCGCGCAAAAGACAACCGTCCTGCGTGTGGTCGTGGTCAAGACTGACAATCCCGCTGCCTACGCCCAGGAACTCGAAAAGGGTCGCCAACTCATGAAGAGTATGGGCATCCCGGCCACCATTCGAGTGTGGCAGGCCAGATTCGCTGGACCCGAAGCCGGAGCGGTAGTTGCCAGCATCGAGTATCCCAGCATGACCGCTTTCGCCGAGGCCGATGCCAAGCTGAACGCCAGCGCCGATTATCAGGCCTGGATCAAGGGACTCGACAAGGTAAGAAAGATTGTCTCCGACAGCCTCTACTCCGAATGGTAGCCGCGTAAATCCCCCGCCGTTCGAACCAGGACCTTCGAGCCTGGAGCATTCGAATCCAAGGTATCAGAACGAGGTATTGAACCGAGGGTGCACCATCCTCCCTTCGCGTCCTTCGCGAAGAAGGTGGGGTTGTCAATCTCCAAACTCTCGGTACTGGGTCAGTTTCGTTACTGACCCAGTACCAAACTTTCCATGAGCAGACTCTGGCCCCGTTCGCCACCCGCCCGACATGAGCCTCTCGATGTCACTTGCCCTTCAGGCCGTCGCGCCAGGCCATGACTTCGAGTTCAACCCGGACTGCGTCCTGAACAGCAATTACGGGGCGTGCCTCCATTTGAAATGCCGGGAGCATCGAGCAAAACTTGTGAATCGTCAGCGGATCGTCGCAGTCCACCAACAAATGCCCACCCCAGTCGCCCACTCGCACTACGAAGAACTCGATCTTAAAATTAGCTGGCGCCTTCCACTGCCCAAACACCTCAAGGATTCGCTTCTGGGCATTCTCGTACTCCGCAGGCGAACCTTGCGGCCGTTCGTTCCAGCTGATCACGTATTTCATCTCATCTCCTTGTTATAGCCAACGGTCTGAGCGATCAGAACCGCTAGAGTCTACTCCTCGGAGTATCTGGAATAGGGAATTTGATATTGTTGGACCAGCCGGAGACGTGGGCCACCCGCCCAGATCCGTCCACAAGACAAAACGGGCAGCGATGAACTCGCCGCCCGTCTACTTCACCCTTGAGGGATGAGGTGCTGCCGCTATTTCTTCCTTCTAATCACCGTTCCCGTGGCGCCGTTGAACTGAGCATTGCCGCCGCGCGTGTCTAGCATGCCCGACCCGGCGCTGGAGGAACCGAGATTAGTTCTCCGCGCTCCGAACGTGCCTTGACTCTCGTGGTCAAGACCCGCCGATCCCTCAACCCCGTTGAGGTGTGCGCCACTGGCCGCTGCCGAGCCCATGCTGGCTCCCCTGGTGCTTCCCGCGCTGTTGAGAGTTCCGTTGGAAGTCGCGCCTGCCGTGCCCGTCAATCCTCTACCGGCGCCGGCAGACTGAGCCCCGGAGACGTTCCCCGAGGACGTGAGTGACTTGTTTCCAGCGTTAGCACCAACGGCAGTGCCAGACTGCAAGTCGCTCGCTGCCGCGCCTGTCCGGCCGTTCTTGGTGAAGGCGGCGTTCGCCGCCGTGTTCGTCGAGGAGCTGGAACTTACCTGTGCCCCCGAGTTGCCGGTGGAGACCGAAGTGTTATTTGAAGCCGCGGCGCTGCTCTGCGGCGCAGAGGTCTGCGCCAGGGCTGTGCCGACTATAAGGCTGCCGAAGACAAATGAAGCGAGAATGACTTTCATTGCCATAATCCTCCGAAGAGGCCGAGGCGTGCACCCCGGCCCGAATGGCAGCTGCGCAACCCGCAAACCAAGGTCCAGGTTGACGCGCTGCATGTCCTGTTGCGCAAGTTCTAAGTGCACCGCGGATGCCAAGCCCCTGATTTGCTGCTTTCTCAATGGCTTGAACAGCTACGCAAAACCCGCAATTCTTGCCAACCGTGAAAATTATTCAGCCGGGCGAGCAGATAAGAAGTCAGGTTACTGAGTTACTTTTGAGTAGTTTGCAGGAGATAGACGTGCGATCAGGAAAATCCTGTTTATGTCCAGCGGAATGGCCGCACACCTCGTGGGCAGCATTAAGGAGGGGAGCGTTTTGCGAGAAGCAGGGCCGGTCCATCTCCACCACTCTAGACCAGCACGAGAAAAGATTTGTTCTCCGATTACTCCAAGATTGCAAAGAGTACTTCCATTGCCACCTGCCTCGCACTTCATGCGTCCAGAATTCTCCGGCCTGGTGCGCCTTCCACCCGCTTGATGGTCTTGTACGCGTTGTCTCTGAGTATTGCGTTGCCACTCTTCAGAAGTGGGAGCAGCTTTTAGACGATGGTCGGCTCGTCGAGCCGACCTTTTCTGATCTAGCAGGTTGCTGAAAAACTCGACCGCGGGATGCTTATGGCTTGGTACCGAAGCCTGTCAGCACCTGATTCTCCTCTTCTGTTGGTATCAGCGGCGGTTCGCAGTATTTCTGCTCGGCGAAGCGGCGGTAGGTCTTTCCACTCTCAGAGAGCACGGTCGAGTCTTTTCGGGAAAGGCTGTCTCCGAGCAGCCGGACGTATTTACGGAGCTTCTCAACGGCTTGGGCGTGATACGTTGCAGGCGTGCCACTTTGAAATGCGTCCGGTAGTTCCATCCGTAGCTCCGAACTTGCCAGCCATTCGAGGACACCGGTCGAGACCTCAAAATCCCGCTCTTGCATCCGGGCGCCCATCAAACTCAAAGCTTCGTTTGGATGAGAGGAGTGCTGAATCGCCTCCCAAAAACCGTTGTCCCAACCATGGTGTCTGCCGTCGAACCACTTCACCTCTGTCGCGAGCGAGTCAGAAGTGTCCAGATACGTTTATGCGTCGGGCCACATCGGAACACTGCAAGAAACGGTTTCCGGCAACGTCATCACCGCGACAGAGGTTCTGGTAGACGCCCGCATACGCACGGGCAGTGGAGTACGCCCAACCCGGGTCGTTGACGATGGTCAGAGGCATGGTATTGGACTTCACCGACAACGCAGGCCGGATCTTTTCGTCGCGGGGGGTAGTCGTAATATCGGCTGATGACGCCTCGCAGGTGTAAGTCCCCGGCGTGCGGAAGCGAACATACGTGTTCAGTGGGACAACACCAAACGTGAGCGCACTCGCGGTCAATGGATATTCCCCATCGCAGCCTCCGCATGCGGTTCCGATACCACCACCTACACCACCACCGCAAGGTGCAGTAAGCATTTGGCCGAAGGTTACCTCGTCAACTGATCTTGGGTTCAGGTTGACGCGCTCAATCGAAGGCGAGCACGAGATTCCGAGGGATCGTCCAAGTCTCCCACTCAATTACCTCCCATGCCTATTATTTTCGTAGCATAAAGAGGTAAGAAGAAGACACCTTTAATCTCCTCTCTTCGTCCGGCGGAAGGCCATGCTCCTCCAAAAATTGCAGCATTTGCTGAAGCAGCTGTTGCCCGCTCGGCAAGCCGGACCATGCAGGTACTCCAGAACCGATAAACATTACGCATTCCGTTTGTCGCAATGCTTCGCAGGAGACTCTTCGGGAAGGTATGCACAGGGCTCCCAAGGTCGTTCTCAAAATCAAAAGGGGGCACGGCATGCCGTGCCCCCTCACAGTCCGAGCAATTTGTCCTATGTGAACTTAGTTTCTACCACTCCACGCTCGTGCCACAACCACCCTCACGAGCACCCGCTCGTACCCCCGCAACTTCCGCAGCGGTAGCAGCTCCCATTCCGTGTCATGATGGATCCGCAGAAGCTGCAGGTGGGGGCGTCGCCCAGGTCGATGAGTCCTGCGAGAGCGTCAGCGGCGTGCACGGAACCGGGCGTCGGACCTCGGGCTTCGGACCTCTGGTCAGAAAGCGGCGAGCTGCTGGCTTCTCCTACAGCTTCCGACTGCGATCCGGCGCCGGGCGTCCGCAGGCGGAGGTTTTCGAACAGCATCCCCTGCTGGCCGGTGAGGAAACGCAACTGCAGCCAGCGGAAGATGTAGTCCATGATGGACTTGGCGAAGCCGATGTCGGGATTGTTGGTCCAGCCGCTGGGTTCGAAGCGGGTGTGGGCAAACTTTTCGCAGAACAGTTTCAGCGGTACGCCGTGTTGCAGCGCGATGGAGACGGCCAGAGCGAAGCTGTCCATCAGGCCGCTAACCGTGGAGCCTTCCTTGGCCATGGTAATGAAGAGCTCGCCCGGTTCACCATTGGGATAGAGCCCGACGGTGATGTAGCCCTCGTGTCCGCCAATGCTGAATTTGTGCGTGATGGACGCGCGCTCTTCCTGCAGCTTGTTGCGGTGGGCGCGCGGCGGAGCGTTGAGATTTTCTTCTTCAACGTGCGCGGCGACGGACGCGGCCGCAGCAGCATCGCCCTTCTTGCTCAGCGCAGTCGTGGTGCCGGAGGCGCTCAGCGGTTGCGACTTCTTGCATCCATCACGATAGACGGCCACAGCCTTCAACCCCAGCTTCCATGCCTGCAGATAAGACTCCATGATGTCTTCGACTGAGGCATTCTCCGGCAGGTTCACTGTCTTGGATATCGCGCCGGAAATAAAAGGTTGCGCCGCCGCCATCATTTTCAGATGACCCATGTAATGGATGGACCGCGTGCCCTTGGCCGGCTTGAAGGAACAGTCGAAGACGGCCAGATGCTCATCCTTGATATCCGGCGCGCCTTCGATGGTGCCGGTGGCGTCAATGTAGCTGACGATCTTGTCGGCTTCGTCGTGATCGTATCCCAGCTTGAACAGCGCAGTGGGCACCGTGTTGTTCACGATCTTGATCATGCCGCCACCCACGAGCTTCTTGTACTTGACTAGGGCAAGATCCGGCTCGATGCCAGTCGTATCGCAATCCATCATGAAACCTATTGTTCCGGTTGGAGCTAGAACTGTTACTTGCGAATTGCGGTAGCCGTGCTTTTCGCCGTGGGCCAGGGCTTCGTCCCAGCAGTCTATGCTGGACTCGTAGAGCGGAGTCGGGACATTGGTTTTGTTGATGTTATTGACGGACGCTCGGTGCATGCGGATTACGTCGAGGAACGGTTCGCGGTTAATGTACCAGCCGGGGCAGGCCCCGCCGGGCATGGTTTTGATACCTGCCGAGCTTTGCTCGGCCTGACCGGGTCGGAGACCCGGTCCCACATGGGCATTGCCGACATCGGCGCCCAGGTTGGTTTCTGCCAGGCCTTTTTGTGTGGGCTCGGT
>Ga0157379_10003191_pt1 | contig 13888 bp, 15 predicted proteins | sample S25metaG_FD_121802 | JGI IMG/M metagenome (GOLD analysis project Ga0157379, IMG submission 121802) | Switchgrass rhizosphere microbial communities from Kellogg Biological Station, Michigan, USA - S2-5 metaG | ecosystem: Host-associated > Plants > Roots > Rhizosphere > Soil | place: USA... | reverse complement strand
TATCAGATCGTTTTGCGGTACTTGTACGTACCACCAATCACAATTGACGGCTTTCATCGAGGAAGTGATTGAAGAAGGGATTCTTTGGATTCCAGAAATACATACGGATTTAGGCATAGCTGACGCCACTATTTTGGTCCCTAGAGAAGGACGGACTGTAGTGTCATTGTGTCACAAAGGCAAGATACTGGCAAAAAAAAGCTTGGTATTTTGTTCATACAATCATGTGTTGTGGTAAGCATTTATCTTTTGCGCACAGCCAGCATACTCATCTAAATCCGTCGGAGTGGTTTTTACCATTACCTATTTTGTCCAGATTTCCGGAATAAGCAGCTTACCGCATCGCCGGGTCTTTCCTTTGCAACCTCCACTTCATTGTTGAAAGGACACGGTGTAAAACCATCAAATGAAGCGGTGTATCTCATTCGAAACTTTTGATTCTTGATTGGTTTAGTGAGATCATATTCCCGTGGAGGTTTGCTCCCCCTTGATCCTGTGGTCATGGTTTGGTGCATTTTGGCACTCCTCGAATGAACTACTGACTAATGTTGCGCAAGAAGAAGAGTCAAATCTTCGTTCTGGTCCAAGGATATCACCCGATTGGCACAAGGAGAGCAGCTGTGGAGGGGTTTCAAATGTATAAAGGGCCGACTACATCATCATAGTGTCTCCTCAGAAGTAAAGCAACTTCTACAGCTCTCAGATGGTCTTCAAGACGCTCATAATCTCTCTCTTCGTTACATATGTGGCTCAAGGTATGGTACCAAGCTATCTTCATCAAAGACTATGTCTAAGAATTATTGGAAATAGCTGTTGTCGTGAACAAACGTGCCATCCAGTGCCCAGATGGTAGTCTTGCTTCTAATGCAGCTGTAAGTTCAGTTAACCATCCATTGCAAATCGAGGCCAATCATTTTGTAGTGCTGTGCATTCTTCGCCCTCGCAGCGGACCTCCAAGAAAATGTATTCGAAGGAGTCGTAAGTATCCTAAACCGAAAGACAGACCATCGTCTGATTACTCCTCCAGTGTGGCGAAGAAGTGCACGAATCCCTTCGTGTGACCTTCCACGATGCCATTGGTTTCTCTCAGTCTCTGAAGAACCAAGGGAAATGGGCGTGAGCATACAGAGTTATCGATATATGATTTTGAGGACACTGATTATAAATAGTGGGGGTGGAGCGGATGGCTCAAGTAAGTTTAGGATTTGACCAATATGTGGTATTTATTATTCACTCCTCATTTGATAGTCATCGCCTTTGGAGAAACGGAATTTGTATTTGGTAGGTTTTTCTGTATCTTTACACCATGTTAATTTTCTATATCGCATGTCTAGCTGCCAATAATGGGATTGACGACATCTCGGAACTTTTGGAACCCTTTGCGGCGGCACACAATGTTTCATTTGGTGATCTGTAAGTAGTCTGGGCCTGTTTTCATCTACCTTGTTTTCATCTGACTGTTCTTCAGAATCCAATTCGCGGGAGCGGTCGGTATTAGCAACTGTCCGGGTGCTCCCCGTCTGGAGTTCCTTGCTGGCCGACCTCCACCGGTCGCTGCTTCCCCCGACCTACTCGTTCCAGAACCCTTTCACACTATCCCGCAGATTTTGGCTCGCATGGCTGATGTCGGCTTTTCTCCCGCTGAAGTCGTAGCTCTTTTGGCCAGTCACACGATCGCAGCAGGTCAGGAAGAGAAAGAAAGTTTGTTCTGATATGGAATAAGCTGAAAATTTCCATTTATAGCTGATCATGTCGACCCATCCATTCCTGGAACCCCGATGGATTCTACTCCGGGAGAGTTCGACACTCAGGTAGATATTTAAAATTCATAAATGGGACTTGCACTAGTAAATTCTTTGACAAGCTCTTTGTTGAAGTTCAGCTGAGAGGTACTTCTTTCCCCGGAACTGGCGGAAGTACGTGTTTTGTTTTTTTTATCTTTCTCCATTCTTGCTTAACCTGTTTCATTTAGACCATGGCGAGGTCATGTCACCCCTTCGCGGGGAGATGAGGTTGCAATCGGACCATCTCCTTGCTCGGTATGTCTCTAATACCCCCTACCATTGGTACATATTTTCTTGAACAGTCATAATCAGTGACTCTGCCACCAACTGTGAATGGCAATCCTTCGTCAGTAAGTGTCTGAAAAATTGTATTGAAGGAAGCAACCTGATCATGCCTTAACAGATAACCAGGCCAAGCTTCAGAAATCTTTCCGTGCGGTGATGGCGAAGATGGCAATCCTAGGCCACAGTAGGAGTTCTCTAATTGATTGCTCTGAAGCAGTTCCGATCCCTAAGCCTCCTACGGGCAAGGTATGTTATATTTTACTTGACGAGGGACAAACTAATCACCACTGTGTCTAGCCTGCCATGCTTCCCGCAGGGAAAACGATGAAGGATATCGAGCAAGCTGTAAGCTATATTTCTTCTTAGATCTCCTATCAGAGTGACTGAATTGTACAGTGCGCAACTGCTGCATTTCCAACCCTCGCTACAGCTCCTGGTCCCCAAACTGCTGTGCCCCCCGTGTAAGTCTGTTACCCTTCATTTGGGATATACATGCTCTAATAGACGTGCTCTTTTACAGACCGCCACAATAGATGTGCGGTCTTATTTTTATATCATTTGGTTTGTATCCGAATATTTTGACTTTGCCTTTGTATACATCTTCGCTATGCAATCCTTATATACGAGAAATGTGTTTGTTTTTAGAAGGATTTTGCCGAGTATATCGTTATCCACTTATCCGTTTATATCTCTATTTCTATTCAACAAGGTGGCAGAGTCAAAGGGAATCTGAGTGTTTATTAGTGAGGTTTTGAGGGTCATGAAATGGTCTTTCATTTCAGAAGAGCCTAGCCCACCCAAGCACTAAGTATAAACAACACAGGGGACTTCGTTCTTTTCTTATAATTAACGTCATCGATTGTCATTGTCTGATGCCAAACATGAGGTTCTATCAAGATGCATACTACGCTCTACGGCGAGATCAAGACGTTAGGAATCGCTGATAACAAAAAATGCAGAGGCGAAGAGAGTGCGACCAAGCAGATGCAAAACGCAAATGAGATACGGAGAGATGAACGCGGAGTGTAACTCGACGAAGAAAAAAAAATATAGAGTGCCCAAAAAAATGAAAACTTTGAGAGGACGATTGAGTGCAACTGAACGAAGTCGATGGTATGCAGATGGATGCAATAAACAGAACAAATGATCGAGAGAGAAATACAGATAAGAAACAGACCCAGATATATGAAATGCATAAGAGATATAATTGATAACAAAGAGGGTATCCGAGAAAGACGAAGGATGCTTGCTCAAAGAATTGCATAGGCAATGGGCTAAGCCTTCTTTCCCTTCAATCTCGAGAGAACACTCTTCGCAATCCTTTCCTTGCCAGATTCGAGAGAAGGAAACACCATCTGGTGCTCCATCTTCTCGTTGCCGAGGACAATCCAGACGCGGAAGCCAGAGCCGTCGGTGATTCCACGCTCAGGATCGGATTCACCATCCCGATGGAAGACTTGGGGTTTGGGAAGGTCATTCGACTCGCAATATTCTAGAAATACACGCTATTAGTTGATATAGACGATTCAAAAAGAGATGCACATACTAAAAAGAGAAGAAAGATACGACTTCAAGGCCTTTCTCTCCGACCTTTCCTCCGACCCGCTCTTCTTCTCCCTCTCTTTATCGCTTTTCTTCTTCTTCCGCTCCTTGTCGATGACCCCAACCTTGTCCACAGGATCAACAGTCTCTGGCTCCTTATCAGCAACTTTCCTCTTCTTCCTTTTCTCCTTCTCGCCAACCTCCTGCACTTCCTCCGCACCAACGCCAGAGCCGACTTCACTATCCCGCTTTCGCTTCTTTGCCTCCTGTTTCGGTGTCTCGTCTGGCGTAAGAGGCAATGACAGCAAATCTCTCGCTGGTTCAGAGTCCTCATACTTTTTCGCCCTCTTCGCAATAATCACTTTGCCTTCCTCAACCTCACCTTCCTCTTCTGCAGAACCCTCTGCTGCTGAATGTTGCGGGACCACACTATGCGATCTGGTCGACACTGAAACGGACCTAGAGCTAATGCTCATGCTGCGAGACGTGCCACGGTCGCTGGAAATGCCTGTTCGGCTACCGCACGGACGGCCTCTAGGGCGACCGCGAGGACGACCTCGGGATTCGGAGCGTTCACAGGGACGTTTGCTGTCGGGAACGTCGTCGTCGTCGTCGAGACCGCGTTTGACACCGCGACCACGAGTGGAAGGAGGAGCCTGGCTATGACTCGAGGAACGACCACGGTGGGATGTTGAAGGGCCGAAGGAATGGCTGCGGCCTGGAAACGAAAACATAAACATAAGAGCTCATATGACAAAGTAAGAAGGAAATTGCGTACCTCGTCCTCGAGAGGAGCTCCTGATGCTCATGGCCTCCTCTTCTGCTTCTACCTCCTTCTCCAACCTCGAAATAACATCATCCAACTTCGCATCAATCTCTGAGTGTGGGCTGGGCTTCGAAGGGGCGGCCGAAAGATCTTTGGTGGATAAGCGCGGCGAGGATTTTCTCGTGGGAGCGACTGATTCCTCCCTGGGCACAGATGACAAGGGGGCCGATTTAGGTGTAGTCGACAAGTCTTGATCATCGGTATTGGTACTGTTACGAGGAGGAGTCTTCTGTCTCGACTTGGACCTCGACTTGGACTTGGACTTGCGCGGCGGTGGGGGTTCTTCGTTACTGCTGCTGTTCTCATCACTCCCCTCGCTGGCCTCCATATCCTTCTCATCTTCTTCACCCGACTCCTTGATATCCTCTTCTTCATCCTCTTCCTCGTCTGCATCACCTCCACCCTTCTTCATCTCTTCCTTCCTCTTCATCTCCTCAATTCGCCTCTCCAATTCCCTCGTCTTCCATCCTTTCGGCCCCGTAGGCGGGATCTTTCCCGGTCCACCCGAAGAACTAACACTCGGATTCGGCGACCCAGATCCCAACGAACCTATCTGTGCAACGGGTCCCAAGCCTTGCGTCTGTATTGGGTATGGGTAATGCGAGTCGAATGGAGGCTGATGTGTATAGGGCGGTCGTGTTTGGTAGTCGGGATACCCATAGGGTTGATGACCGCCACGAAAAGCGGCGTTCGGGTTAACGTGCCCGTATAGCTGAGGATAACCACTCGAAGGATAGGGATATGCTGAGGAGGAAGGTCCATAAGACGCATGAGGCTGATACATAGCAGGTCCGGGAGGCATGTAATCTTGAGGAGAGTGTGGGTGTGGATAATGAATATTAGGAATAGAACCATTCACGAACGGCGGCGGCGCTCCATATCCTCCATAGTTGTCTCGTCCCATCCCTCTCCCTCCATATCCTCTCCCAGTCGCACTGTACATCCCCCGTCCATTATAACCCCTCCCATAACCCCTCCCATAGCCTCCTCTATAACCATGACCCTCTCCACCAGAATAACGACCATTGACACCAGCATATGCACCCTTCACCGCCAGACTCTCCAATACCTTCCCTCTCGCCTTCAAAACCTCAGGAGAGAGCGCCTCCCTTTCTTTCTCCCGTTTCCTATTAACCTTCCCACCGCTCTTTATGAACTCCAATAGACCATCTTCCATCGCAGAGCATATAACTGCAATTTTCGCATCGGCTTTGGATTTGTAGGCGAGTGGAACGGTCCATTCACGGCGGATTTGAGCGGGACCAGTAGGTGTGTCATGGGCGGGATTTGAGGCGCCTTCGGAAGTGGGATTGGTGGAAGGATTGGAGGTGGTTGCAGTCCCAGTTGAGACGCTTGACGGAAGAGGTACGTCGGGGTTTGGGAGCTCTACGATGAGGGTGGCACCGAAAGCTGTAAAAGGAGAAGTATTAGCATTGTATACATTTGAAGACAAGTAAAAGGATGTAAAGAAAGGCAAAAAGACAAGGTTCAACATGAGGACTGCCTATTCAATCAGAGATGACCAACTTAAATGTAAGCACATCTTTAGGTTGAAAACGAAGTCATGCTTCGAAGACCTTGTCATCTAATCCACCAGCACTAGAGCTCAGCAAGGAACAAAAACTACGCGTAACGATAAAGACGTCGGCATTCTTTCGATCCAAAACGCCATCTAGAGCGGGAGGCAAGTTACATACTTGTCCCCATTCATGAGACGGGATACCGACGTGTCCCTATCCCAGCATCCGAAAAAAAGAGAGGGAAAAAAAAAAACCACCCACTAGCTAAATCGCACGAAAACGTATATTCCGGCCGTAACCCATGTCTGACGCGATTAAGAGCCTGGCCCATGGCGGGAATGTATTCTTCCATGCAACGACGACGCATGAGAGGGGAGATGCGCGCGTCGATCTCGGCGGCGACACGTCGAATGAAGTTGCCCAGCTGTGGGAGACGTTAGCAAGGGACATAAGGTATAGGGGCGGAGAAACAAAAACATACTCCTTGCGAACAAGCATACAAGCAAACGGCAATCTTGGCATCATTGCGCTTAGAGAACATCGCGTCGACGAGGTAGGATTGGGAAGGTGCGTCTGGCCGAGTGAGACGGAGAAGACAGCCGTGCACTGTGTGGTATGCGGAGGGTCAGATTTCGAATAGACGGGTATAAGGAGGCTAATGGTCCATTCGATGAGATGAAAGAAAATGCACATACGGCCAAGTTTAACATCAGTATGCCAATGGAAGGAGACGGTCATTCGCGAGCCTTTTGCGAACTGAAGTTGTAAAGAATGATAAGCACAAGCAACAAAACCAATGACACTGAGGACAAACCTGGACCATATTGTTGAGCCATGCGACAGCATTAACCTCTCCATTATGCTTGGTTCCAATCTCATCAGGCATAGGCTTTGGTAAAGCAGCATGGAAAGCTTGAAGAGTCACAGGTCCCGTCGTCGTCGCTATCATCCCAGTCAGCCTCAACCCAAAACGATGACCAAACAGAACAAAGAAACACTGACGCAAAACCCCCTCATTCCCTCCAATAACACCGCCACCAGGTAAAGCCTGTACTGGCTGCTCAAGTCCATCTCCGTGTTTGATGAAGTCGATGACGCCATCTTCGATGGCGAGTTTGGCACAGGCTGCTTTGGCGAGTGATTTCTTGGGGTAATCGACGGAGACGAGAATCGAATAGGTGCGTTGGATGTGTGGGGATAAGGTGATTTTGAGAGCACAACCAAATGCTAAGTCGGACAAAGGGAGAGTAAGTGAACAAAGGGCGGAGGAAGCCAACGATGAAGACATGCCATTAGGAAGTCTCTGTTCAACGAGATAGATCCATTGTGGAATAACAGATCCAGCTCTCCACTCAGTGCAAGAGTTCTCTATTTCCAAAATCGCCTTCTCGCCGTCAGCGATGCCACCTTCTTGCGGACCTTCACCTTCTTTGTGCTCCTTCAGCTTCGCATCGAGTTTTGCAAGTCTTGTCCTGCTCTCTTCGCCGTAGCGTAAAAAAGGCACAGCACCCATGCGAAGTGCGAGAAAGGCAGCGGCGAGCTTGGCGTCGCTCTTGCGGGAGAATTCGGGCTTTGTGCGGTAGGAGCGTGAAGAGCCGTTGGGTCGAGTGATGGTAAGGATGCAGGATTTACCTAGACGGACGACGCGGAGATGAAGAGGTCGCGGAGATTAGGGGGATATTAACGACGACGGAAATAAAGAAAGTGGCACGTACGATTCTCCCCTAGCTCGTCGATGAATTCGTACCGTAAGATATCCTTCCCAGCTCCAGTGGCGACGCTTGCATTATTCCCAAAGACACGCTGGACGACAGTGCGGAGATACCGCGCTGACTCGCTCTGCGAGATATTGCGATAGTCTTCTTCCCAGTCGATCCCATTGTCGTCCTCGAGCTTCTTATCAAGTGAATAGGCATGTGGGTTGGCTGGATCGACTAGTGGGATGTCAAACCCTTCCAGTTCTTCAGAGGGATTATTCTGGATGAATCGTTCCATCGGGAGAGACCCCAACCTGAGGAGGGACATTGTTGTCTGCTCAAAGGGGGTTTGAGGGGGCGGAGTGGTAGGAAACACCGGCGACGACGGGCTTGACGACGAGGAGGGATGTCGACGGTGGAGGTGGTTGGTGGTAGACAAGTCCAGCGAAGGCGGGAAATAAAATACCATAGCGGAGATTACTTTGAGAGACAGAGCTGGAAGAGGAAGTGAAGTGCCCTGCAGAGAGCATCGAAGCAGTAAAGGTAATATTGGGCGTTTATCGTCCACACGCGATCACGTGCAGATCACGTTAGCTCGCTCCCTTTTTAGGCCACATTCACATGTTTTCCGCCAGAAGCCTTTTTTATATTTCACAAGGGGACTACGAAGCAATATTTCGAGGGAAGGGTATTAGATAAGAACAAACAGTGAGCGGGCGGGTTGATGAAGGTAGCCGATACGGATTCAATTGGGATATATGTATGCAGAGCGACGGGTCGACCGAGTCTTGAGTTTCCATTCACCTGACAAAGGGGATATATCATGCTTATTGAGTTTGAACGAGGTCACTATCCCTCGTTTAGCACTATACTTGAGCTTCACGGTCCTTGCATCAAGGGAGTCCGCTTCAACGCCGTCTTCTTCATCCGGAGAAGACATCGGTGCAGCGAATCTCTTGCGACTTTTGACCGTTTTCTTGCATGAGGGGCATTTAGTGACGGTCGAGCAATCATCGCAAGTCCTATGACCACAGGGTTGTAGTATCACCGTCGTTATTTCACGGCAACAAATAAAGCACGAGGCACCGGATCCATACATGAGTAGGTTTTTCTTGTCGTGTTCGATTTGCCTCAGGGAGCGGACAGACGCCAGAGGGTTGGAGCCAGTGGTATTGTCGGCGGTAGGGATATGTTCGTCATATAATTCGAACCAAGGGAAATTGTTTTCCAGATAGGTTTTAACACTAATGGGCGATTCGGGACAGGGAAGCCCAGTGATTTTGGTGAAATAAAGGGCGTTAATGACGGTTATGTGAAGACGGACACTTTTAGTCCCATCATAGGCTCGGGGAGGGCGTGAGTCTTTGTTGATCTTTTGTGAGATACGACCTCCTGCTCCGAATCCGTGAAATGGGCCTCCGCCTCCCCGGAGCCTTAGAACTAGATACACATCGGCATCTTCAGGAATAAAACAATCTATTGGTGGTCCTTCAGCGACAGGAATTAAATGATCGAGATGTCGACTTACCAGATAGCGTCCCTTCATCGAGCAGCGCCTCTCCAGCATAAATAAAACGCTGTTGATTGGGAGGTATGCCCTCGCTATCTTGAACAGCCTGCTTCAAGTCTTCTATCGTCATGGATGGAGACCATGAAATATTGACGGTTTTTCCTGTTAGGGTTTTGACGTGAACTGTGTATATAACCACATGTAAATTTGAGGAGACAGTTGCAAATAAACACGCACAAATAGGCCCTTCGAAGGTCATACACTCGGTTTTTGGTTGGGAGAGGGGCTTCCGAGATGGTTCCGGTGGTTCTCGAGGCATTATTCGTCGTGCCAGCAAGCTAACGGAGGTGGCCAGAATGTGTGCTGATTGATAGCCGGGTATTTTTCCCAGATTCAACCGTCTAGGCTTTCTATCAAGGAATGAGGATTTAATATGTGAAATAAAAGGCAGCAAGTTACAGGTCTTTCATCACAATCCCTCGGGACAACCGAAGACCGAGTTCCCTGGGAGTCTTGTATATATCGAGAGACTGTCCGTCCGGAAGCTCAAAAGATACTGTGTCTTTGAAAGCCGGAAAAACGTCAATTTGGACACCTCCTTCTATCTGTATAAAAGAGGTTGAATGGATACTGTAATGTAGCGGATAAAGCCTTAGCATACCTCCTTTCCCGTCAACTGGCCTTCTACGGTATGTCCTTCACCCAGGGGTGTGGCGACGAATTCTAATAATATTAAAAGATATGATGAAATGTCAAGTGTTCTAATTACTCACGGCGAACAACATGAGGAGCCACAGCAATGCCATCCTTGAAAAGAAGGGAGATTAGAAGAGAGATCACGGTAGGTTATAATGAACCATGAAAACCCACAAGCCAACTACGCCGGGTGTCAACAGTGTCAAGCTTAAAAAGTTGTTACAGCACATACAGTTGGCCATTTTTACCCCCGACTGGAAGATAATCCTGTTTTCCTTCACTCAGGGCATTTTGTTTGGTACCGGTTAGGGCGTTGATACCTCCAACCGAGATCTTGATTGCACATGGTTTCGTCGAGTTGAAAGACATCCACATGGCCTCTCGTTGATACATACCCTTCATAAATTAAGAGTGAGATGCGCCCGAAAATTTGATTCACCATAAACATACCATAAACACACCACCTTTGGACACAACAGGCATGGGGAGGCGATCAACATAATCTGCAACGTTACTAGAAAGGAAAATAAAATAAAATAAACTTCTCAGTAAATATTGTTGATTATGATTATTACTGACAAGAGTCCGAAAGAACCCATATCTGGAGGTAATGCGCTAGTCTTATGATTGTCTGTGCAAGAAGGTAAACTCAATTAGATATTTTTCGATCATAAAATATTACCAGGAACTCGTATCGTCCTGTGTAAATAATCAAATTTAAGCCTTGGTAGGTTGTAATAATAAGAAGAAATAGTCGCACCTATGGAAACGTACGTTTGCCATCCCTCCGATCGACACTCCTTGAGTATCGAGCTTCGAATCCTCAGCTTGTTCACTTTTCGGATCCATGTCAAATTTCTCCAGGAAACACTTGTTGTAGAAATGTATCAATGGTTGATCCCTGTCACGTAGTTTGAGTACATCCGTTATAGACACGCTTCTGGACGTACATGTTGATCTGAAAACCTTTGTCGAAGCTACCATCTGAGACATCAGATGTAACTTGAACTTCGTATCTTCCCTCAGAAGCAGACATTTTGAGCGTATTCGGCGAGGTGTAACCTATTTAGAGTATGAAGTTCTTTTTATAACTTGAATAACCTGAGGAGATCTAACCTTTTCGCTTCAATATTTGGGAAATACCATCCAATGACAAAGGTTGAGGCATACTCCCCAAGTCTACGCCAACGAAGCCATCCTCCTCCACCTTCACTGCGACTTTGATCGAAGCCGGATAACGCGACATTGCAGAAGACACAAATAACTCTTTCCTTGCTGTAGGTCAAGAGAACAAGCTTGGAAGCAAACACAAACGGCCAGCAAACGCCGATTTGATTTGGTTAACTTCCCACGACTCACTCGGCTTGAAACTTAACATCACATTTAATACCGTTTCTGCTGGGTAAAGCTCTCTGTTTTTCAAAGCAAACTTTGCTAATTCTCGGTTAGTACAGTGTGGGCGGCTATGGACTTAGACTCCGATCTCCGATGAGAATACCAGTCGCTGGGAATCCTTATAAATATTGTACAGAGCAATGATTGCTTGCAGAGGTCACTATTCGTATGAATTCTAATCTCATTAAGAATCCTCTCCCTTCTTTAAAACTTTGATCTTTTTCACGATTGGGTCCCGCGTCGCCGCTGGTCAGGGAGTTGATGGCCCTTCAATCTTCAAGTATAACCTCCGGTATAATAAAGGGCCATGTATTGCCCCTTTTCATTTTAATACTGAATTGTCCCTACACCTATTATATCTCTATCTACCCATTATGGAAAACCAAGTTATGTCTATTTCTCTTTCCAAAGAGACCCCTAAATGAGTCATCCAAGAACCATCGAATTGGACGCCGCACTTGTAGAAGAGGTGCACATTGACGAGGTGCAAATTTACTTAGGGCTGGGACCACGTGTAAGTGCTCTTTTCGTTCTTCCTATCGAATTCACTGATAGAAGTACTTTGAAGGTGATGCACGTCCCTAATGGGAACGGCAGCTAGCACATTTAACGAGTCAAATATTCTATATTTCCAGGAGATGTAACAAACCAGGGAGTTACTATCTCGAAAGTGAATATCTCAGAGCTGAAGACTGGAACCGTTTGTTTCCCATTAACCCTTGTCGTCCCAGATGGCTGCTTTCCCCCTTCTGCCGAAGTCAAAAATTGTAATAGTGGATTAGTACCCAGTGTTTTATCCAAGCTACTGGAGTGCTGGGACCTTCTAGCTAGATGCAACATAGCATTGAAGCTACCTGGGTGTTCAAACACCTTCCGCTGGACACACCCTCAAGCGTTCCCTGACTGGCTACGTGCTTTGAAGACAATTGCCACAATCGAAATGGAAGCCAAAAAAAATTGGGGGTCTCGAAGGTCGTGGGCATGTTTATGGTGAAGTCTGTGATGCGCTGCATTTCTCCCTTTCTCTCTGATTTTTCATTAATACTACAGATCAGCCTTGATCATTCTAACGCCTCTCCCATCCTATTGTTTCAGGATGTCCCTATAGAAACACATATCGCATGTAAGTCGAGACATAGTTCTCCTTACACTTATTGGACGATCCGAAATGCCATTGATTTCCTTGAGTCCTAAGATAATGGATATACAACGTTTTCTCCGCGGAACCTCAACAGTTTCAACATCCACCGGCGCGGAATATACTGTTAAAATGTGATACCGATTTCTTGCGGATCCATCCTGGACGGCAGACAAAGGAGAAAAGGTCACCGGTCGTGGATCCTCCTTTTTTTTCATAGCCTAATCATTTTCCACTGTCTGCCCCCTCTCCATCCTACCTCTCAAAATTCCGCGAGCCTACATTACTTGTTGACAATTGTCAAGCATTCATGTCGATATCAGTATCAGTTAGCTAGGAAGATTTTACTTTTCGGGACTTGAGGACAGCATCTCCTCCGAATTTGCATATGCTAGAGTACACCACTGGCCTGGGGAATTCAACTGCAGTCAAAATCAGCACCAACTGCGAGTCCTATTTGAGCTTGCAACATTTACGGCATACGATGTTTAGGCACCACTATGAGGTAATCTTTGACGGAGAATCCCAACTCTTGAACAATTCTTCAAACGCGTATAATATCCCAAAAAAATTCTATTTGATAGGTCTTTGTACGACCGCCTAGTGCATGTGGACCAAATACTCCATTGGCTGGTGATTTGGCTCATCGCCACCAACACTCCGATCCACCCGCTGGCATTTGTACTCTCATCCACATAAGCCCACCCTTATCTCTCCAACAGGAATTCCTAGGCCATGTTCGCGACCACTTTCAGTACGCATCATGATTCATCTTGTCAATCTAACTCCGTCCGCGTTAACGCTTCACATTATAGTGAGTTGCGGTAGATGTACTAGTAATCTAGAAGATAGGAAAGATTCCGAACCAGAACTGTAATCAATAGGGATAGTCTTTTGGGGTGGCTACGGTACTTAATCCCATGGCATAGAAATCCTTCGTTCGTACATAATATTACCTCATATCTTGGCGTCTGACAGAATACTCTAGGAAATAATGTCACAAGTTTGCAAGGCTAATATTTATATCTGTTCTGCTTATTCGAGTAATTACTTCAAAATAAAATATAAGGAAATTAGGGAGTTCAAGGATGCAGAAGTACAATTATCTATTGATAACACCCTTCAGAGTCGGAAAGCGACTGTGATCAGCGAATGAGGCGCGGTCTCTTGAACTTTCGGCCGGCTATTGCAGAGAGTTGATCCGAAGACATATATACACATAGTAACATTAAGAGAGACAAATGTTTGTCTAGTCATCGATCTTCCGAGTTTCGAGATCTGTACATTCTCCAGCAGCAATCTGGAAAATCTTCGGTGATCGTCCATCTGGAGTCTAGACAGAGATGTATTCACTGTCACTCTCGAAGTTAGCAAATACACTAGAACTTCGAAGCCCAGAATTACAATTTTACATAATTGTGAGCGCATATGTGGACGATCACATGAAAGTTTTCGTGAATATCAAGCTTCGGTTCTCGTATTAAGACGAGATGGT
>Ga0157379_10003188_pt1 | contig 13893 bp, 10 predicted proteins | sample S25metaG_FD_121802 | JGI IMG/M metagenome (GOLD analysis project Ga0157379, IMG submission 121802) | Switchgrass rhizosphere microbial communities from Kellogg Biological Station, Michigan, USA - S2-5 metaG | ecosystem: Host-associated > Plants > Roots > Rhizosphere > Soil | place: USA... | reverse complement strand
GTCCCCCGCCGCTTTCCCCGCCCTTGCAACTTGTCAGTAATAGTTCTGATCCCATACACCCCTTGGGGATTAATACCAAATATATTCCTGTTAGATAGTAGAGCATATTAGATCCGTGCAGGGCTGGCACCACTCGGAACAGCCAAACAGACACGGAATACAAATCTTATTTTATTTGTGACCGAAGCTGGGTTCTCACGGTCAACAGTCTTCATCCGCAAACTAATATCAATTCGTGCAATTCATTCAGAAATGTTTTAAAGATTTCAGGGACGTTTTGCCTCCTTGCATCCTAGGTCGATTCAAGTACTTCACTCAGAACCAGGCTACTTTTAGGCCCGAGGATGGACATGTTGACTAACGCAGCAACTTTTCTCGTTCGATTTCCATGGACAATACGACATCGGGGTTGTCGCAACTTGGATCAACAACAAGTTCAGTTTTACGAATCTCACTCCGCTTACGCCGCTATAGGCATGTATAATTTATTCGTCTTGGAATTCGCTGATCATAAACGGTCAAATGCAACAAAACCTAAATCCGGCTTCCTCTCCCTCACTGATATTCGACTTGCAGGACTATCATAATGCAATCAGACCATCCCGCCAAATGGGCCAATCGGTGCAATCATCGCGTTCATCGCATGGCAAGAACCCTCGTCAGACAGGTTAACCGTATGCACGGCTGCAAATTACGTACATTTTCGGTCGCCGAATATGTATCCCGTGAAGAAAGTAGCAATGACGGGGACAGTAGCGGTGACGGGGACAGCAACAGTGAGGGGAGATGAGGGTTCAGAAGTAAAGGGAGCCGGAATAACCACTTTGGCTTCATACTTCTGGATAATGGGTGTCTACTTTCCCCTTCTCTACCGACTATTACCATGCCCGATAGTCTATGCGTTCACTCTATCTTTTCCGAGGAACCTGAAGACTAATGGCGGCACTGTTGCAGATACTCTCAATCTCAACATGGCGGATAGGGAATATCTCTCATTCCCTTCTCATTCACTCTGACTGATCGAGCTCTTCCTCACTCTTTTCAATGTGGAAATAGAAGTCCTGGAGGTTCTGTGCAATACTGTGTCCATGTAGTTGGCATTCGAAAGTATTGGTATGAGATGAGTATTCGGATCAATCAGACTTTTTCTTTTTTGCCGATGGATCGGTCGTTGCCTCCTATCCCCGAGCCTGCTGGTCTAGAGGACTGGGGGATATTCAAAGCATCAGGTCATGGCACCGTCAGCTCAGAAGTGCGTTCCAGATTTCTTGCGTATATTTGTAATAAACACCCCTCTTACAGTTCCACTTCCCAAAGTGTCCAGCATTCCTCTGTTCCGTCGCATCCGCATCCGCACCATCCGCACCTCCCGATCCTTCCCCCCAAAGCACCACCTCAAGACCCGCCCAATTCGACTCCCCCCACATTCCTGATAAATCCGCGATCGACCTCACACTTTGTTAAAATTGCACAATCAGCGCTCAAGGTTATCATAAAGATTGTAAAAGCTACTTGGGTGGACCAGGCGGATTCGGAAGTAGGACATTCCATGCAAGGCGAGAGCAGGGGTAGGAAGCGTGTACCCCGAGATTGATTTACCCCCGTAAAATGATTTATTTTGCTTCTGCTTTCCTACCTCGGATTTTTTGGGGTTAGGTCGTACTACGATGTTATGCAAGTGGATGAAAGGGACTAATACCTTCGAAGCTGCCAATCATTCATATCATTATATCTTTGGCATTTACATCAGTAATCATCCGTAGTATTGACGAGTTTCTCTTATATGGTGGCGTTACCGAGAGTTGGCACACTCGATATTCGTGGAAGGCAGGTAGGATCGACCACAAGCCAGATTGTTATTCTTTGGGCCCCAGATGACAGACGTATTGTCCTAGTCAATCTGTGTATCAAAATCCCAAGAAATTGCTCTAAAATATCTCAATCATTTCTTGTTGTTTCTTTAGATTGGCACCCTTAAGTTGAACTGATGCTGATATTATGATGCCAGAGAGCGATGCAAAGGCTTATGGAAACTAGATCATACGACGTACTGTAATTTCAGAATACATGAGGACTTCTGTCACAGCATAAGTCCTTGGAAAAATGATACTGTTCGCCTCTAGCGCACATAGTGTTGCTCATGGCTGGCTGTGGCTGGCTAGCCAGCCAAATGATTGACAGCCGGTCCCTGATGGCTCAGCTAGGCTCATAGGCGGCTGCAGCTGAACCAAGCCGTTATGTTACCTTCACAATTTAGAGGAACTTGGGTAGCTATATCGCAGCAAACAGGTGGCTATACTATAGTACATCATGAATTATTGAAATTTGAGGCATTAAAACATCTGTAAATGGCTCAGGAGCCTCAGTTGTTGGTGTCCTTCTGCTAGCCTTGGGTCCAGAACCGAAGGTAACAAAACAACTTGCAATCTTCCATCTAGAATACTCAGAAATGCTCTAAAAATACACTTCTGCTATTCAGGTATGAATAGGAGCCATTTTGTTCCCCTCTACCTCTTGGGATGCGGTCTTAAATGTATTTTACGCTATTTATGAAAAAAAAAATAGATTATTTGAATTAATGTGGCTCAATAGGCGCTGATGCATGGACGCCAGTTTGGGCTCCCTGAGATGAAACTCGCATCCTGAAAACACTTAAGGGTGCATGTGAAGTGGAAAGCACCCTGGAGTGAAATATATGCCTGACAGTTAAAGTTTTCGCTGTTCTCGCTGTTCTCGCTGGCTAGCTGACTTGGAGCCACTAATCGAAGCCAAGCCGGACGATGGTGGCTTAGCCGAAGCCGAGCCAAGCTTTGAGAAACACTAAGCGCACATGGTTACACTTCCTGAACAATGTCAACGTACTTCCTAACAGTCCTTGTTTTCTCATAATTGGTAATAACTCCCCAAAAATTGGGAGAACAGTAACCCACACGGGGTTGTTGAATAAGAGTAATTATTATCCCAGCACACTGAATTTTACCAAATTAAGGTTAGGGTTTCCCGTTTCGGTCTTCCCGAAAAGGCGGTCAATGACTAGATGAAGAGGTAAACTCTTAAAATGTGTGCGCTTTGACGGCGCGAGACTGAGAAGAGCATTGCGATCGACAGTGGTAGTCCTCCGCCTCCAGACATCGCCGACGTCGCGTTTTTATTGTTTCCGTACTTGTGACAGATGTCATTATTCTCCTTCCCATCGTTTCAAGTAGTGGTTCCAAGAATGCTGATCTGGATTTTGGGCATCACGATTGTCTTCTGAATTTGTACGCACTGCCTTGTCTCCTATGGGCGGTGACAAAAGATCTAGCCCCACATCGGAACAACTCAAAACAAACCATTTTTTTGACGTTGATTAGGAGCTTGCTAGCACAGTGGCAAAGAGATGATCAAGTCTGTATTCTGGAGGGTAGATCTAGGCCGTACTTCTTAAGAAATTTTCTCAGCACTGATATGCCACCGACGGCCCGGGGGGCGCGCTCTGGACCTAACTTCTTCTTCTCCTTTCGCCGACCAGTTTCCTATCTTTACTTGTTTGTAAGTATTTTGAAGGTATGGAAGCGAAGACCTTGGCATCAGTCGAGATTAAGGAGCACAGGCTCTTCGCTTCAAGATTTCGTTTTGGTAATATTTTATGGCCGAATTTCCTCAACAGTGCATAGTCATTCGGGAATTAATATTCAGGATAAAGTATTCTCCCTGTATAAGGAAGGAAGTCGAGTAAGCCAGGACATTCCTCGTAAAAAACCACCACCTGTTCGCTAGTGCTACTATTGGCCCAGAGAAGACTCTGATCCCACTTCCCCGACGCAGCAACGTAGGTAATAAACTGTATGGAAGGCCGCTTTGAAAGTATGTCTTGAATCGACCTATGTGTGAGCGATCAGCAGTGAGACTTTTGGGCCTGGTAAATCCTAAATAAGACATACTTCCTTCCTTCATTTATAGTCAAATTAATGTTTCCTGAGGATACGCAATGGAATGTCTTAAGGAGAGGGGGTTTGGCAACCAGCACCATGTAAACAAAGTTCGGAAGGTTGATGGAACAACAAATAAAATAAAATTCCGATATGCTGATGATCTCTTGAAGACAAGTTCTCCCGCATTGTCCATCAGACGCGTCAAATGAAAGCCCGATTGTCACCCAGTATATCATCACTCGCGTTACGTACTTCGATCGATTATCTAAGACTAACGGTAGTCCTGTCGATCTATGGTGAAGGTAGGCTGGGTCAGAGGGGACCCAGCTCAAACCTCTTTAGTTGCCAGGCTGCTTCGAAGAAAGGCTCACATTCAAAATTACTTATGGATGACTGACCGGATTCAGCCTTTTACTTGCCTAACAAATAAGGCGACAACATCATCTCCACGTTCGACTAGAAAGGGAATTCCCTTTCTCCGACTTTTGTTTACTGTCCTTATACTTCAATGATCCTTTGATGTGCCCTTGCAGAGAACGGCGAAACATAATTATCTGTGAGAAAGCTCCCAGAATTTCATTTCTAGTAGGCACTGGTAGGGTAATCGGGCTAACCCAATCATTGCCACCTGGGGAATTGAGTTGATGGGAGGTAGATCTGGTTACAATTCACAAGCCTACAAATTTCACCATTCCACGTAGAACGGAGGGAGAAGAAATATAGCTAATGTATGGCGACATGTCGAGGGCACGGGAGTGACATCCGGAAACTACCTATTATTGGTGTAAATAAGCTAAGGAAGGAAAGATAAGCGTTAGAATTGTTAGCGGCTGTTCACACGCTTCTCCTTCATACCTGCACAAAATTCTGAAGCGTCTCAATTCATAAAGGAATAAGGGCGTCATCCTCCTTGTGCCAATCTTACCACGGCCTTAGGTACCCAAGGAATTAAATGAAGATAAGTAGAGAATGCACGTTCCTGGTCTTTAACTCTGTCGCGGTACCTGGAAAGGACCAGTCACGTGTTCCTCGGTTCATCCAACCGCGCTACCAGGGGTCCATGAGGGATTGTTCTTTGGGTTTTACCAACCCAATCATTACACACAAAACTATTTATTAACTGGTTAACCACTTGGTAAGGGGCACAGAAGGTAGGTACTGAGGGTTCCACAGATATGAAGATAATATGAGCGCGTCAAATCATGATATACAATCGTCCAGGTCATAAATGGAGCTGGAGAACGTGTGCACACCGTCATTAGAATTGAGAATTGCGTCGTAATTTCATTAAATGACTGGAGGGGGAGGATTTTCCCGCGAATGCGGTAGCCTTTCGCATCGCGGGTTCCTTTAAGCAGTAGATGCAGCATTGGCAGAAGAGGATCTGGTGCCAAAAATAAATATTTAGCAACACAGTCAGCAACAACACCTGCTACCCACCGACAACAGCAGCCACCAAGGCAATCACAGCAACCCACGAAACAGCTTGTAATTGCTAAGAGAGTTCCGGTTAGGATGGTTAGATGACGGCAATTTTCAGACCAGACGGAGAAACGCACCTGATACGATACCTTCCAAACATCCCGCAAGACAACCGATAAGATCAACTAATACGTCACCTATTTGTGCGGTACGTGAATATCTTAACAAAGGTATAGATATTTCAAAATCTTACCTATACAGGAAAATATGCCTAATGTCAAATACGTGAATATCCATGGCTACAAAAGCTTGATGGAAGCTTTCGGAATGCAATCTTACCTCCTATACAACTAAATATTACACTAATGAAATGTCCTCAAAGTAATTCCTATAAAAGCAGTAATTTGTGAACCTACCCCATCGTTGCTAGGAGAGTGGGGGTATGTGTGGGACTTCACCTTCTCACTGTTCGTTCTGGCTTAAATAGGAGTCACGAATAGGGGGATGCACCTAACACATGATAGGAGGACATGGCAACGCACGGGTGTACAAATTGGTATTTCCATGACAGATTCTTGGGTCGACCCATAACGACCCATAAGAGTAACCAACCCATCGTGGTCCACAACGGGATTCGGGGATGAGCATCCAGAAGCTCTTTGGTTGGATCCTCTCCATCCACACTCGATTAATATCCTTGGAGACACTGGAATGAAAGGTGAGTCATAAAGTCCTTAAGAATGCTTAGGAAGGAATAATCTTGGCTTTCCTCACTGGCCATACACCGTGAGGATAGGTGTTCTCGAGTTGACAACCATCCCGACACCTGCAGTTTCCCCCATTACGGACGGCTTTAAAATGATGCAAATTCATGAGTATAGGTGTCTTCTTCTGGTGACGTATGAAACTGACTGTGGAATATAGGGCACCGTGCCCAAAGTCAACTTGTATGGGGAGTAGTTCAGAGTCCGGACAGGCCTGCCAAACGGAACGGACACGAACAAGCAGGTAAAATTAATACCTGACAGAAACGGAAATCAAATTCAAGGTAAAAGAGAGGGACCAAATTCCCAGAGCAATTAAGAAAAGCGGGGTGAGAGACCACTTCTTCCAGTATCGGAAGTAAAAAAACCCTATGTCATAAGACAGACAACATCCAAATGTCACTCAAAATATGCAAACCCCCTTCTTGAAAATCAATCATCCTCAATGAATTTACCAATTGACCGATGACATCCTATATGAGCGTCGATGTCAAATAACAATCAGTGATAAATCCCAAAGAGTCATAATACCTGAAGAGGCTCCGAATTCGAAGGGAGTTAACCTGCTTCTTGCTTATTAGGGAACTGAATAAGAAAGATCGATTCTTACGGCGGATACAGCTGGAGAGGACCCCATAGCTGTCCGGTTACGAAGAGCGGGGTAGGTTTCCACATGGTGTCTCAGTAGCGTTCCTTACGCGGCACAGCGTAGACAATCAAGAAGCTTTAGAGGTTGACTAGATTTCCTTGGCTGTCAAAGCTGAAGATAAGTGGAGAGGTATTTGCTGAGCAGAAGAGATCTCAGAAGTGCTTGAGAGAATTGGATGCCGCTTAGGTACCTGAAACTCGACGCGGGGCACATATGGATCGATCATCCCGAGTGACATGCTGTCTTGGTCGAATAATGTGCTGTCATGTCCTTCGAAGACTGTCAACCTCCTAGAAACGAGTAAGAATCTAGGGTAGATGGAAATGGAGCGTAATCCTTACTTTACAAAATGGAATCCTTGCACGATTCTATAGAAAAGACGTTTATCCACAGAATTCCGAGAGTTGTATGCTTGGAGATGGGAAGTAATTAATAATAAAGCGTTCGCAGAAACTATTTAGCCACCCGCAGTAGCCATAGCAGACGATTCAGCACATCATTCGATGGCAGGGTTGGATTTGCATCTCAATTCAATTAACCAGGCACGTTTATTTGTGGCTGGTATATTGCGATAACGGGTCATGAATCCGGATTTCAAGAGAATAGGTGACGTCCGAGCCATGATTGAATATGATGGTGGGATCATCGGTAATGTACTGATTGTGCTGAGAGTTGGCAGACTTCAGCGGAATCATTTGGCGATCTGGCACTCCCAACCCTGAACACTTATTCATAAGTCGTTCCTATTTCAAGCCAAACGCGGCTGAAGCGCATATCTATTGCTTGCACTGTGCAAAAGCCGAATCACAAGCGTAAATAACAACCACTATGGAAATGGTATAGCAAAAAAAAATTTTTTTTTTGAAAATGGAGGCAAAAATGACAATTTCGTCTCACAGATGAAGTCTCGGAGTTTTAAGAAGCAATGTGGACAAACGAATCTATCCGCCCTCGGTGATTTCTTGGGCGTGGTAGAAGCAGCGAGGAAAGAACAGTGGTTTGACAGCAAGGTGATCCTGTCAAAGTGCGCCGAAGCCTCGGAAACTCCCACGGTAGTTACAAACCTTGCTTGTCTCAGTTGTCACTTACTGTCAGAGGTTCGACCGTGTCATCTTCTCCGTTCTTCAGATCCATGAAATTTTATTTTGTAAAAACGCAAACCATTCCACCAACATTTTGTAACAATACGAAGGCCAATGCAATCGAAAGAAGTCGCCGTGGGCTCTATTCCTGTCTCAATGATTGATCGCTGGAAACCGACTCGACAAGCTTTCTTATCTTTGGTGATGGCATAGATCTCCATACCTATGTCCTTTCTGGGGTCCTCAAACGACCGCAACGCCGTCCTTCACAAAAGCGGATCCGCGATCTGTCCTTCGGCAGGAATGGGCCAGAACAGTTACCAGTTCCTCATCCGAATACCTGCCACGATACAATTAATAATGATTAATTTTGGTGACGGTTCTTGAACATCCCGAGCACTCCGCCCCTTGTCCCTGATACCAAACACAGCTCATTATTCTACGCTTATGGGATAATATAAAGTGCTAACTATGTCTTCGTTCAATCTTTTGCACTGTGCATCCCCCGCCTCCCCCTCGTTGAGCTTTCGTCAACATGCGCTTCCAAAGTGCCGCACTGGTTTCCTTCACCGCGCTCCTTGCAACAGTCCAAGCCACTGGCCTCAACCAGTACAAACAGCGCTCTCTGGTCGATGTTTGCGCTAACGTCAATGCTCAGCTCAACATCGGAGGCATCGTGTTTGGAACGATTCAGATCTGTCTCTGCATTTCCACACTCCCTCAGCTCCTGCAAACCCACCCTGTTCTCAAGGCTGCAGTTTTACGTTTGGGAGCAGCGTCCGTGACTGCCCAGATGAACAACCTGGTGCGTATTACAGTCCCTAACGAAAACTCACCCCCTCAACTCTACAATTTCAGATTGCAAGTGCTCCTGATTACAAGCAATGCCAATATCCGGACCACTGTCAGCCATTCTGCGGCGCCAACCCGTGCTCGTTCACCTGCACCGATGGCTTCTTCCCCTCCCCAGTCATCAACCCAACTTCCTGCCTTTGCCCTGCCCCCTTCACAGTCTGTAACGGAGTTTGCGGAATCTTCCTTACCTGCACTTCTCAGAAGGCAAAACGTGATGTTGAGTGGCGTAATAGTCAATGTGAACATGGGTTCAGCGCTTGCGGCGTCTTGGGCTCCTCCAAGCTTGACTATGAATGTGTTGATGTTAGAAATGATTTATGGAGCTGTGAGTTGACGTTTTCAGATTTATGGGTTTCGTGAATCATTTCCTATGATATTGATGGATCTGTTTCACAGGTGGTGGATGCGGAATTCCCTTGCTCCCAGCGGACCCTGTTGGCACTGATTGCACAGCGATTCCCGGTGTCCTCGATGTTCAATGTGCTTCCAGCCGTTGCGTCGTCGAACGCTGTAAGAAGGGATACTTTGTCAGCGAAGACAAGACCACCTGCCTTTCTGAAAACGGCACAAGCCATGCAACTCCGCTTTTCATGGAAAATACCAAGGGTCTCTCTTACCAGTCATAGGACTGGATATGGTTCACTGAAAACCTTATTAAACCGGGATTCAGAACTTTTTAGATATTACTGCAGTGCACGACCTTCACATTCCCCGCCTTCCCCCTTGAACCCCACCTTCCCCTTTTCTTCTCGGAAATATCTATAACTTCTACAAATTGAATAGCTCACTATGCTGTTAGGTGTTTATTGGGCTTCCAGGTTAGGTTCAGTTCCTTTGTTTTAATTTTATATGCGCCCGACGTGATATGTCTGCCTGCTTAATCATTGCATATTAGAAGTTTGAATATCCCCCGTTTTCTGGGAAGCTGTCGTTAGAGCTGCTAGAGCTCCTATACAGCGGAGAAGTTGTTACGGAGTACTGGGGATACACCATGTTTTTTCCCGCATATCTTTTCAGGAAATGTGTAAGTAAACGGTCCGTGGAGTGTCAACGCACAGTATTGCGGTTAGTTCTTACCACGCCAGAAAACGTGAGGGCTGTATAACTTAGGTACTTCTGCGAAGGGCTCTCGAGAAGCGTGAGGAAGTCTGATTTCTAACGCCCAGAGGCGTTTATAATAATGCAATGAGGCGATCAGCGCCAACTGTACCTATCCAAAAATCAGACCATGTGTGGGGCACACTTCGAAGATGCTCGATGTCGGAAGTGACGGTATCCTAGCTCTGGAAAATATCCCAATGCGCTATCAGGAACAGCGCATTCGGAGATTCTGTCTTCTGCACAGCGACACCTTGCAGTTCTATACAATCAAAGACGTATGTCAATACAGTTTCGAATTTAGAGGATGTTCGAATGTGATGTCGGGTATCAACCAGCCAATTTGGCCAAATGTATAGCTCCGACTTAGAAGGCAGAGGGGGTCCATCCACCGTCTGCCACGAGTATCTGTACGTCTGTAAGTGAACAGATATAGGAGCGCCGAACAGAAGGATAAATACCGACCTTATTCGTCATATAAGCGTTAACAGTGAGTAACTCCACCAGAGAAGCGATTTCTTCCGGTTCTCCGAAACGGCCAACAGGAATTCTTGCCTGAGGAGGACGGAAGTAATATACACGAAGAATGTTATAAAGGATCCAAAGGAGGAAGGAAGCGTACCATTAATTCAGGAGTACTTTGAGGGAACATCCCTGTATCTTAACCATGGGAGTAAGTCCACAATCCCCACAATCATGTCCGGAATACTACATACTTGTTATCAGGGCAGGAGCCACTGCATTGGCCGTCTATTCGTGCCACTCAGAAAAATGTTGGGTTGTGAATAACCATATATCACTCACGATGCCTTCTGATGCGTACCTTCCTGCCAACCAATGAATCAAACCATGCATGGCACTCTTTGAGGAAGCATAATGTGGTCCAATAACACCGCCTGTTCCCGCAGCGACACTGAATGGAACATGCTTACTGTTACTTTGTTTTCGTTTGAATTTGCCAATACTTTAAATACGTGCCTTGAACAAAATATAATCCTACCCCATTTCTTGGACTCCATTGATGGAAGGCAGAGTTGTGTAAGCTAATGGATTACCTCGCAGTCAACATTCTCTTTCACGAATTACGTATTCGCCACCTAGGGAGAGATCACTCACCAAAAAGTGCACCCCTGTGTTTGTGCGCCATGTCTCTTCAAAAAGGTCTACAGATATGTCCTGGATATTTCCTTTGGGTCCAATGGTTTTCCCAAGAATCCCAGCATTGCAAAAAAGTATGTCAGGATCACCCATTGCATTCCTTATGGCCTGGTGGAGAGCTTTCACAGCCTCGTAAGAGGATAAGTCGGCCTATGACGGAGGAATCAAGAAAGGGGATCTATGAGGTGTTCAAATAAGCGAATGTTATTACCTGAAATGAAGCGGCTTTGACTCCAAGGGCTTCAAGTTCCTTCACAAGTTCCTTGGCTACTTCTCCCGCAGAGTGGTAGTGAACAGCTATCGAGGCTCCTTTAGATGCAAGTGATTTCGCTGTTGCCTTTCCTATTCCACCAGTGCAACCTGTTATCAAGGCGAGTTTTCCTTCCAGCGGCAATGCAGTCATGGTTACCGTCTACGAGGAAATGCTAGATAACGTCGGTCGCGGGCTTACTAATTTCCAAGGAATGTGTAAGGATGTATACTAATTTTAGCGGCGCAATATTTATACATTCGGATGTCCGCCTATTTTGCTGGGTTGTTATCTGCCATATTATCTGCTTGGGAAAGCTGGCGCTTATGGTGCTCCCCCTTCTCCTGTGGTCAAATACGCATTTATATTTCTGTAGATATTTGAGTGAATAATGATACATTTTAAAGATTTATAGTATAAAATAATTGGGATTTGGGGGAGCTAACAGAACACCATCAACCGATCTGTTATCTGCCACGGCTCAGTGTCTGTCTCTACATCAATTTCAACATCTGCCCTCGCAATTTGCTCCATTTCACTCCTATTTAAATCCTACCGGTATTAGCCTGTGTAATTCTATTTATATTTAAAATTCCGTCACTTGTCACAGATATGTTGCAACATCTCCCTCCTCCCTATGTCCCTGCGCTGATTAGGCTTCTTATGTTGTTGTAGCATGCCTAGTGTCGTCCGAAGGGCTCTAACCATGGAAAAGGTCCTGATGGACAGAAATTTATATTTAACACCTAATTTTGGATATAGGAAACATTTATTGTACAGCTGTGCCAGAGTCCTTTAAAAGAAATTCTTCTTCTTCTTCTTCTTCTCCTCCCCCTCCTCCTCCTATAAGTACCAGCATCCAGCATGTAGATATATATCTATACATTTAATATGTGATTTTGAACATAGAAATATTACTGTACAGCCCCACCAGAGTTCCCTTTTGTTAAGAAAATAAATAGAACTTTCTTCTTTTATGAACACCAGAATCTAGGATTACTGGAGGCAAAATGTAATTCTCTAAACTGGAAAATCTTGGGGATAGAGCTCCATTTATTATAATTTTCAGCAGCCAAAAATTCAAAAGATTTTATAATTGTTTCAGCATTTCAACTGTAGGAAAATGAAAAAAGAAAAGAAAGAAACCACTGCTGGGATATCTTGGAAAGTGATAGTATTTCTTGTGTAAATTTTTTTTTCATATTTTTCAAGATGTAAGTGAAAATTAGTACTGTTTTTACCATTTACACTGGATTCTTGAGACTGAGATTGAAATTCGATGAAAATGTTGAAGATATTACTGTGTTCAGAGATATTTCTTTAGTGTTTTCTTTGCATTCTTATACAGTTTTTCTACATTGCAACTCCTAAAAAAACTATATTTTCTTTAGGACTTTCATCCACTGAAAACCCTAATAAAAGGTGCTCTATTTACAGTATTTTGTCATGCTTTCCCTTCTTTGAAAATTCTGTTATGTCACAAAAATCGAAAAAGCCTGATCAGGTCTGACATCCTACTGGCTGGTCCTGACCAGCAAAGGTTGGAAGCTGACAGCACCTGAAATGACTTGACCAGCAAGAGTGCTGATCTGGCAGTGACTGATCTGCAAGAGTGCTGACCTGATAGAACCTGAACTTCTGGCTGACCAATCTGACTAGCCTCTGACACTTTACTGTCAGATTAGCACAAAAAAAAATTCAACATTGATTCATTGTATTGGTAGACTGTTAGATCACCCACACTTTTTAGGAGGGCAGGTTCTGGAGCCAATGAGGCTGGAGAGATGCCCCAGCACATCCTGGGTTGAACTGCAGCTGGAAGAATGATATATAATTGGCACCATCTGCATCACCTATCCAACTCCTGTGCCTGGGCCAACTCTGTATTGTGGTTAGCCACCGAATAGCAATTCTTAAACAAGGGATTTTGCAGCAATGGAGAAAGCTGACCCTATATAGTGTGATAATTTTCAGTAATATTTGCAAGCTACTTTGGTGCAGTGGTTTTTAGTGCATGACTCATTTTTCGCAAGGTGCAGGTTCAACTCCAGCTGTTGACGATGGGTACTTTCAAACACAACCCCAACATCTGATGGTATAAACATAAATTGCAAACAACTGTTACAAGTAAGTTCATAGATGATATTAATACTAATTATGAGCAGAGTAGTATAGTATCTATATAAAATATATAGTAATGATAAAAAACAAGGGAATGCAAATGAAGTGTGATGCAAGACAAGAAATGAAAGAAAAGTAGAAGGTGAAAATGAAATTTTACCAATTTATCTAGGACTATTTGACAAGGCCTGAAGATGCCTGATCAGCCTGACCAGGGAAGGGTAGCCTGACAATGCCTAACCGTCCTTGTCATCCTGATCAGCCTGACCAGGCTGGGGTCTGTCTGACAGCCTGATCAGGCACAACCAGACATGAAAGGAAGGTTTTGATTTTTGCAATATATACTTCCAGTGATTTTGAATATATAAAACATTTCTTCATAGCCACACCAGTGTGTCTTTTTCTCTTCTCTTCAAACTTCATCACCTGGTATGTAGACAGAAATGTACACTAATAGGCAATTTTGAATATATATTATATTCATCATATAGCTGTGCTGGAACTTCTCCCCAATCCCTTCTTTTCTTTTTCTTTCTTCTTTCTCTTCTTTTTCAAACTCTGTTACCCAGCAAAGTGGTAG
>Ga0157379_10003181_pt1 | contig 13909 bp, 12 predicted proteins | sample S25metaG_FD_121802 | JGI IMG/M metagenome (GOLD analysis project Ga0157379, IMG submission 121802) | Switchgrass rhizosphere microbial communities from Kellogg Biological Station, Michigan, USA - S2-5 metaG | ecosystem: Host-associated > Plants > Roots > Rhizosphere > Soil | place: USA... | reverse complement strand
CAGGCGCGCCTTCTCTCCGCCAATCCGGCGCGCGGGGAAGCGGCGCTCTCCTTCCGGACCGGCGCGGAAGGGCGCGTTCGCGCCCGCGTCTTCAACGCGAAGGGGGAGCTGGTCCGCACGATGCTCGACGCCGTCCGCTCCGCGGGCGTGCACACGGTTGCCTGGGACGGCCGGGACGAGCGCGGGCAAGCCGCGCCGAGCGGCATCTACTTCCTGCGCATCGACGCCAACGACGCCGTCGCCACCCGCAAGGTGGCCTTCTTGCGCTGACCCGGACGCGGGGCTAGAGTCGCTCCGTTCCGATCGGGCCCGCCCACGCGCCGCCCCGTTCATCCCGCCAAGGAGGACCGCATGAATCGCACGGCACGGACCGCCCTCTTCCTCGCCCTCGCCCTGATGCCGGCCGCCGCGCGCGCCAACGACGTCCCGACGACGACCACGACCCAGGTCGTCCATCCCGTTGACACGAAGGAGACCCAGCTCCAGCGCATCCAGCGCATGGTCGCGAAGATCAACCAGGAGGCATCCACGCCGGAGGGAGAGGCCAGCGTCGTTGCGCGCATGTCGAAGGCCTATGCGGTGCATCCCGACACGCTCCAAACGCAGCACGCGAACTGGGGGCTCGGGTACGGCGAGATCTCGATGGTGTACGGCTTCGCGCGCTCGAGCAAGAAGAAGGCGACGCCCGACCAGGTGGTCGAGATGCGAAACTCCGGCATGACCTGGGAGTCGATCGGCCAGGAGCTGGGCGTGAAGGTGGACAACGTCTCGACGCGCATGAAGAAGAGCACCAACCCCAAGCCGACGCCGCACAAGTAGACATGGCGTCCCGCCGAAAGCCTGCGCCGAAGAGGACGCGTCCGTCTCCGAAGCGTCCGCTCGCGAAGGGCGTGTCCCACGAGGCCTCCCCGGAGCTCGAGGCGTGCGCGTGCGTGACCGACCTCGAGGGGATCGCGAAGCAGAAGCTCCCGAAGGGCGTGTACGACTACTACGCGGGAGGCGCCGAGGACGAGCAGACCGTGGCGGCCAACCGCGACGCCTATCGCCACGTCTACCTGAGGCCGCGCGCGCTCGTCGGCGTGGCCCGCGTGGACACGGCGACGACCGTGCTCGGCATTCCGGTCTCGCTCCCGGTGCTTCTCGCGCCGGTTGCGTACCAGAGGATGGCGGATCCGCAAGGCGAAGCGGCGACGGCACGCGCCGCCGCGGCCGCGGGCACGGTCATGGTGGTGAGCACGATCGCGACCACGAGCCTCGAGGATGTCGCTGCCGCCGCGCCCGCTGCGCCGCGCTGGTTCCAGCTCTACATGGCGCCCGAGCGCGAGATCTCGGAGCACCTGATCGCCCGCGCGGAAGCCGCGGGATATCGGGCGCTCTGCCTCACGGTCGACACGCCGCTCCTCGGTCGCCGCGAGCGGGATGTCCGGAATCGATTCAACCCTGGGATGGCGCTCGCCAACTTCGAAGGCGACATCGCGTGGATGCCCCGCACGCAGACGGGCTCGGGGTTCGCGGTCGGCGCGAGCCGGCTCCTCGATCCCTCGCTCACGTGGGAGACGGTGCGCTGGATGCGCGACCGTACGAAGCTCCCCATCATCGTGAAGGGAGTCATCGCCGCCGCGGACGTCGAGCCCGCGATCGAGGCCGGCGTCTCCGCGATCGTGGTGTCGAACCACGGAGGCCGCCAGCTCGATGGCTGCGAGCCGACCCTGGCCGCGCTTCCGAACGTGGTCGAGGCCGCGGCGGGCCGCCTCGAAGTCTATGTGGACGGCGGCGTCCGGCGCGGGACCGACGTGTTGAAAGCGCTGGCGCTCGGAGCGCGCGCGGTGCTCGTGGGGCGCCCGATCGTGTGGGGGCTCGCGGCCGGAGGCCACGCCGGAGTGGCCACGGTGCTCGACATGCTGAGAAGCGAGCTCGCGATGGCCATGGCCCTCTGCGGCTGCCCGACGATCGACGCCATCGGGCGCGAGCTGGTCGTGACGCGCTTCGCGCCGGAGCCGCTTCAACGCGCTTGACCCCCTCCGGGGTCGAGCGCACGCTTGAGCCATGCGCTCCGAGATTTCCATCCATATCAACGCGCCCCCCGACCTCGTCTACTCGCTCGTCGCCGACCTCGACCGCTGGGATCAGTGGCTCTCCCACTATCGCTACGTCCGGGTGCTCGACCGCACGGACGACGGCGTGCGCGCGGCCATGAGCGCGTGGCGCGGACCGATTCCCGTCTTCTGGCACGCGGTGCAGAAGGCGGAGTCGACGTCCCGCACCATTCGCTTCCGCCACGTGCGCGGGATCACGGCGGGCATGGACGTGCTCTGGACCATCGAGCCCGAGGAGAACGGGACGAGGGCGAAGATCCTCCACGATCTGGATCTCAAGTGGCCCGTGATCGGACCGTGGTTCGCGGACCACGTGATCTCGCGCGGCTTCATCGATCCGATCGCGGGGCGCACCCTCAGGAGCTTCAAGAACATCGCGGAGCTGATTTGAGCGAAGGCTCCCATCCGAGGCGAGCGGTGGTCACGGGCCTCGGCCTGGTGACTCCGATCGGCATCGGCGTGCCCGCCTTCTGGGAGGGCGTGACGACGGGGCGCCAGGGCGTCGGCCCCCTCACCCGCTTCGACGCGTCGGCGCTCCGAACGCGGATCGCGGGCCAAGTGGACGACTTCGATCCCAACGATCACGTGGATGGGAAGCACAGGCGCCGCCTCGACCGCTTCGCCCACTTCTCCATCGCCGCCACACGCATGGCGCTCGAGGACGCCGGCCTCACCATCGGCTCGAACGGCACGCCCAGCGGGATCGCGTCGGATCGCGCCGGCTCGGCCATCGGCTCGGCACTGGGCGGTCTCCCCGGCTCCGAGGCGGACCACGCCGAGTTCCTCGAGCACGGACCGAAGTCCATCCCGCCGAGCCTCGCGCTTCGCGTCTACGCGGGAGCCGGCGTGTGCAACGTCGCGATCGAGTTCGGCGTGCGCGGTCCGGCGTTCGGAAACTCGAACTCCTGCGCGTCGGGCGCGATCGCGATTGGCGAAGCTCTCGGGATGATCCGGAGCGGCGACGTGGATGCCGTGGTCGCCGGCGGCGTCGAGGCGCCGCTCGCGCCGCTCACCTTCGCGGCGTTCACCGTGATCCGCGCCATGTCCACCGCGAACGAGGTGCCGGGAGAGGCCTCGCGTCCGTTCGACGCGCGGCGTGACGGCTTCGTGATGGCGGAGGCGGGGGCGATCCTGATCCTCGAGGAGATGGGGCACGCCGTGCGGCGCGGTGCGCGGATCTACGCGGAGCTGCGCGGATTCGCGAGCACGAACGACGCGCATCACATGACCGCTCCGCATCCCGAGGGCCTGGGCGCGCGCATGGCGATGCGGAAGGCGCTCCGCGACGCGCGACTCTCGACCGAGGAGGTGGAGCTGATCAACGCGCATGGATCGTCCACTCCACTCAACGACAAGATCGAGACCCTCGCCATCAAGGAGGTGTTCGGGGAGCGGGCACGGCGGATCCCCGTGAGCGGAACGAAGGGGATGCACGCGCACGCGCTCGGGGCGTCGGGAGCGGTGGAGGCCGCCATCGCGGCGCTCTCGATCCACGAGGGATGGGTTCCCTCGACCACGAATCTGCGACAGCCCGATCCGGAGTGCGACCTCGATTACGTGCCGGGAGCGGGGCGGCGCGCGACGGTGCGGACGGTGCTCTCGAATTCCTTCGGATTTGGAGGCACCAACGCGTGCCTCGTCTTCAGCGGAGTGTCGTAGCCGCTAGCGCCGCGTCGCGAGCCCGAGGTTGGTCGCGACCCAGAGGTCCTCGTCCCGCCCGTTCAGTTTCGTGAAGTAGAGGGACTTGCCGTCCGCCGACCACGTCGGCTTCATGCATCCCCCCATGTTCGTGAGCGGGAAGGCCTTTCGCGTCACGATGTCGATCACCCAGATGTTCTGGATGCCGTTCGCGTTCCGGCCGAACGCGATCCACTTCCCGTCGGGCGACCACGATGGCCAGGTGTCCTCGGCGGTTCCATTCTCCGCCGCCGAGATTCCGGTGAGCTTCGTCTCGGCGCCGCCGCCGGCGGGGATCTTGAACACGCGGAACTGCGAGAAGAGCGCGCTCTGCTTCGCCTGCATGCCGTTGCCGACGTTCACCGTGCGAGTCGAATCGAAATCCTTGGAGACGTAGGCGATCCACTTGCCGTCCGGCGACCAGACCGGATGTCCCGGGCTCCCTTTGCTGTGCGTGATCTGGCGCGCGGGCGGTCCGTTGATCTCTCCGGCCGATGTCATCAAGTAGAGATTGAATCCATAGAGCGAATTGGGATCGCCGCGGCTGGACGGGAAGCAGATCCGCTGGCCGTCCGGCGAGTAGACGGGAAACCGCTGACTCCCCGCGGCGCGCGAGAGCGGCTTAGGTTTGCCGCCGGGAGCCAACGGAATCGCGTAGATGTTGTACGGGCCCGAGCGCGTGGATACGTAGAGGATGGTCTTGCTGTCGGGGGACCAGGTCGGCGTCATGACGCGGGTTGGCATCCAGCGGCCATTGACGCTCACCGAATCCGGATCGGACGTGACCCTGCGCGGCGATCCACCCCCCGCGGGCATCACCCAGATCTGGCTCGAGCCGCTCCGGTTGCTCTGGAAGGCGACCCACTTCCCGTCCGGGGACGGGGCAGGATCGGTGTCCGTGACCTTCGGATTCTGGAGAAGCGGCCTGTACTGAATGGCTTGGGCCCGCACGGACGAAGCGCCGAGCAGGGTCAGGAAGGCCAGCAAGAAGGGAACGATATGTGGACGATTCATGGGGTTCCTCTTCGTGAACCCGCGAGCGCCCAATCGGTTCCGGCGCTCACGGACGTGGAGTGAAGCCCTCTCCGGCCGTCAGGATCTCGTAGGAGGCCACGCTCAGCGCGTGGCGGCGGAGCTGGCTCCAGGGGCGATCTAAAAGGTAGCACTTGAGCAGCGCCAGCACGACCTGGTGGGACACGACGGCGACGAGCCCGTCCTTCTCGTCGTGCTTCGCGAGGATCTCGCGCATCGCCTGAACCGCGCGCTCGTGCACCGCCTGCAGCGTCTCGCCGCCGGGGAGCGACACCGCGGTGGGATCGTCCCGCCACTTCAAGTAGAGCGGAAGATCGGGCAGCTCCGATTCGAGCATCCCTTCCCAGTCCCCATGATCGATCTCGTTGAATCGAGGATCCGAGACCACGCCGAGCGAGTGCGGCCCCGCGACGTACGACGCGGTCTCGAGCGCGCGAGGCAGCGTGCTCGAGTAGACGGCCTGGAGCGGCACTTCCCAGAGGAGGCGCGACAGCCCGCGCGCCTGCTCCTTGCCGGCGTCGTTGATGGATGCGCCCTGGCTGCCCTGCACGCGCCGCTCGCGATTCCAATCGGTCTCGCCGTGGCGCACGAAGACGATGTCCCGGCCGGCCGGCATGGTGACTCGGTCTAGATCCGCCCGTCCCGAACGAGGATCTCCGCGTTCAGGATGGCCGCGCCCGCGGCTCCGCGAATCGTGTTGTGTCCGAGCGCCTCGTACTTCCATTCGAGGACGGGACAGGGGCGGAGCCGTCCGACCGTGACTCCCATGCCTCCCGCGCGATCGGCGTCGAGGCGGGGCTGCGGCCGATCCTCTTCGGAGCGCGCTTCGATCGGCTGGTCGGGCGCGCTCGGGAGGCCGAGCTTCTGGAGCGGACGGAAGCCCTCCCACGCGTCGAGGATCCGCTTCCGCGTGGTGCGCGTCTGGAGGCGCAGACTGATCGCGTTCAGATGTCCATCCACCACCGGCACGCGGTGGCAAAGGGCGCTCACCTGGAATTCGGCGTGCACGATTCCCTTCGGGCCGATGCGTCCCAGGATCTTCTGCGTCTCGCTCTCGATCTTGCCCTCTTCGCCCCCGGGGATATACGGCACGACGTTCCCGAGGATGTCGAGGGACGGGACGCCGGGATAACCGGCGCCGCTCGCAGCCTGGAAGGTAGTGACGATCACCGCCTCGACGCCGAAAGCGCGATGAAGCGGCGCCAGGGACATCGCGATCACGATGGTCGAGCAGTTGGGATTCGTGACGAGCCCGCCGCCGTTCTTGTAGGGCTGGACCTCGAGCAGCTTCATGTGATCCCGGTTCACCTCCGGGATCGCGAGCGGCACGTTGGGGTCCATGCGATGGTTGCGGGCGTTCGAGGAGACGAGATGTCCGCGGCTCGCGTACTCATGCTCCAGCTCGCCGGCCACCGAGGCGTCGAGCGCGGAGAAGAGGACGCGGCCTTGCAGCTCGTCCCCGGGCGCGCGCACGCGAAGCTTCGCGACGTCGGCGGGTATGCGGGTCGTGAGCTTCCAGCGCGAGCCGATGGCCTCGGCGTACGGCTTGCCCGCGCTCTGGTCCGACGCCAGGATGTCGACGATCTCGAACCAGGGGTGGCCTTCGAGCAGCTGGACGAAACGCTGCCCGACCGTTCCCGTGCCCCCCAGCACGGAGACCGGGATCTTCTTGCGCGGGAACGGCGCGCCGTTCTTGCGCCCCGAACTCGTTGTGGCGGCTCGCTTTCTTGACGGCATAGACGTCCGATGATACGGTTCCACGCGCGTTTGCCGCAACGTCATTCCCCTTCCTCCGGAGCGCCCCGCTTGATTCCACGAATCGCACCGACGCTCCGTTCGCGCGCCCGGCGCCGGGTCCTCGCGTTGGTCGTCGCCGCGCTGGCGCTCTTCGGCGCGGCTCCGGCCCTCGCGCAGGCGCTGCTCGAGCCGATCCCGTTGAGCGCCGACTTCTCCTCGATCACGCTGGTCCCCGGCGTTCCGACGCCGGTCGGCGTGAACGTCCGTGAGCGGAACGGCGTGGCGGCCACGCTCACCAGCGCGCGGGCCGATTTCTATGCCGGGCCGCTCCCGCCCGGACACCTATCGGCCGTTCCGATCCGATCCATCACCCTTCCCTTCCACGCATCGATCCCGCGCCTCGGCACCGCGCGGCTCAATGTCGCCGTCACGCTGCCTCCCGATCTCGCGCGGCAGGCGCCGGGCGGAATCCTGGGATTCGGTCTCGTCTTCGAGGGCACGGACGAGCTGGGCTCGCCGGTGACCTTCCAGGCGATTTCCGGCCCGGTCGCCTCGCCCCCCGACACGCTGACGGCCGTGGCGGCCGCACAGGTCGTCCCCACCATGGCGTCGACGCTCGCGATCCAGTCGATCGCGCTCGAGAAGCCGCTGCCCGGCGCCGCCTACGCCGCCGGCGACACCGTGCGCGTTCGCGCCGTGGTCACGGGATTCGGCACCGGCAGCTTTCGCGTGCTCGTGACGATGGACGGCGATCCGGTCGCGATGGAGAACGGTTACATGGAGTCGGGCCGGCCGGTCACGATCGAGTCGCGAGGGCCGATGCCGTCGCGCCGCCTGGGCGAGCACCAGCTCCACGTCATCATCGAGTGGCCGCAGAACGTGGCGGCGCGTCCGGTCACGATCGTGTGCATGCCGCCCCCATCGGGCATCGCGCCGCCGCCCAAGCCGGAGGAGGCGGACACGCTCCAGACCGACGTCCCGCCGCCGCGCCCGCCTTCGGCATTCACGCTCGACGCCACGTATCTCGCGATCGGCAAGAGCGAGTTCCGCGACGAGGAGTCCGCGGGGCTCGCCTGGTCGGCGTGGCGCGCCCACTACGCGATCTCGAAGACCGCGGACCTGAGCGCGAACGCGACGTGGCGGCTCCGCATGGACGAGCCGGAGAACGGAAGCGGGTCCCCGGAGCAGATGGACGTGAAGCTCGGGCTCGAGAAGGGCTCGGTCGCGATCGGCGATCTCGCCCCCTCGCTCGCGGCGGACGCACCGCTCCTCGCGAGCCCGGTGCCGCGGCGCGGCGGCGAGCTCGAGTGGCGCGGCACGCCGCTCGGAACGCTGCAGGGCTTCGTGGCTCTGGATTCGCGACCGAGGTCCGCGGCGGGAACCCTGGACCAGCTCCGGTCGGATCTCTACGCAGCGCGGCTCGCGCACGCGTTCGCGAGCGAGCGGATCAAGGCCGCGCTCTACGGAGGGTACGTTCGCGACGATCCCACCGCAGGGGCGCCCGACTCCGTGGTGCGCACGCAGGAGCTGTTCGGCGGCTCCGGGTCGGCCACGCTCGGCGCCACATGGAGCCTGACCGCGGAGGCGATCACCGTGCGCCACCGCGCGATCGAGGGCGTGGAGTCCAGCCGGTCGCGCGTCGGCGTGCAGGGTGCGCTTCACGGCGTGGTCGCGGGATTCGAAGCCAACGTCGACGCGTTCCACATGGAGCCCGACCTGGCCACGACGCTGAATCCGTATGCGCTCTCGGATCGAGAGGGGGGATCGGCTCGGCTCGCCCGGGACATCGCGAACTGGCGTTTCTTCGGCGGCTACCGGCGCGAGCGGCCGGTCGAGGATGGCGACGCGCCGTCGGTCCAGGTGGATCGCTGGAATTTCGGCGGCAAGCTGAAGCTGAACCAGGTCAGCTGGGTGACACCCGAGTTCATCCGGATCCAGCACCACGGCGCCGCCACTCATCTGCGCGAATCCCGCGCCGCCACGGAGCTCGTCATCGGCGAGAGGTACGAGGGACAGACCCGCGCGCGCATCGACCTCACGCTCTACGAGGACGACATGGCCCAGAACGCGCGGCGGCTCGTGACGTCGGGCTCGCTCGTCTCCACCCAGCGCCGGAGCGATCGGGTGACCACGACGCTCTCGGGCGGGGTCGAGGTGAACGAGTTCCAGGATCTGGACCTCACCGATCAGACGATCCAGGGTGCACTCGAGCTGCGGTACGAGGCGATTCGCGGCGTTCTCCTCGTGACGCCGTTCGTGTCCTGGCAGGATCGCGAGTGGGACACGCTCGCGCGCCGCGAGGAGCGCCTCGCGACCCGTCTCCAGCTCACCTGGGTGCGCGTCCCCCACCTGGGGGACAACGCGTTGTCGGTGGAGGGACGCTTCGACCGGCACAATCAGATGGCGCCGGTGGATGACGACACGGACGAATGGGGCGTGCAGGTCTCCTTCGGACAGAGGATCGGCATCCTCCACTGATCGCGCGGGCGGCGCGTGACCGCGTCGAACGACGACGGCGTCGAACGTTCGACGCGCGATTCACCGCATCCCGATCCCGCCGCCCCGGGCGACGACGCCCCTTGCGGTGGAACGGCTCATGCTGCGTTCCGGATCACCCTCGCTCCTCGGCGCCCACGGCGCGGCTCAGCCGCGCGTAGAAGGAGGGTGCCGTCATGAACGTCGTCCGTCTCGTCTCGCTCGCCTTGCCTCTCGCCCTCGCGGCCACCGGCTGCGAACAGAAGTCCGCGCACGTCGCCGACGTCGCCGCGCCGCGCGCGCCGGAGGTGATCGAGGCCCACTGGGTCACCGGACCCGACCTGGATCGGGCCGTGCAGGAAGCGGCGGCGATGCCGCTCGTGAAGCGCGCGATCGCGGAGAACGTGGACCCTCGGCTCACGCCGATGTGGAATCGCGCGGTGAAGTCGGAAGGGCGCCTCCTCGACGGCCGGAAGGTCTCGGTCACGATCCTCCCCTACATGGTGGATCAGGATCCGACGCACGCGCGCTTCATCTCGTACATCGACGACGGCATGACGCCGTATGCCGAGCCGTCCGACCTCATCAAGGGACGCGAGCCCACGTCGCTGGAAACCGGGTACACGCCCGTCGATCTCGGCGGCGTGATCGGGTACGTGAACGTCGGCGTGCACTACAAGCTCGCCCCGAGCGGCGCCATTCTGCGCAGCGACGCTCGCCTCAAGTGGTCCAAATTCATCAAGTGCTTCATGGATACAGCGCCCGGCTACTGCGCAACGGGGCGCGCCATCGCCGAAGAGATCGCCCCCACCGTCCCGTGGGCGGGGGCGGCCGGATGCGGGGTGGGCCTGGCTCTCGCGTCGCTGGGCTGCGGGATCCAGGGCAACGCTTAGGAGACGGCCATGAAGCGGCTATCAATCCTGGTGGCGCTCATCTCCGGCCTGGCCGGCCTCGCGCTCGCGGGCGTGGCGCCGCACCGGTGGGGAATCACGCAGGTGCACGGCTTCCTGCTGGGGCTCGCGCTCTACGCCGCGGCTCTGCGCGGGCAGATCGAGCGCGCGATCGCCGGAGCGTCCGGCACCGCGTGGCTCGGGCTCGCGGCGCGCGCGGCGGTCTTCCTCGCGCTCTGGTGGACGCAGGCGGTGCTCTGCTTCGACGTGATCCCGGACGCGGACGTGCGGCGGGGATTCATCACGCTCTCGGCGCTGGTGGTGGCGCAGGCGCTTCTGGGCGGGACTCCGCGCCGTGAGGAGGCGCGGGGCTGAGGCGACGCGGCCCGGAGGGGGCGGGTGGTGCTCGCGGGGTCGCGCGATCAGCGCGGCTTCGCGGCCTCCCGTCCATTGCGACCCGAGCGGCGGCGGTTGCGCCCGTCCTTCGCGGCACGAACCGTACGCGATCCGCCGCGAGTGGCCTTGCGCGCGTTCGCGGCCTTCTGCGCAGCGCGCTCGGCCGCGCGCTCCTTCCGGCGATTCGCCTGCGCCTCGAGCTCGGCGATGCGCTCGGCCACGCCGGCGAACGCGTGCTGGAATACCTCGTCCACGACGGCCACCGGCACGAGGTTCATGTTGGACCGGATCGTCTCCGGGATCTCGACCAGGTCCTTCTGGTTGTCCGCCGGAAAGATGACCGTCTTGATGCCGGCCCGATGGGCCGCCATCACCTTTTCCTTGAGTCCCCCGACCGCGATGATCTTGCCGCGCAGGGTCACCTCGCCGGTCATCGCAACGTCGTTCCGGATCGGTGCGTCGGCGAGCGCAGATGCGATGGCCATGACGATCGTGATCCCGGCGGACGGCCCGTCCTTGGGAACGGCCCCCTCGGGGAAGTGGATGTGCATGTCGTATTCGTCGAACAGCTTCGGATCGATGCAGAGCATCTCCGCCCGGGCTCGAACGTAGCTGTGGGCGGCCTGCACCGATTCCTTCATCACGTCGCCGAGCTGCCCGGTCACGATCACGCGTCCGGCGCCGCGCATCTTGAGCGCCTCGATCACGAGGAGATCGCCCCCCGTGGTCGTCCAGGCGAGGCCGGTCGCGACGCCGACCTCCGCGCGTCCCTCGGGACGGTCCGGCAGGATGTAGGGAGGACCGAGCACCTTCTCCACGTCCTCCTCGGTGTATTTCCAGTTCCCCGTGTAGCCCGTCGTGCGCTGGCGTGCCGCCTTGCGGCAGAAATTGTCGATGGCGCGCTCGAGCTGGCGGACGCCCGCTTCGCGCGTGTACTCGCGGATGATCTTGAGGAGCGCCGCGTCGTCGAACGCGATGTCCGTCGCCGCGAGCCCATTCGCCTGCGCCTCGCGCGGGATGAGATGGCGGCGCGCGATCTCGAGCTTCTCCTCGTCCATGTAGCCCGGGATCTGGATCACCTCGAGCCGGTCGAGCAGCGCGGGCGGGATGAAGTCGAGCACGTTCGCGGTCGTGATGAAGAGCGTCTCGGAGAGGTTGAACGGAATCTCGATGTAGTGATCGATGAAGTGCTGGTTCTGCTCGGGGTCCAGCACCTCGAGAAGCGCCGCCGCGGGGTCTCCCTGCGCGTCGTGCCCCAGCTTGTCGATCTCGTCGATCATGAAGACGGGGTTGCTTGAATTCGAGTCGCGAAGGCTCCGGATGATCTTACCGGGGCGTGAGCCGATGTAGGTCCGCCTGTGCCCGCGGATCTCCGCCTCGTCGCGCACCCCGCCGACGCTCATGCGGATGCAGGCGCGCTTGAGAGCACGCGCGATCGAAGCGCCGAGCGACGTCTTGCCCGTCCCTGGGGGGCCGGCGAAGCAGAGGATGGGTCCCTTCTGGTCGTTCTTCAGCTTGAGCACCGCGAGGTACTCAAGGATGCGCTCCTTCACTTTCTCCAGGCCAAAGTGCTCCTCGTCGAGGCTCCGCGCCACCTCGTCGAGATCGATGGGCGACGTGGAGCGGCGCGACCAGGGGAGCGAGAGGAGCCAGTCGATGTAGTTCCGGATCACACCGGACTCCTGCGAGGACGGCGGCAAGTAGCGGAGCCGGTTCGTCTCCTCCTCGACCACGGCGAGCACGTGCTTGGGGAGCCCGATTCCTTCCGCGCGCTCGATGATCTGTCGGACGAGCATCTCCTGCGGATCGTCCTCGCCCAGCAGGCGGCGGATTTCGTTGAGCTGCTGGCGGAGGAAGTACTCCCGCTGCCCCTTCTCCATCTGCTCGCTCGTGCGCCGCACCACGTCCTCGGCCACGGTGAGCCGCGCGATCTCGGCCTCGATCCCCTGCACCACGATCTCGAGCCGGTCGTGGACGTCGAGGGTCTCGACGATCAGGCGCTTCGTGTCGAGCGGGAAGCGCACGATGGAGGCGACCGTATCGGCGAAGAGCCCGGGGTCCCCGAGATTCATGCTGAAGATGTTGTCGAGCTCGGGCGGATAGGTCTTGTCGAGCTGCGCGAGCGCGCGGAGCGACTTGAGGATGCGGTTCACGAGATCGAGGACGGCCGCGGGATCGCCCGGAACCTCGGTAGGGCAGAAGACGTGGGCCATCATGTAGGGCTCGAGCGAGACGATCTCCACGATCTCGATCCGGCGGAGCCCCTCGAGGGTGACCTGGACGTTTCCCCCCGGCATGTTGAGGATCCGGATCACGCGTGCGGCGAGGCCGACCCGGCTCAGGTCCTCGGGGCGGATCTCCTGCTCCCGCTTGGCAGGGCTCGTGACGAGCGCGATCAGGTCGTCGGGGTCGGAGAAATCGCGCAGGAGCGCCTTCGACTGCTCCACCCGCACCTGGAGCGAGGTCACGCCGAGGGGGAAGACGATGGTGCTCATGAGAGGGAGCACCGGCAGCCGCTCGGGGACGTCGCAGTCCAGAAGGGGTGCCAGCTCGGCCGTAGGTCGTTTGTTCATGCGGCGATCCTCGTAGGTGGAGGCGTCCCGATGCGCGGCCCCAAGCGTGCACTCCCATGATACACGCCCGCCAAGGTCCGGGAAGGATCCGGCGCCTACGGGCCTTTCCGTATTTTCTATCGGACGGTCCGCGGCCCTCCCTAAGTCCCTCTTAAGGCTCGCTAAGTCCCTCTTGCGCCACCTCCTCGGATGACAGACACTTCCGTCCGGCCGAGCCCCCGGCGGCACGGCACCCCTCTCGAACCGGGAAAGGAAGGTAGGGAACCATGTCGACTCGCAGTCGGATCGCGGCGGTCACGCTCGCACTGGGTCTCGCAGGTACCGCCTCGTCCTCGCAGGCACGCGAAATCTATATCTCGCCCATGGCGGGCTACACCACGGCCGGCAACCTCGAGCTGGGACAGAACGATGCCAAGGACGTGAAAGTGAAGGGCGGCCTCACCTGGGGCGGGCAGATTGGGTTCATGGCGCATGAGGGGTTCACCTTCGAGGCGTCCTACATGCAGCAGGAGAGCCATCTCTCCGTGCTCGGCGTGGATCGCATTGGCCTCAAGGTTGGCCAGCTCCACGGCAACTTCCTGTTCGAGAAGATCCGCTACGGCTCGAACATGCACCCCTACTTCCTGCTCGGCCTCGGGGCCACGTTCTTCAACCCGGACCGCGACTTCGATACGGTCTCCCGGTTCTCGCTCGGCCTGGGCGGCGGAATCAAAGTCGAGGGCGAGAAGATCGGCCTCAAGCTGCAGGCGAAGTACAACCCGACTTACCTGAACGACGACTGGGGCGGCACCTGGTGCGATCCCTTCTACTGCTACCAGGTCGCGGATCCCGATTACCTGGATCAGGGCGAGTTCTCCGCCGGCCTCATGTACAAGCTGGGCAACTAGCCCGGAGGACATCTGAGAAACGCAGCGCTCTGGCGGGGCGCCGCCCTCTTCCTGACGGCGGCGCCCTTTCTCCTTCTCCTCCACGCCGCGCCCGCGCGCGCCGCCGGTCCGAACGCCGACCCGGCGGACACCACGCAGGCTCTCCT
>Ga0157379_10003180_pt1 | contig 13909 bp, 14 predicted proteins | sample S25metaG_FD_121802 | JGI IMG/M metagenome (GOLD analysis project Ga0157379, IMG submission 121802) | Switchgrass rhizosphere microbial communities from Kellogg Biological Station, Michigan, USA - S2-5 metaG | ecosystem: Host-associated > Plants > Roots > Rhizosphere > Soil | place: USA... | reverse complement strand
ACCAAGATAAGCTTATGGAGAATAAGGTGGAGAAGATTGCTCATGATAAGGGGATAGACGTGTCGATTTGGTAATCATGAAGTCAGTTCATGCATACTGATTGTTTAACTTTAATGGTGATAATAGTGACATAGTGTCGTTTCATAATAGCATTTGGTTCTTGCATATTAGCCATCCATGTTACTCTGGTAGATTTCCTTATGGGGAGTGTACAATTAAGGAATTAAAGTAACTTAATAAAGCCGGCTTGCTCCATCCTCACAAGAATTTAGCGATGCATTTCGGTGTGAATATATCACTATATCACTTGGACGCTTCCATTAGTCAACTTGTTTGTCCTCTCACAACCTCCAAGAAACCTTCGTTGAACATTCATTCATTCGTTTGAGAATGAATTCTCCTATATGCATAGTACCCGATCACCTATAAGTTTACATTTCTGGTGCATTTCTGCCTATCCAGTGTGTGCTAAACCTTTCCAAACTCTGCCGTTGAATACAAGCCATGTTGGTATCATCTTTCAAGAGATCGCATGATACAGCTATACATTTAAAAAATGCATCTCCATCCCAATTCACGTTCCCAAAAGGGTGACATTCTGCTGAGAAAACAAGGTCACCTTCAGCTCCATTCGCATGGTCTAAATCCGCAACTGGTTGTCTATCCATCGAAATTTGCTAATTGAGCACGTCCAATATTGTCGAGCTTTACATATTACATCTGGAAAACCTTGAACTAGAGGACGTGTCGTTTGTGGGTTTATGTCGCGAAGTGAACTAGTCTCTGTTCCCCCGGTTCGCATTCAATGGCGCATTGTGCATGGTTGATGAATATATGTCAGGGTCCTTTAAAACCACTATATTCTCCTCCCTATTACTCAAAAATTGGTATTTGTCATCACTGTACGTCAGCAAAGACCTAGGGAAAGGTTCCGTTGTAAACAATCTTATACTTTCGGCCAAGGACTTCCCAAACCTTCAAGGGTTGGCGCCGGCCAGGTTACCCTATTTATTTTGAGGGATAAGATAACCTACTATATTTATAAAACATTAGGTCGAACGGAGCACGGTCAAACCTAGGCCTCTTTCCTTTCTACAATATTTACTTCTATCACCGGTTCTAGTCGATAATGTGTCGGACCGTCCAATTCTGGAGAAAACGTGTTCGCTCCAGATTTGTTATTTTTACACGGGGGTGATACCGGATGCTTTGCCCATCCTTACGGCCCACACTCTGACTGCCGAGCATTTGGTATTTCAAGTAACGTACTCCAGTCTATCTGGAAATGTATGCCTCTTCACACCTTGATGTGATTCTGGGCTCCTTAATTTTTTATTCTCATAGATGTCAGAGTTGTTTACAAGGTGGACCGAAGCGTTGATACGATTACCGAACCTCAGAGTTATTGGGGGCTTATATAAATATTTGGAAATGGAGACGGAGTTTGGCCTCAAAATTCTCGACTGGCTTGCAGCCCAACTTCCCAAGGGGCTGTACATCGAAGGTGGTCTTCATCACTTTCCCCGGAAATGGGGAAGATACGAAGGTGGAGAGGGACTCTGCGGCAGGGTATTATAAATGATCCCTCATCCGCCTCCTGTCAATGACGGTAATGAAATTCGCAAATGGTGGGAAACAAATCTCTACTTGGCATTGTGATATGCCCGTTTATCACAGTTCACATGTATTTACCAAATGTCCTGAATAAGTATAGTTTGTGCATACATAATGTATTTGGTTCTTGTAGGAGGTATTTCTTGTCTTCTAAGACAAGGATTCACCACGCTCGAGTGATCAAGGGTCGATAGAGAGAGATGAATGATAAGCGAGACGTACTGCTGGTCAGAGATCAACATTATAATAAGGGGGAGAGAGGGAGATCATTACAAACTTATGCTTCAACCCTTGTATCTAATATATTTATTGAATATGTCAGTCCACGAAGGAAGCGATCGTCCAGCAACCACTTCTCTCGACACCACTTAGTCGGAAATAACCAACTTTCCTTGCCAATCAGTCAAAAGTCCATCTGGGAGCAGCTGTGATTGAGATTCATGAAGTCGACCGTCTAAATGTGTGTTCCTCTTCCAAATAAAATGAGAGAGACTATTAAAATAGGAATAAATGATAAGCGGATATATACCTTTATCCAAGCTGAGACCGCTCTTTGCTCTTGAGGGTGAAAGGATCCACGCATGTTTCCGAGAACCTCTGCCAGCTTCAGACCATAGACCACGGCTTCTATATTGTGAGGTTCTTGCACTGAAGAGTCGTTGTTTTGGCTCTCTTCAGTCGTTCCGGATCTTTGCTGGTCAGCTATGGAGAACAACGATTCGATAGATGGACTATTAGTGGGTGAGTCAAGGTTATCTCGTGAAAAAGGAGCCATTACCTACAGCTGAGTTGAGTATCGCTCGCGACTTCCCTTTGACCAACGAGTGTGCGGCACGGAAGTAATTTCGACACTTACATCTTGCCCAAGCAAGATAGGGTTCATTCTTGCGGTAGGAGAGGACATAGTCTAAATTGCGTCCAGCGAGTCGAGAATGGATTGGGGAGATAAACATTGTAATGAGATGCAATTGAGTATTATATATCATAAAGAACAATGTCGAGGCACAGTCACCACTCTCCCTTCCCTTTCTGGGTTGACCTTTGTGGAGGATCGCCGGGTTTTGTGCTATTCCCGTCACTCTCTGAGCGGCTTGAAACTTTCATGTCCGACATACAACATGCTCGAATATCTCCCACAGTTCACTTCCTAAGTGAAGGCCGCTCTAATGTTTGAATTTGTTAATACTTAATAGCACACGGTGTCGGAATTCCAGAACATGATGCATAGAAAACACCATAATAAATTCTCTTTGTACGTGGACGCAGGCTCATTTCCCACCACCACTGCCAAGTCCTAAATCCAGCACATAATGCTCTCGCTGAAGTTTCTTCATCTCCTCCACAACTTCCCCAATTTTTTCTATCTCTGTCCAAGAATTATGAGTCGAAGGATTGGCATCCATCTCTTTTAGTTCTTCGAGAAACCGTAGCCGCAACGCCAACCACTGCATGTCTTTGACCCTTCTGACAAATTCCTCGACGTCCGATTTTGAACCCCAACAATATATTACTCCAGGGCGGCCGACTTTTGCGAATCCCTGGAGACGCAATTCGGATGACCATTGTTGCATCGATCTCCGTTTCTGAGGTGATTTCAGGTGATGTGAAGTAAAAAGAGCATGGTAATCGGGTTCATTGTGCGTGTCCTCAGGTGGAGCCCCTTTGTCATTCGAGCTTTCATCAGGTATATTTTCATGCAGAAGAGGCAATAGATAGGTAGAAAAAACCTCATAGATAGGATATCTAACTAATCCTTCAATTCCACCATAATTATGTTTGGATCAATGGAGCTTACTCGGAGTCTGGTATTTCACCTAATTTCTTTGCAATGGTTTGCTGCCATTGATCTTGTTGGGATCTCGAAAGGTTTATCCCCCGAACATGTATACACGATTCCAATGTCCCGTCGGGGTAGTTTGCTTGCAGTTCGACTTCGAACCACAGAGGTTTACTCTGCACTTTGATGCTAAACCGTGCCGGAGAACCAACTGATGACTGATTCGAGTCGCCATGGATTTGAGCTTCTACTGCAGCGTTCCATTTATTAGTGATCTCCTCTTCTGAAAATAAAAACTCGAGGATTTCATCTGGAAGAAGAGAGTACTTGAGGAGCACAAGCTCTTCCACTTGTCTGGTGAAAGCAGACATTCACACCGCCATGTCACATGTGACCCAGTAATCTGCTGACAGCGGCTGTTGAGCCTAACCATGTCCTCACGGAAGCGACAACGACGGCGACGAAGTTCTCCAGATTATACGACTGGGGGAGATCTACCACGGCGGTCTTCGCCGCGTCCACCGATCTCAGAATTACTCTATCATCAAGCTCACGAAGCAACCATAATAAGAAATCGACCTGATCTGGCCAAGGCTCTCAAGGCACATGATGGAAGTGGTGGAAGAAGTGCACTAATAAAATGGCATGGAGAAACGTTCGAAAAGGATAGAGAAGTATGGTTGGACAGGTATGTATGTCACTCTGTTATCTCTTGGAAATATATACCGGTCATCAAAGACTTGTTTCGGGTCCGGGGAGTAGGTTGATGATTGTAGTGGAAATACCAGCATTTTTTCCATTACATATCTGGCCCACCTTTTCCATATCTGATGTTACGTGTACAGGTACGATGCACGGTTACTTCTGGATTCTCTGCCTACACATAGACGGCATGAGGGTGTTCCCCCCCAAGTCCCTCCATCTCCTACTGGTTGGTCTGATCTTCCCTCTGATTCTGAAGAAACATTCTTCCATCAACCACACGAAATTGAAGAGAGACGTCATGAAAAACGTCGGAAGCTCTTTGATTTCGCGAGGGAAGAGCGACTTCGTGCGCTAAAGGATTCTGACCCTGACCCCGTTCGTGACTGTGAAGAGGATAAGGAAAAATGGGGAGACGACTCCGAAGAGGTTCGTTTATTTGTTTGCCTATTTTTAAGTATTTAATGGAATTTTTATCTTCCTGCAGCCGGAAGATGCTATAAAGACATTAATGGAGCGCACAGCGACGCATTTGGTAGCATCTCCGAACCCTGGTCAACTAGAAATGCGAATATTAACGAATCATGGTGCTGACGACCGTTTTGCATTCCTTCGAGGACGTTGGAAAGATTCTTGGCAAAAGATCAAGGCCAACGCTGAGTCAGAGAAAGCAGAAACGGAACGCAGGACCAAGGAACTATCCAGGCCCAAGGTATCCTCCAACACGTCAAGTGGTTTGGTCGCATATGGTTCGGACAGCGACGATAGTAACTAGTTTTTATTTTATCTTTCCTCGTTTTCAATGCACTTTATTTTATGGTAATACTCGTCGTTACATCTGTTTTTTGCCGTCATTATAGGCACTGTAAATTTATGGTTGTTTGGAGGTAGCACTTCCATATTTCAGAATTTGCCCGTGAGTGGGTCGGTTAGAACGAAAATTGTGAGGCCGCAGGACAAACCGTTCGTAGTGCTCATCGTGTAACACGAGGAAGGAGGAACAATGAGTTGAAGAGCCAGGATGATATGTTAAACAGGAAATATATCTCTTATGAGTGGTAACAAAAATCTGCATGGGCTATACTAATTGATAGGTATTTATTAAGTCAAGCATGAATACCGGCATTTTATTCACCATCCATAGATATTTTCCCATATGAATCTGTTCCCTCGTGCCAGTTCCAAAGTTCGTCATCGTCATCGCCAAAACATGGCTGAAGGAACATATTATAATATCCAGCCTTCTAGATCCCCTTCATCTCTGCCCAGCGGTGGCCAGCAACGATCATTGCATTCCACGTACAACAAGTTGAGTAAGACTGAAAGCGAGTCAAGCATTTTGAGACCGAAACTCTGTATTCACTCGTGACCCGCGAGGTTGGATAATCGTAGCAATGCCTCAGTCCACAGATTTAGAAGTTTCCGCGATTAGAGTATATTAAGGCAGTCGATAACTAGACTAAGTAAAAGTAGACTTACTATGTTCGACGAAATGCAGATTGAATGAGTGCGAAATATTCATTTGTTGGAGGGAGAGACATAAGGATAGGCAAAAATCTTGAATTCATCAGTCGTTGCTCTAAAGTAGCAGACCCGGAGAGGCCCCGTTTTCTCTAGAGCATAAATCTCCTCGAGCTGTATAGGGGGTGGTGCTTAAATAATAGGCTGCAAAGGGGGAGCATATCCTCTTAAATGGGTCCCGACAATGCTCCTGTCAAAAATAATAGCCAATACCTGAAGATTTAGGAAGTTGCAGCCGAAAGGATTCTTTCTGGGATGAATGTCTTCTCGAGTTGCTCCCTGACATAGGAACTTGTCAACAAAGGATGTTTAGGGGGAAATGATGAGAGGATCGACACTCGGTTAGCGTCAAATATCGAAAATGTGTCCAATATTGTGCCGGATGTCTGAGACAAGCAAGCCCAGTTTGCTTCGCGAAATAACCAAGGGATATCTGGCGAGGAGAAAGTCTATGTCGCAAAATCTATTTTTCCTAATCAGACCTGATTTGATCAAAGAGATAGGTAAGGAGCCATTAGGTCGTCAGATTTAAGTTAATAATGCATAGACAAATCTGACCAATCCACCAAAATTCTGGTCAGGCTTAATCAAGGTCGTCAGGCCCTTCAGTTAAAAACGATTTTTGAGACATACGCTTTCTGGGGGAAAATTGAGTGTATAGAAATCTTACTTAATAACCAAATGTATAACTCTAGAAGCAATTAATTGTTATCCTTACATACATTAGAGGAAGCAAAAGAAAACCTTCAGATGGCAGCGTCAGGGGCGCCCGCGATATGTTATAGTATCTCTGTGAAAAGTTGGTAGAAGAAGTCGGACTCTGAGTCCATAATATCGAGGTGAAGTGATGGAACAGGTGAAGTTGTGTAACGAATATGGACTTACATTTTCCCCGCGCCAGATTTCCGGTTGATTATAGCATTAAGGCTAGTCACCGGGCGCATCGTCTTGGCAGTAATGTACGTATTCACGGTGGCTAGGGTATTAGACAAAGAGAATTGATTGTTTTTATAGAGTGTTTTATTGTAAACTATTGGGTGGATTTCCGTATGCATCCGTACTTTTTGGACGCTAGGTGTGTGTGGCATCGAATTGCAAACACGAGACGCAAACAGCGGTTATGAATGGTGAGCAAGATTGACCTGAGAGATTTCTAAGAATTACCTTAGATACACTCCAAAAATTATTAATGAAAGTTTAACAGTTGAGAATATCAGCAGCGTGTGGAGGTGAGGAGGGTCTGAGGAAAGACAGACGGAGCTGATGGTAATGACTGTGGGAACTTTCTTAGGTAGCTAGGAAGTGGGTGATCTCAATAAAATAAAGCTTCAATTATAAGAGCTACATATAGGAAACGATCATGTTCGAAGAATAAAAGGAACAGTTAATTGCACGAAAACAGAGAATGGCATCGAGTAATTAAAAGGAAGCTTTCTTCATTTTAGTTCCACAAAATTGACAAAAATTACGAAATGGATTCCAATATTCCCAATTTAAATCTGAGCCCTTGTTTTCCGAAGACAGCGTACTAGAGGGAGATTTCTCCACTAAGCGGAAACGTCACATAATTACTTAAGCGCTATCACAGGATGCCGTCACACTGGTCTCCGGGCGTCTGCGTAGGCGTTTGGACTTCCACTAATTATGACTCCCCCATTTTGCGATCCATAGTACTTGTATGTGGCTTTTTAATATCATACGGGATACAACTGGGTCATCCTTGTTTGTGGTACTTTTCCACCCAAAGAAGCGAATCACTATAATATTTACTTCTCTGGTGGATTGCAATGTATAGTATAATATGAGACTGTACAGAACTGCATTAAATGGATATGCAAATGTTCAAAGAAATCTTTGTGGGATAAGCATTTTTTGTTGCACTATATACAGCCAAACCTGTCCATCTCATGCTACCGGATAGTATCTTGGCACTTCTGATTGAGCTTTCTTCAAGGGAGCAGAAATTTTCCTAGCTGACATTTTGTTAAGATTGCTTTACCATAAGTCATGGGAGAAGAGAATCAATGTATTTAACCACCAAAAATGCTCAACGGCCAGCCCTAGTGGCAAGGACACTGGAAATGGCAGGAATGGCAGCAACATGTCTGAGAAGAGATTCCATTTGGGATTTGGGCACGAAGCGGACGGACTTGACACTACTACTGCTCGCAACTGTTATAGCTTCCCGCGACATCTCCACCCGCAACACTGCTAATCCAGAGAGCTGGAAGAGCTCCGTACAAAGGCGAATAAATTCGTCCAGTCTGGGGTCACCTTCAACGGGCTTTTGAGGAAAGTAGAAAGGGTCGAGCAAATTATAATATAGCTTGCGAAGCCTTGACAAACCTGACCGTCTATTGTCAAAGCTACTGGGCTCAAAAGTGTAATATGTTGCAAAGTGCCGTATGTCCCGCGTTGTGATGGTGATCCTTTGCCCCTCGAAAGTCACTTCCGTGTGACTGAGAGGTCCCGTGTTAGATGGGAGATTGATCCCAAGGTTGGTGCATACGATTCCCGCGCATTCACATTCCAGATGGCAGGTGTAATGGTCCTGGAATCGTCTTGGGATTGCATGAACCTCTCGAAGGAAGCTAGCCATCTCTGGGAAGCGTGCATCTAAGAATGCTTTGGCCAGCGGATTATGGCCGATAGTACGGCTTGGAATGGAGGTATCAGCAGCGACTGGAGCAGTGGAGGTTGAGATTGATGGCGGGGGATTTGATTGTGTGGCATGGGCGGGGATTAAACAAGGCTAAGGAATGCGATAAATATGGTCTCACTAAAAGAGGAAAACTGGCCACGCGCACCTCTTTGTATATGTAAAGAATAAATAGAGGCAGGTGCACTTGAATGCCAAATGTGTACCAAGTGGTCTCGCGAACTTGTGGGGATTGGATGGGCATTAATGGAGGTACCCATCGTTGCGATTTCCCAAGTAAGACTCTGTCTACAGCACTGGGAAGACGGTCGACTTCCGAATAACCAGTAGCCATAGCAGTGGAGGGTGAATATGGCATACAGTCACCTGCTCTAATTAATGCTGTGTAGTGAGGATATTCACAGTAGTAGTGAAGCATGCGGTCTGAGAGAAGGTGGAATTGGGGGTGAGCAATGAGGAGAAGGAAAACCTCATCAAGGGAGGTAGGTGGCGTGCCCTTGTGAAACAAAAGAGTAGGCGGGCCAAGTGTTGTTTCTTCCTGAACTGCAGCCATAACGACGAAAGTTTGGGAATCGGGAGCTGAAGGGTTGATCTCGAGTAAGAGTTTCTCCCGAAGTATGTCACGATGGCTAACAAGTTCCTGGAGTGAGGGTCCTTCTGGGAGGGAGAAGATAAATCTAGTGTATGTCTAGAATGTGGGACAACGGACCTTCAGATGCTATTGACTGGGTGTAAGGGGGCCGGTGATTCTCAGGATAGAGATTATTGATTGGAGAAGGGGTTGAGCTCGGCCCTGTATAAGAGGCATTGTACTTCATTTCATCACTAATATGTCACATACACAACGTACCCGAGTTCTGAGGAATTCGAGCATGCAGGGAGGTACTGAGGGCGGCGTCATCATTGGCAGTGTGGAACGCAACTTGCAACGAGTGTGGTGCTCCGGTTGTGGCCGAAACTGGAGCTGAAACCCACGATGAAGGAGTAATATGGGTTGAAGCCGGTTGGGAGACTGAAGGAGGGGGTGCATTGGGCTGGTAGGGATCTCTGGATGCCGGATGGTGGGACGGACTTGTAGGAATGGGGGCCGATGTTAAAGCTGAAGCCCAGTGCGAAGGACCAGGATGGCCTGTAGTTTGAGAGAAAAGAAGCGGCGATGCGGGGGACGTGGTAGTAGGATCTGTGTAGGCAGGGGGGCGGTTTATTGGAGCAGGGTCAAGTGGATTGACATTTGCAATGGGAGTTGGGATATTTGCAAAAGGAGACTGGGTGTCAGTTACATCAACCGGTGAAGACCGTGACGGCTCGCTATCAGAGCTTAGATCATCTATTATTTGATCCACGTCCTCTTCGCTGACACTACGTGGGCCATGAGCAAATACCTCGAGATTTCTTGCAGAAATATACCTAGACGTGTCGGACGCTAGGCAAATATTCAGAACGAGTAATGACTGGCAACAGAATACTTACCTTGATTACTCATTGACTGAGGAGTAAGAAGGTATAAGATTTATGGAGACAATAGGGGGAAGGAGGACAAAGTGCTAATGCAGTCGCTCCGCTAATTCACCAACGGAGGAACGGCTTTCTAGTTGTCATGCTAAGATGCTCAGGTTCAGTTCCTGGCAATGGGCGCCCCGGCAAGTGCTCCCCATGACATGCCAAGAGGGATAGTCGTCTCGGGTATCCGCTTATAAGTGGACTGGTGAAGATTAGAGTTGTATTTGGAAAGTCCGAGATGGTTTAGTTTTGATTTGGTTTAGCTTGAATCAGAATAGTCTCAAATAACGGGGACTCCCAGGTATTCAGGGGAAATCCCCAGTTATTTCCAGTTATTTTGGGCTATTTTGGGTTATTTGCCATAAATCAGGGTATTTTGGGAGGAAATGTTGGTAGTCATGGTGAAATATGAGTAATTCCAACTTACAAAAGCAAATAACTGACAATATTTGAGGATTTCTTGGTATTCACTGATTATTTACACAATTCACTAAGATTATGATTCAGTTCTGACTTGGAATGATACTTTTGTCCAGTACGGTCAGTCATAGGGTTCGCAGTGAATACAGGAATACTAAGTAGTTATTTATAGTTCGAGAATATGTGTTAAGGAGGTTCGAAGCTTGCTTCGAACGTCAGAACAGTTATCAGTGAGATTTACAACTAGTTATTTGAAAGCGCGAACTACTGTTTACTTTGTACTCTTATACTCTATCTATTTATAACTACTTACATTGAGGAACCTTCCAAGTTGTTGTGACGTAAAACCATGAAACTCGGCTATTTGATTATAAGTAGAGTCAAAACCAATGTATATTCGAGATTTATCAGGAGAAAACTCTGATAGTTATTTCTAGTTCCTTTTCAAGACCCAACAGTGAAGTGCGACACGACACCAAGCCCCCCAAATAGAGTAATATTCACTGGAATACAGCTTCTGATCATTGGTGTAAATTATGGTACATTTAAAGATCCTTTGTGCGACCGATAAATTGACCAATATTATATGTAGAACATGATCGAGGAAACATTCGGATGTACACCAGTTCCCCAATCCTTCACTGCCCTATCGAAGATATCTTGTTCTGCTCCTTGGACCGAACCTTCCGCCACTAGATAATCCTGGAGATAGTGACGGGCACGCTCGCAGAGTAGATCCGCATAGTATGCTATTGGAAAGTATAAAGAGTGGCACCAGGCTAAAGGATGTCGTGACATACCTGGGGGCACAAGGCTGACCGCCTTCGTAGCACGGGCGTATATATAGCTGCCATGATTGATCACGCTCTGAGCAGCATCTGCGTCAAAATTATTTTGATCGAAAACAACGGTATAATGCGTGGGTCTCGTTTGGCCCTGCAACCCAGCATGCGCCTGCAAGAAGAAATCGAATTCATAAATAGCCTGTTTAGAATATTCAGCATCTGCGGAGATGTAGCACGGTTGAAACTTACGGTGATTCCACGATCAACGACAGTACCAGGCTTTGGGTTTCCAAGATGATCCGCAGAGCTTTCTAGGGTGGGATAAAACCTTGTATGGTGCCGTTTCCCGCAGATTATGATGGTCACTTTAGGACGATATAGTTTTCCGGGTTGATCGAAACGCTTGAAGGCTTGCTGCATTTTTGGGTCTGAGCAATACAAATATTAGAAGTGTGAAAGTCGACAAAGCATGAGATTCACATTCTGCTTCAAGGACGGTTTGGAACTGTCCCTCTGACACGCCGTCCCTAAAGACAATAATACGCGTAGGGAGGGTCTTCCTGTGTTTCTGGAACAGAAGGATTCGTTCTGACATCATGGCAGCTAAATCATCGATCATCTAGTTTGACCATTTAGAAAATAGGGAATGCGAATGAAACCAAGGAACATACCTCTTGTCCGGAAGGCTGCAATCGAAGAGAGGCGGGGTATATTGTATAGTCCACGTCATATGAAGCTTCGTACGATCATTAGATGGGTTCTATGGCAGAGCGCATCCACATACCGACGACTCCTGCAATAGATGGGGTCCCCTTGATACTACCAGGACTATAAAAACATGTAGTAATTTGAAAAGTCTCGGAAATAAAACCAAAATTACCCAGGATGTGTCACGTCCATCCCCACTAGCATTGTCACTTCCTTCTTTAGCCAAGTTGCGCCTATACCTTCGGTTGAGAGCGCATGATTGACTCCACCCAGCTTAGGATTAATCTTGAGGGCCAGATTTGCCATGTATTGAAGCTGTTGCTTGCGGATCTTGGAGCTGACGGCACACGTTGCCAGAAGACCAAGTTCACGGTCGCAGATATTTCGTATGGCCGCATAGACGCGTTTATTAGTGTCTGAGAGGATGACTAAAACATACGATAGTTTCAGCTGAGCAAGGACACTGAGGCCGTTTCTTAGAACGTCGTGGAGTTTAGGATCATTTGGTTGGACCTTGGCTCCGTGGACTTTAGTAGGGTCTACAGTCGCCATACCAGAGTCAGTGCATGCTTTCTTGAAAGTCTGAATAAGGGCGGCGAGCTCGGGATCTGCGGGAGATTTGAAGTCATTTTGGGATGTTATAACGGCAAAAACACCCCAGTTCTTCAACTGGGCTCCTTTGAAAAACTTGACGCCTCTGAGATTCCAGCTAGCTTTTTCAGCAATAATGCCAGCCGACGCGTTAGAGGCATAAGAAATACGAGGAGGAGAGAGAATTCTGGCGGGAACAATGGTCATGTTCTTATTTACGTCGAGACCGAAATTCTTCAAGGTTTGCGTTCCTAGCAAACCGAGGTATTGGAGACCATCTCCCACGATCGAACGTGCATTCTTGGCAGGTGGATTGCAGGCGTACGTGATCATTGACGCGGTGTGTTGGTCGGAAAGCTTGCCCTTAAATGCTTGGTTCGGTAAGATTTCACAGAGCTCAGCTGGGACGTAATTGGCTTTGATCCTGGAACCAATGTCGACGACAAGAGCATCTAGAGGGAGATTGATCTTATATTCTGGAGAGGAATTGAGCATAATTCAACAGAGAATAAAGTAGGGATACATACTTCGCTTGAAATAGTCAGCAACGGTCACAGTTCCACCTAGCTCTTGGCAATTAAACCGAATTTGCTGCGCTGTCTGAGGAGAAAGTTTCCTTATGGTCTTCTTTGGACGATAAGTTAACTGAGAAGCACGGCAATGTTAGTTCCTGGAATATTTAATACGAGGGAAAGAATTGACGGACATGAGTCGTAGTGACACGAACACCCTCGATGAACTTATCAAGTCGTCCACCGAACGATTCACGTTGGAAAGTGTTCATAGCATCCGTGAGTTTCCCGGGCTTGTAAAATGCAGTATAACAAACATTGACATTAACCATCAATGAATTAACTGTCGGGCGGACTGAGCTATAAAAGCCCTGAATATAATGTAAGACATATTATGGAAAACGTAGAGAACAACCAATCTTACTTTCCATGCCTCCAAACCGGCACCGAGATTGAATCCTGCAGCATTTTGGTCTTTGAAGAAATAACGATCCTTGCCTACCTTTACGCCGCCTGCCATGGGAGCCTTGGCAAGGATGATATTCAACGCAGAAATTAACGGGCCGGCTTCGTAAGAACGGTCCTGGCCATTCAGATAGCTATGAAAGAAGTTATAGTCAGTAGGCAGATAATAACAGGGCTAGGATGCTTACTCGTTCAATCCCCCCATCTGAATCTCTTTCACAAACTGGATGGAGATCTTGTATGACTTTGACTTCTCATTGGCAGCCACTTCGTCTGCGTCGAAAAGTTTCACAACAAACTCTAAAGGATTGTTTTCAGGTTGAGGTAATTCCTTTGCGGCAATAAGCTTCTCGCTTGAATCATGTGCGACCCAGTTCCTAAACTTCTCAAAATCCTTGTACTCTTCGAGAATCTGAAGGAGTCGCTTTCGAACACGTTTAATACCAACACCCGGCTCAAAGTAGATCTTGTATTCGAAGAGTGAACCCTTAGGGACTTTCAGAGCAAAATGGTTTGCTCTAACGTTGATGGGCTGACCCAACGTCCCATACCCAGGTCGTTTAGGGGGCTTAACACCCGAATCATCCAATTTAATGGCCTTCAGTCTCTTTACAAGCGCATCTCCATCTGAGATTACGGTAGACTGGACGATGTT
>Ga0157379_10003174_pt1 | contig 13919 bp, 21 predicted proteins | sample S25metaG_FD_121802 | JGI IMG/M metagenome (GOLD analysis project Ga0157379, IMG submission 121802) | Switchgrass rhizosphere microbial communities from Kellogg Biological Station, Michigan, USA - S2-5 metaG | ecosystem: Host-associated > Plants > Roots > Rhizosphere > Soil | place: USA... | reverse complement strand
GTGTGTAAAGCGACTGCGACGACTGGGCATAAGTCGCAGGTGGCAACGGGTCATACGGTGATTGAGTGGCCTTTACTGTTACTGGAGCATATGGATCTGGGTTGGTCGGTTGGACTGGGGGGACATATGACGCCTGGGTGCCTGTATAAGCTGTCTGCGGAGAGGTGTAGGAGGTCTGTGTCGATGACGTCGCTGAACCTTGCGGGGGAGAGTAAGTAGAGGAATAGTCGTAACTTGAAGCTGGTTGGCTATAGATGTGCGTTTGAGGTGCATAGAGATCATTCGAGATTTGAGCAGCAAAGCAAGTTAAAGTTGACGAATCAATATTAGAATATGTTCTCGTACATGTATAATCATAGGTGGAATTATAAGTCATTCCATTGTTATTTATTTGGTGTCCGTGTTCGCTTTGCCAGGTCTGCTCTTGGTAACTAGACTGTGCATATCCTCCGTGAGAGTCGAGTTGGCTATCCAGAGTTGCTTGTGGCTCATCCGTTTGCCACTGGGTAGCTTCCGTAGTGGAGAACGGATCGTACGAGGAGTCTTGAAATAAAGAAGATGCAGTCTCCTCGGGACCAGCGTCGAAGAGGTTGGATGCATCGGAGGAAGTGTGCTCTGAAGTTGTAGTAGTGTTCTGTCGAACATCTTCACCTCCTTCTGAAGCCTGAAAGTTGGCGGAAAAGAAATCCGCAGCCGTGTCGTCTCCAGAGCCGAACAAGGAGGCAGCAGCCTCGACGGGGACGTTAGGCTCGTCGTGTACCATGGCTGAGTTCACTGAAGGACACGTCCTACGTTTTGGGCGCTTTGCTGGTTAGCGCTCAGTTGGTACGATTCAAATTCTTACATTCGATTCGCAGTTCATTCCGGCATCTAAAGATGCTCATGATTGGTGCGCTGGTACATGGTATATTATTTGCTGGACATAAAGGTCTAAATGGAACTAAATAAGCAAGACTACGTAAAAAGTTGGAAGGAGTAAATGGTAATTATATCGAGGTATACGATGCAGAGATAATTTGATAAATGCGAGGCGACTTGACGGGACAATGTGGACAAATATGGAGGAAAACGGAGAAAGCAAAATTGCGAAAGCAAGTTCTGGAGTAACGAAAGAAAGTGGGGGGGAACTACTCATCCTCATCCTTACTCATCCCCCTTCTCGCCCATTTTACCCTGGGCAAACTTTTCAAGCAATCTTTCAACTGAGATATCGGGTCAGCATCCAAGTATAGTTTCGGAGCGCAAAATGCTTACTCGAAGAAAGGTGCTTCGTGTATGAACTCGAATATTTGCGCATAGTGGCGAGCTGAGGCTTAATCCTGTTTATTAGTTCTTCCCTCTGTACTGGATCAACCACGGATAAGCAACGTTGAAGAACATAATCTAGGCAACGATAAGCGCTTGGCACAAGAGAAGTATATAATATGAACTTACTAGCATACTGATCCTTCATCATAGCGGCGATGGGACTCGATCCGTCTGGCCTTGGAGCTATCAGCTCGTCGATGAGGGCCTTCCGAGTTTCTAGCTCAGCAACTACCAACGCCTTTTCACAAACGTTAGAAGCAAACTTATGCTTGGCCATATGCAACATTTGACCACGAAGTTTCGAGATGATCATATTGCGGTCCTCCACCTTGCCGTATTCGAGGACGAATTGCACGACGTAATTCTGCCAAATAATTCAGGCGGCAGTCGTAATAACATATGGATTACTTACACCAAATTGATCTTGCATCAAATTCGTCGTATATTTATGCAACTCATCAAGGAGGGGTCGATTCTGCTCTTCACTTAGATGCTCGAAGCAGCGCTGTAGCACACGACAACCATAGGGATGCGTCGAAAGCTCGAATACGCTGCCACGGAACGACTGAACAAAACCAAGGCGCTCAGGCTTCACTCGCTCAATTAACTTCTGGATCACCTACAAAGAGAATTAGGAATGCGTCAACCACGGTGTAGAAACACTTACATGATTCCCGTTTGCGTCTTTGACACATCTGAGGACATGGCTATCGAGCTCCTTAACAAACGCCGCCTGTTGCTCTGGAAGCACGTATTCCACAGCCTAGAATATCCTATTAGACATAGCGAGGGCAAGAAAGAACTGGTTATTACCTTTTGGACAACTCTGCAGCCATACATTTGCATAGATAGCTGTAAGATATGTCCTTCCATAGTGGAGGCGAGCTGGGTCTTCTGAGCTTGGCTACCATGCTCGAAAAGCTTCTGGATAACCTTCGGAGAATTTTCAGCATGACGTTTTAGAGTGCAAAAACAAAAGCAAACATACGTAATTGCCAAACACGTCTTGGATCAATTGCAGCGCATTAGTTGGAACAATTTCGTCGAAGATGACTTGCTTCTCCTCTATAGTCGCTGTTTCCAGCTTCTGCTGAATGAAACGGGAACCGTGTTGGTCACCGCTAAATTCCACTACGTAACCGAAAATGTCCTAAAATATGGATTGTGAGTTATTATATGCAAGGGAAACGGTTTTAAAAGCTTACCCGCAGCTCCCATTTACGAGCCTTGTTGGACCGGAAGTCGTCCAAGAGCTGACTTCTTAACGAGGATTCTGCACCGTCGATCCGACGCCCAGGTTTCATTCCTTGGTATAAATGTATCGGATGGGTGTTAGGAGCGGCATGGGTATATACAGGTGTGCCGGGCATAAGATTAGCTCCAATTAAAACGGGCAGTTGGCCCGTATATTCCATCGCAACAGGGTATCCTTGAGCATGGGGAGACGGTGTGGAATGGCGCATATTATTGTTGAAAAGAAGGTTTTGCTGGTGCGGCATCTGTTGATGCTGCTGCATGGGATACTTGGTTCACAATCAGTACCAAAGACACCAATTGTGTTATGATGCGACTTACTTGCATTTCTCGCTTTTTGTCCTGTAAGCCAGCGGGGAGTACATGAGCTAGGGAATGATTTGGCAGCGGGGAGTGCGCCGGAGGTGCGGGATGGAACACCATCGGCTGAGGCGCTGGATAGAAGTAGGGTGACCCTGATGGCCTTGGAGCTCCACTGTACTCGTAAAACACGCCCGATGGTGTACGGTGCATGTCGGCGTGGGCATGTCCTGGGTGTACAGGCTGTGCTTGCGGATATAGTGCTCCAGAGGGTTGGCCCATGGCCGGCGCAGGAGGCGGGGAGGCATAAAGAGCTGCAGGCTCGTTAGTGGCTCGATATTCATATCCATAAGAATATTCAACACCGGGGAATTGTTCACGGCCAGGATGTGCTGGGGGATAGTAACTACCATACTCGCCTTGAGGGTATGCGGGATAAGCAGGTCGTGGCGGAGGAGGTTGTATATGGGGTGCTCTTATTTGCGGGATTGGAAGCCCTTGAGCATGGGGCGCAGACGGCGGTTGTTGGGGCGCACGATACACAGGCGCACCTTGGTTTTGACGGTATTCGTCTTCTACGGCCAAGTTGCGTAAGCCTAGAGATAAATCGTCAACGGGCACTGAGTGGAGGCTGTCAAATACAATCTGTCCGCCATTCGTGTGAGAATTAAGCGTGGTGGTTTGTGCAGGGAAGGGGGAGGAAGGCCCATACACGGTCCCTTTCACAGGCGAGGCTGTTTTTCCTGCCGAGTTATCAAAACGCTGGGGAGAGAAAGACGATTTGGTAGTTCTCTCGGTATCGTCCAAAAGACGTTTATCTTCTTCATGGCCCATGCTAACAATACGAGGAGCAGAGAGCGCAGCTGCTTGAGCAGCAGTTGCTTGTCGTTGACGCGCCTGCTGTAACGAAAGGGTATTGTTGGGTGAGTACAAACCCTAAACGGGATGAATATCCACAGATTCTTTCCGAATTTAAAAAAAGCTTACCTGGTCTTTCTTGTTGGGACTTCCAACGTCCCCAGGGGCAGCTGGGCTTCCAGTTAAATCCCAAGCGGGGGAAGGACGAGAACCCGGCCATGCTCCTTCTGGTCGAAGTCCATTTTCAGTTGTTGAAGGATCTGTCATGCTAGTTGCCGAGGATAGTGACGCGGTCCTTTTGGAGTTGGGGTGACTAGAGCCGTTCCCCCATACCTGCTGGCTAGATTTAAGGATTATAAAAACCAATGAATAGAGTGAATGACTCACAGGCCATCCGTTGTTAATTCCCTTAAGCCCCGGACCAGACATCCCAACACCGAACACAGCCGTGGCGTTGAGTTTGCGCTGACCGTGACCCTGCGAATGTAGTGAGCGAAATAGCGAAATGATAAACAAGCCACGTACTGTACTGGGTGATCCAATGGGTGAATGACCAGTCGAATGAGACGAGGAGCCAGATGGTTTGCGAGGTGTCCCGTTCGCGCTGGTGGTCATACTTGGGATAAGGGACGCGTCAACTGGGGTAGAAAGGGAATGAGAGCCAAGGAACGCACGCGAAGAAGATTTCAGAATTAATATGTGGTAAAATGTCACGTAGCAAACGTGTACTGGTATAATACTGGAGCCTTGCGCGATGAAATACAACGAAATATTCAGATGAACGTCCAGGTCGATGCGGGGAGATATGAAACTTGATGAAACTCGAGAGTGGAGATTCTGCAAAATGAAGAAACGAGGTGATGAGTTAATGAATTATGTCTCACTAGTAGCTGAGGAAGGACGAAACGGAGAATGCGCAAATTTGGCGGAGAGGAAACAAGAAAGAGGAGAACGTACAGACTAGATGCAGAATAAAGAAGAAAGATTGGAATATGATGTGAAGTACTTTTGAGGAGGGGACAACAGAAAGAGAGTAGTTAAAAAGGACAGCAATGGAGGGGTTTGTCGGAGAGGAAGACTTTTCTGGGGTCAGATTCAGGCCTCCGCAAAGTGTCCGAAACCAGCGTCTGTTGAGGCTCTTCACCGCGTTTCAAGTTCAAGCTTAACATCTATGCGCCTTTTAATTCTCTTTTTTTTTCGGGGGCGCGTCGGGTAAGTATGATTGTGCAGAAACGGAAGTCGAAGGCTTCTTGTGAAGCATCATGTGCGCCCAGCTCTACGGCGCACAGCGCTGTCCTCTCCTTGGGTCTCTGCTCTGTGACCTGACTTCCGCGGAAGCACTTGGGCGGGGAACTGGGCCTCGCCTAAGTGCAGGGTTGATGCCGCCGCACAGCATCGGCGGATCTAGAAATTTTGGTCCCGATCAATTCGGTTTCCTCCTCTCGTGTCATATAATAGCCGACTGGAATATACATAACTATGTAAGAATCGTAAACGCAACAGTAGTCTCTCCGTGATAGCTCCAATCCCCCATTATTCTCTAGTTCCCTCGTGAGTTGAAAAACCATGATGCTCGCTTGGCTGAAAAATATTGGTAAGCATCGCAGGGACCCCCAACTAATTGCAAACTTACCTCCACCAGATACGCTGTCGGCAACAATTCAGTTGATAAAAAAAATTTGAGCACGGTTGACATCACTGAATACGTACCTGCTCTCCTCGCTTTGTAGCCGACCGAGTGGAGAAGCTGCTGAGGAACCCCCAAATGTTGGACTCGTCGAGGTTGCGGCCCCACCTCCACCCCCACGCAATGGCTTCGCAATGCGGCCAAAGCTGAGGCCACCACCGACTTGAGGCTTCATAGCTAAGGGTTGCCGCATCAGACCAACACATACATCGGGAGCGCTCATTGGACATTGAACGTACCTCTCGCTTGATCAAGTCTTTCGCGAACGGCTTGCAGTTGCTGTTCAAACTTCTGGTTTTGGGCGGCCAATCGACGATCTGCCTCTTGTAATAGGGCCTCAAGGTTCTGGATGCGCTCGTTGCGGGCAAGCAATTTGCGCTCGGCAATACCTGCCTCCTTCTTTAAAGAGGAATTTTGATCAACAAGCTTGAAAACATTCATCAGTTGAATTCAATGGACGGCTCAATCCTATATCCAGTCTACGCACCTGCTTCTGTACTAGTGTAAGCTGTTCAAGATTGCGTTCCAGGAACGCCATCTTCTTCTGCTGAGCTTTGCTATTGCTATTGCGAATAACATTGTTATATTGCTCCTTAATCTCATCGAGCTGAATCTCGAGCTCCACAACCTAGGCAAATCGTGAACCCTCCATAGAACAAAGGGAGATAATTCACAAACCTTCTCGCAACGATTCTGCAAGTCGCGCATGAGGTTCTTCTTAACTCCATCGAATTCCGCGAGTTGAACGGTGATAGCTTTGCGTGTGCGTTCGAGATCTTTGGCACTTTCTGCCAGGTTCTTACCTCCCTCAATACCTGCAGATGTGACAGCGAATGCACGCTGAAAAGTATCTCGTGAATCCTGTGGCAAACGTTTACATTCTTTTCAAGAGGCTTACCTTGAGTTCTTCATTCAGATTCTTCAATTCTGCCACGTTGGAGGTCAAGTTGCGAATCTCGTTCGACTTCATCTCAAGCTGTTGCTTAAGATCTTGCATTTCCCGGAGATGGGCCTCGCGCTTCGTGGCATATTGGGCTTCGAGTTTGTTCTGTCGGCAGCGTTAGAAGATGGCCACAAAAGCAACGAAGTCATGTATACCTTGTACTCGGCCATAGAGTCTGCAACATCGACATTGCTTGTTTCCTCATCATGAATAGTTTTCTCTGTGCAATAATTAGCTCCACCCAAATAGTTTGAATAACACATACCCAATAGCTCCTCATACTCTGACTCTAGAGCTGCCAATCGCTGTTCGACTTCGTTCTTGCGACGCTCATGGTGTTCTCCCGTCTCTTGTGCAACGAGCAGCTTATCCATGAGCTCCCGAAGCTGTTGTTGACCTTCAGCAAGTTGCCTGCGCAAGTTTGTGATGTCTTCAGCGGTCAATGTTGATACGGCGGCATCAGTATCGATAGTGTCGAGCTTAGCAAGGGTTGCTCTCAGCGTCTCCTCCTTCTCTGAGAAGGCACCCTGTCAAAACGTCAGAGGAGAGAATTTCTAAAAGATAGGTTCCACTCACAGTATCGAACTGCGCCATCATCATGGCCATCTTCTCTGCTTTCTTCTTCTCCTTGTCCTCAGTACTGATATCCTTCTGGGCGGCTTTCAAAGACTCAATAGTCTTCTTGAGCTCCTCGAGATCATTCGTGAGATCTTGGTTCTGCTCCTTGAGAATATCAATGGTGATGCCGCTCTCCTTGTTGTCATAATCAAGACGCTCCAGTTGTAAACGAAGTTCGTTGAGTTGACTCGACATAGCCTTATTTTCCTGTGGAAATACAGTGTAAAAATATTGAAATGACAGAGATTCTTCAAGAATACCTTGGACAACGAGCCCTCTGACTCCTTGACGAAGTTCAATTCTTCGCGGATCTCCTGCACCAACTTCTGTTGAGCGACCAAAGCGCTCTCCTTCTCAGCCAATTGATCAGTCAACTCATTCTCCCTCTTCAAAAAGTCTTCACGTTCGTCCTTGTCAAGACCAATGACAGTCGGTGTCTGAGGACGGCTATCAATATCGCTGCGAAGGCTCTCCACTGCTGGAATAGAAGGTGTAAGACTTCTCGAGCTCGGTGCGGACGAGGCTGCTGCAGGCTTCTTGGTTGCTGCGACAGGTGCACCAGTCTTGTCAGACGTAGCATAGTTCGCGGAGTCGACTTGCCCTCCAGAGCGCCAGATTGCCAATTCGGCTTCCAAAGCAGCGATGTATGTCTGATATGAAGCATTGGCGGTTTGAGCTTTCTTGAGGAGACCCTTGAGCTCAGCAGGCGACAGCTCGGCATTGACACGTGCGGTGTTCTTGATCGATTTAGCTCGCATACCAAAGCGGAGTGTTGAAAGCGTCTCTGCTTCATTGTAAGAAGATGGCGAGCAATTAATGATCAATGTCGTCCGCGAGTTACCACCGAGGGATTCTTGCAATATACGAGTGAGTTTAGAGTCACGGTAGGGTACGTGCGTCGACTAAGGGGTGTGGTCGGCTTAAAGTCAGGAATGTTAATGAAGAGGGCTAACCTTTCCATCGGTGAGAGCATTAATGACCATACCCAAAGCGGAGAGAGATTTATTAATCTTCTTCGCCTCTTCTAAAGTTTGACCAGAGGCACCAGTCTTGCCAACTTTCTCCGAGCCCGCAAGATCAACTAGATACAAATTTCCAGTCTTCTGAGCTCCAGTATCGGTATTTCGTTGTTGAATTGTAATTAGAAAGATTGAATGCGACCGAGAACTCTCGGCGTTCATGTCTATAGAGACATCGTCAACAAGAGTAAGAACGGATGACTTTTTCCTCGCTTACTTGTAGCAGTAACCATCCGTGCTTGGCCACCTTGTCGCATAATCTCGTAGACTTCCTTAGCGTTGCTAACGTAATAGTCGGAGAGATTCTTAACATAAACTCCCTTAGACTTCTCTTCATGAATCTGAAGGTTGTCCTGGGAAGCTATTGGCGAAGCAATTGTAAACAAGAGGATCAAACAGTGATTGGTGAAGAGTCCGCTTACGATTCAGTAGATCTCGGATACGTTCGAGGTAAATTTCCATATACGACACTTTGACAAGGTATTCCAAGTGTGGATCTGATTCCACAATGGATGTAAATATCTGCTCTGTAATGCGGGGTATAATGCCTTTCAGCTCTTCTGAATCAATATCTGCACCCTGTAACATTTGCTTCAATACCGAGCCGAAAGGGCGTCCTATATACATACCATCATCGTGAACGTCTTCCCCGACCCAGTCTGACCATACGCGAATACCGTGCCGTTATAACCGTCAATGACATCTATATGTATTATAAATAACGCGAAGTGCGCGTTTCAGATGAGTAGAAAGCTACCTTTGACGATGCTACAACACGCGTTAAACGTGATTCATGGAGCGAAACCGATATAACACTCACCCTTTGACACCATAATCGAACACTTCGTGTTGCTTCGTCCCCATAGGAAACACTCGGTCAAATGTGAATCCATCCTTCTCCAGGCCTTGAGCTAGCTGCGCCGAACGCAACTGAACCGTTTGCAAGTTCTCATCGAATGACACGACAATATCACCACCCTCCCTTTGCTCGATAGCATTTACCGGACGAAACCTCCACAAAGCAATGAATGTAAGTTCAATTATGTACCTCCACCCAAGAAGAGTACATACCGACAGACAACTTTGATGTTGTTAGTTGTGCTAGACATCGTTCTTGCGTGTCGCGGTCGTCACTAATTAAGAAGGACGATAGGTCCCAGAGATAAGTCTAGTCCGACAGGGTATCAAGTTTCTATGTAGTATAGAGTAGTAAGAGTAAGAGTAGCGACGTGAGCACGCGAACGCCGCGTTGACGGAGTTCAACAGGAGTTGCACGCAAGCTATGGCGACGAGCAGAAACAGTAAGCGCGCTACGATGAAGCGCCAGCCAATTGGCTCTTCCACAACCGTGTCAACGCTGCTTCGCTTCCACTATCAAACACAAAGCGTCTCTCCTTTGGTATCGAAATTAATTTACTCAATGAAATTTGTGGCCTGTCCGTTTACGTTTCCTTTTATCCGTTTCTCCATATCTTAACTCCCTAATCTTCCTTTCCTTCCTCCCCTCATAGTGTACAACTCAATCTCGCCCTCGAAGCCACACGACGTCGCAACTGCTGCCCGACCTCCGATGCAGGCGCCGGCTTTACCCATTGAACATCAGTCTATACATGGTAATAAGATGTATACAATAACTCGCAGCATGGGAATTCAAACCCGAGCCATGTTTCTTCGTGAAATTTTTTATTCGCCACCGGGAACTTTTTCATCGGCTCTCTGTCCCGAATCTAGTTGCTCTTTGTCGCTTCGAGTGGTTTCCTATGTTCAATGCTCTTTGACACTCCTCACTCCTTTGTGGTGTGCCACTCACGTTTCGACATTTATATCTCAGCGGATCAAGTGAAATGTCAGTCTTCGCGGTATAATTCTTTTCAGAAGACATCCAACGGAAGCTCTTATTCGAATCAGCTTTGTCCCGTCATGTTCGTGGGCTGTCTGATCTTGTAGTCCACGTCGTTCCCCTTTGTGCATTCTCTCTTATCGATGGAAGCTGAGTGGGCTTTCGCAAATCCCATGGCATTCCACACATTTAAACGACATTCCTTCCGCCCTTCCATTTCAACTCCTCCAGTTCCTCTGCCTCTACCTAAGCCCATCCTCGAAATGGTTACCTTCAGAATATTCTACCGCTGCGAGTTTTCTCTCTTCGCGATGTACAACACCACAGCAATCCATCCACACTTCGACCTCGAAGGTTACGACCTCATCCTACAAACTCAGCACATGGCATTCCGTGTGCATATTGGAGAGATATTCCCCCGTTCTACCCTTTTCCCAGCTGAATTTAAAACGCAAAACCTCCCTTGGATTCGTCACGGTACCCTTTTTTGTGGGGATCTTAAGGGAAACCCCCGTCAATGGGCCAGTTTCCTGTCTTTAATCTACCATGAAAAGTGAGTCTTCCTATTCTCATTAAATTGACAATACCTAACTCGGTCCAGGGCCACAGAAGCCCCTACGTTCACGGAACTTATGGACGCTCTCGAAATCGCCACGATTTATGGTTTCCATAAAGTCTGTGATTGGGTCCTTGCACGTATTCGCACAGATTATTTCCCTGGTCCCCGTGCTTTCTATGAAGAGAAGCCAGAATCTCAGCGTCTGGAAACAACTAGCGACGACGCCATCCAACTCTTCACCTCTCCTTGGATTCCAGTAGACCACAACAGCTTACAGGTCATCGCTGGATATTTCTTAGCACGGGACCGTGCTTTAGACGATTTTGAGCAGAAGATAGCCTGGGACATGTTCAAGCCAGACAAGTCTCAGCAACTGATAAAAGCTCGGGACCTTATGGTAAAATATTTTCAAGTAATCATCAATGGTTATTTTGAAACTCTCCAGTTCTATGCGAAATGCAGTGATACCCATCCTCTTTGCGTCGCAGTAGCAATGAGGTGGATCGATGAATTGAATAAGACAGAGGCGGATGTCTTTACAGTACTGTATCGCATGCGACGGGAGCTTCCTCGGGGAGCTATTTGCAAGAAATGCCTTAATGAGGCTCATAAGGAGGCCACCGAGGGGTTGGCAATTCTAGAGTCGCAGTTGCCTCACATGTTTGGAATCCCACATACAGAGACACGCGGATGGCAGATTCCTGAAAGTACCAGGCGTTGTCTTTCCAGGGAACATCTTCTTTCATATGTCGAAATATAAGTTACCTTCATTCTCCTTCATACATCCCAAGGATATGCCATACTTATGAGTTGTGCTTTAAGTTCACCTCCTTCTAGACGCATCATACGGTAGGAGGGGTGGTCTCTTCGAGTTGTAGTTGTAAGACTTCCTGAGAATCGAGGGCGATATGCTACAAAAAATAGAAGTTCAACCAAAGCTCCAGGTATTCCGGTCAGAATAACATCCAGATATGGTGCACGATGGTGGGACTTTTCGCTGGATGGACGAAGTCGAGTAGGTCGTATTAAAATACTTCATACTCTCAAAAAGTATACGAGGGAACAGTACTGTGCATATGGTACGGGATGTCAGAAGCGGAATACTTGATAGATTCATGGTTTGAAACTACATACAGAACCGTCTAGTAAGTGAGACCTCCGGTGGATCAGATGGCCCGGAGGTCAAAGTATTGGGGGCGCATAATCCATACGTGCTTTGGAAGTTTATAAATGCAAACGGCCCAGTACTAACAATGGGATAGTGGTCAGCTCGTGGAGGAGGCTTTAGTCAAGGAGTGCGTCGGTACTTTGCTCTCACTTTAGGGAGTTCGTACCCCAGTCTCTCTAATGTTAGCGGGCAGTTGGTAAGCATGCCAAGTATCTATTTATATACAGAAGATCAACTGCCGATGTGGAAAGATATTAAAAGAGTATGTAATTAAATAAAGTAGAGTGATTATTCAAGACCTAATTAGGGTGCAGATATAATCAGGGAGGAATTGGGGAAGGTTGGATAGGGAAAGCAGCATAACCTATATCGCAGAACTCGAGGGGCCCATCAGGGCTAGATGAGTTAGAAGGCCAGCAGGGGAGGCAACTCTGTACGATACGATTCGCGCGCGCGCTTAGCGCGTCCAAACGGGTAATTGTGAAGACTTCAATGTTAGAGCCCTCGTCTCCTCTCTCAAAATCTTGTAAATATTTCTGTCGATAAATAATGCTTCAAAAAACTGGTATACAAAATTTTGGAAGAAAAAAACAAGAAAATGACTCCCGGGTGTTAGTTCCTTGGTTTTTTCTCTTCTCCCCATCCCCCAACAACTCAATCGCTCTCTAACTATTTAAGGCCATTTATATAATCAAGGAAGACCCCCTGGATATTTTTATGAATTTATTATAAGCTGATAAAATAGAAATATCAATTTTTTTTAAAACAAAGGTAAAAGGATGCAAGACATGGGCTTCAGGCTCCGAAGCAACAGAATAGCCCGAGATTTGGTATCAGTACTTATGTGGTAGTTTCGCTCTTCCACTTCTCCCTCTCACTTTCTCATTGTTGTCGTGTGTTATCCATCATCGAACGACTCCGTTCAGCGGGCAGACCCTGGGTGGTATGAAGTTGACCTAGGCGTCAAGGGCCATTGAAGGCGGCGACAAGATATGGCATTTTCACCGCCCACTTATAGATGTTCTATTTCATATTTCCTTAACGTTGCATTGTCTTTACATGTTCTTACCCTATAGTCATTCTGTAAATATACTAGTTATTTTGTAAATTATACAGTCACTTGATTGGATTAAGGCTACTCCCTGACACTACATACGAAGCCGTTGATTGGACATCAGTTTTACTCTCCATCTGTCTTTCTTTGTCCGTCGTACTAACTTTCTAACTGTGGTATAACTAGCTGCCTCGAAATTTCAAACACTTCTGAACTTCTGACATATCTTCCTGAAACATTTGTACAATAGTAATCGGTGACAGTACTGAGTAATTCCTGTAATCTATATGTCTTCATATTTTTACGACATACAACATATTTCAGGAGCATATGCTCCTGCCATTCGCTGGACCTATGAGTTGCTCGCCTAATGCACCACTTACACTAGACGTCCACATTAAACTGTTTTACCCATCTACCCCAAATTCCTGCTATGAAACAGCAAATGTTAGAGATTCCTAAGTTTTTACTCATTTAACACAGTCTTTATCAGACTAGGTAAATTAAAACACTCCAGTTTATCCGAGTCTCGTGTTGACCAAACTCGGAAGGCGGTTACTATTGTATTGTTACCATAACATCTTCTCTCTATGCTACACAATTTCTTCAAATCAGGGACTCATGTATATTCATTGACACCGATTGTAAATACTGCATTCTTCTTTCCTTCATCTACCTGCCCTAATATCAGGGGGCCAACACCCAATGATGTTCATTCCATCCACCATGACCTTGAACTTATTGTGGCACCAGTGTTCAATGTGATACACGAATCCACAATCCTCTACCCTCAAAACTAGTTAAGGGAGACTGGATGTTGCTTGTGCATTCCTCTATCGTGTTTGCAGATGGAGAGCTGTCGTGAAGGAGAAAGTAACTTATAAAGCAGTGAAACAGTGTTCTTTATTATAATAGCACCTGCATCACTCTACTAGGTCGAGGGAGTGTTATGACCTACTCAAATATCTTTACAGAAACTTGGGGCTCATTCCTGTGTTTGGGTTCTACAGATATGTGGGCAGTCTCGAAAGGAGTTTCTGTGAGTGCCCCTGAGGATCATCTATGTTTCCAGGTACTTTACCCTTCAAGTAGTAACTGGAATTATCTCTGCCTAAGAGTACAGCAAAGAAGAATCCTGCCATTTGACAACCCACGTAGTTAGGACATAGCATGGTGACACAACTGGATTTGGATCGAACATTTTACTATACTCCGGCTTTGGTCTTAGATGCAAAACCTCCCTTTGCTTCGAAAACCAATATTTTGATGCCAACCACGAACATTTTGCTCTAGGACTTTCGCATAATCAAT
>Ga0157379_10003172_pt1 | contig 13922 bp, 14 predicted proteins | sample S25metaG_FD_121802 | JGI IMG/M metagenome (GOLD analysis project Ga0157379, IMG submission 121802) | Switchgrass rhizosphere microbial communities from Kellogg Biological Station, Michigan, USA - S2-5 metaG | ecosystem: Host-associated > Plants > Roots > Rhizosphere > Soil | place: USA... | reverse complement strand
TTTCCTGCATTGTTTGACGGCTAAGTCTATTAATTCCACAATTTCAAAGACCGATGCTTACGGGATAAGCTCTGGCCTGCAAGAGCCGAAGAAGCGTATATCGAATAAGTGTCGGCCAAATAGGTGAACACTGTAAGGTATATGATGAAGAGAGAAGTAGTGAATATGAAAATTCCGATCATTGGACCAATCCAACTGGAAATGCTGGGTATGGCGGTCCATGCGTAAATGAAGCAGCCTGAAATAACAATATAAGGTTTGTGTAGCAAGGGGGTATGACAGAAAGTAATACCAATAGGAAAAAATATAGCTGCGACTAGAGAGGAGTAAAGTCGAGCTTCGGAACCAATCCGAGCCACATTACGCCTAAACAGTAATATTCAGTAAAGCGTAATGAAAAGACAGCAAAGCCAAATACGCGTATAGACGTTCTTGATAAAAATTGATGATAAACCCGGCCAATCCTCCCAAACTTTTATATAGCTTCAGCCAACGCCCGAGCTCACAAATCAGGGACGTACGCCATAGGAACAAACGCCAAACCAACTTGAAGACTATTGAAGCCGTGTAATGATGTAAAAATAAGTGGAATAGATCTGGGGGAGGTGTCAACACTATAACAACATCGAAGAAAAGGAAAACTTACTCTATCTGGCTGTATAATATTCCCCATGCGATTCCGACCCAGAGCTAGACTTTTTATTAGTTTTAGATCTAGGTATAAGAGGTGTTTACTGACACTAAAGCTAGCAACCACTGCTTCGGTCAATAGCAGGTCTAACGATGCCAGTCGCATTGAGATAATAGAGGAAATGAGAGAGTGACACAAACTCACACAGCGGCCTCGTACAAGAAATATAAATAAGATGTCGCATGCTTGTATTTTCATCTTCAACTCGAGCACGATACCGAAGATCTCCAGTTTCTTTGCGTAACTTTCGTGCTTCTCGCATCAAGATAACACCCCCTGTTTCGTAGCATTTGAGTAAATATAACTAATTGAAGGGCAGATCTCACCTCTCGTTTCTTTCATTACAAGGTAGCAGAGTACAGTATAGGCGGAGGAAATACTGAAAGTGGGAGCGATAAGCCGCTGGGTTTGATTGTTATAAACAGAACTCACATGAAGTGCATCCATTGAATCCAACGCCATCGCAAATGAGGATTATATTCTATCAGACCTCCAAATACGGCACCTAATCCTGTGCAAGAAATAGCAGCTAAAGAAAATAAAGACATGGGAAGTCCACGTCTGCAGGAACAAATTGGGATTAACGAAAAGGTGATTGGTTGGGACTTACTCTGAGGGTTCCCAGATATCGGCGACAACACCTCCAACCATAGTTGCTCCCGTGGAGCCTGCTGCTCCAGCAATAAGGCGTCCTATAATAACAGTTGATACGTTACGTCCCCTAAATAGATTGAGCATGGCAAAGAGACAGTAGTATAGATCCTTACAGCGCAGTCATAAGATGAGCAAGTGCGAATATTGCGCTTGAAACGATAAAAAGCGGTTTACGCCCAAATTCTTCACTGAGCGAAGCCGTAACTAAAGGGAAAACTCCAAATCCAAGACAATAGATGCTAAAACTTAGATATTAGTTGCTATCCTAAGAGATATATGGGTCTTACCCCACCTTAAGGCTAATGAACCTAGCTCTTCAGGTGAATTCAGATCCTTATTCATGGATTGTAAACCCAATCCAAAGTTAGAGCCAGCAGAAGCTAGAAGAGGATCAGTAATCAGTAGCCAATAGTCAGTAGTCATTATAACAGTCACTTGTTGTCAGTATTTACCAGCAAGGCCCGTAAAACCACAGGCTAAGAAAGTGACAACCCATTTCTGGAAATATGAAGTATACATTGGATTGCGTGGGTCCCCAGGAACAAACTCAACCTTGGAAATATGATAAACTCTTATCAGTTATAGCTGAGGAATGACACAGCGTACATATACGGGTTTCGAAGCATCTTCCAAAGACGCAGCCACAGTGCATTCTTCGTCCTTTTGAGAAGACCCTTTTTCCTGTCCCTGTCGCGATGACTTCTCCCCGTGACTAGAAGATTGTTCTAGTTCTTCAATTCGTGGGTCGATGGGTTCTTCGGGAGCTTCGGTGAGACTGAAGTCGTCTACGAGGACTTGGCTTGCTCGTGGCCGAGTCATAATAAAATGATAGACTCAGATGCAAAGAAGAAGCATAAATCGTGTCTGGTCGTCCCAGCTTTATAGGTGGTAGCTGGGCATCAAGCACTTGTGTTACAGTCATTCTGGATGGAAGTATTTTTGGGAACGATCCCTGTTTGGTCCCGAGTGTCGGCATCGGCATCCACAGCTCCAAACGACTGGGCGTAAATCTGCCAGATTTTGACAAATCTTGTTCAAGTAAAGTCTTCTCAAACCTTCGTCATACGGTGACCTTTCCCCATCAATACGTCCTCTCCGAATAATAATATTCCCCGAGTCGGAGCTTTGCGGTGTAGTAACGCCAGGTTTTGATGCAGGGCAAATGATAATGCTAACCAAAGAGAAGTATAGGTGCAATCGAGGCCGAATTCATCAGCGGTATACTGGGACGAGCACGGTTATGAATTCTCCGAAGTCACTAAGCTCCAGTCTGACGATACTATGGAGATTCAATTAAGATAGAAAACAAAGATAAGATTTAGATATACTTGGATACTGCTCTTTGACCGCGACTTTGGGATATGACCTTAATACGCCGATCGAAGCAAGCGCCCGATGACTAAGCAGTTTCCACGCACGCAAGAGAGGCGGGAGTGCTCGTAGGTTGGTTCCGAGGTATAGAAATATCTAAGGAAGGAAAAATACATGTACATTAATGCACTGGGTAATACTTAAGGACTAAAATTTAGCATAATGTGTTTCCTGAATATTTTAAGACCATTCTAGGACAAATTAGTCCGTGGTAATCTTTTGGAATCAGAGTGGTCATCCTCCCTCTATGTATTCCATGGCAATAAATTTAGCATAAATTACATACATTTATGGTGGTCAAATGCTAGCATAGATCCCATATTTTTTCTCCTTCCGTCATCTCAGCTAGGGTACTTTAGTTTTGGATCCCCAAATATCACTATCAACCATCAGGACTAGGCAAATGTTGTTACATGAACTAGGAATAGTGAAATCCAAGAATAAATAAAAAATTCCACTTTTCTACTGCATAAATATTAGCTGGTAAGACATAAAAAAAATTATATCCGACAAGAATTGGACTCCCATCCCTTACATGAAAGGTCCCATTCATTATCCCTACGCCACAATAACTTTCTACATTTGACTTCAATTACATTCATCTACAGTGTCTCCAATGGCTTGTGAACGCCAAAGAGAGATTACCCCCTGTGTCCTCCACCACTTTGCTGCTCTGTTGTATCTTTAACCCGAACTTTCAATCTAAGGGTATATCAAACAGGAAAAAAATCGAGACCCTAATTACAAACCCATGGGACAAGGAGCGACCCATGGCTGTAAAAGTGTAAGCAAAAATGGAGGGGTTGATACAGTCAGCAGAGTTGTTAAATGGATTTATCAACGAGTTTGTCTCCAATGTAACATTGAGGTAGGTGATTATTTCGTTTTTCAAAGTATCGTTACTGTAAGATTTTTCAATATCATTGAACATTGGATAATTATTACATGGGGCTTCTTGGGAGTCTATAACGTGAGCCAGGAAATAGGATGGAACTTAACTCATGCCCTCCCCTAATTGGATCTTTATCGTTCCCGCGATGTGTACAAAAAGTGATTCTCTAGTATGCTCCACGGTAATCCAAACGTTGCAATCAACATTCTATGCCGACTTGACTTTTTAAATTCTCGCATTACCGTTGATGGTCTTCGAGGATGATGAAGCAGATGAGTCCAGATCTTTCAAATTTGGCTAAAGTTTCAATTTAGGGGCCTTGCGAGCTCTTTTCCTGACCCCGAACTAACTTTCCTTCAATGGCTTACCCCTGTCGCATACCATTAGATTTTTAAGACACATGCACATGGCCCACTTCCTCAGGTTAGTCGACAGACTGTTGCCTTGTCGTCCTCCGAAATGCCGCTCGACAGATATTCTCCGGATTGCAGATGAGCACTGGTGTATGCCTGAAAACACGAGAATGGCGTTCCGACTGGTAAAAATGTGCAGATCAGATGCAAACGCTAACCATAATCCAAGAACATAGGATTAAAATACAAAGCATTAGCGAGATGATCCCGGTATTACTGCATCGTCTTCCGGGGGTGGGGTCACAACCCCATTGGAAAGGAGTCGCTCTGTTTCGGCATCTACAGAATTGCCGCTGAAAAGAGGTGATATCCTTTCGATCAGTAATACTTGATATGGGAGGAAATCCTTACAATAAGGTACGCATGACTCCACGCAGAACATCACCACTCGGTAACTCAATTTTCTCAACAATCTCCAGAGAATCCGCTCTAGTAGGTCCAACATTTAAAAGCAAGACGGGTTTCTTCGCCTCAATAGCGTGTTTTACCAATCTAGACAATTATATTTTTGCCCATAAGCCATGAAGAGAGGATACTCACCTAAACGCTGAATAGGTAGCCAATGTCGTGCCAATTACAAGTAGACGATCAGAAGAATCGATATACTGGAAACTGAACAGATGTTGAGATAAAACATGCCAGAATCCAAAGGTAAATGCTTACGACAGGTCACGAATCCCCGTTGGTATTGATTCTCCGAAGAAAATAACCGAAGGTTTCATCTGGGACTCCGAGTAAATACTGGTATAAAGAATAATTCTGATCGTACACTTACAGCGTTCTCGGCTGTTCCTTCTGTTAAACAAGTCTCACAATAAGGTATCACAAAGTCGTCAAAGTTGACACCAGGTAATTCAATCTAGAATACTAATCAGATACAAATCATGGGAGAAAATAGAACCAAAGTACATCACCATCAGGATTCGTTCGTAATTGTTTATTTGTGCGTTCCAGTTCATCCGCCATTACTTTCCACTCTGGATTTGCTTTGGATAGTCTTTCCTGGAACACTCTTCGAGGTTCTAAGTGATTTTTTCGACAATGGACTCGCTATAAGTTGTTGATGACATATATACTATTCGCTTGGAAGGAACGAGAATTTCATTCACTTACATGTAAACTGCCATGTAACTGCAGAACACGGGGGTCTTCCTCATCAAGTTCTAATGAAAGGGCCTTGAGATGCAGACCATCTACGTTTTGAGTGATTATGTTTCTGGCATATTTGGTACGCAACATTGCTGCAATGGTGTAGTGGCTGGGATTTGGTTGAGCCAAAAGAACTGGAGGGTATCCCATATATGACCTGCACCAATAACGCTGCCTTGTAGAATATCCGCATGAGATAAAACATGATACTTAGAGAGGGTAAATATACCTAAATGAGTGTCCACGAGGACTATCTTCCATTAGTTCATGAAACTAAGGTCAAATGTCAGAGCCTTGACCAAAATTTACAATTTAATGACTACTCCTCACTCACAAATATAGGTCTCTCATAAGATCATAAGTTTAAGATAATTTAGCGTATTTATAATCACTCACTTATAATTAGGGTTCAAGTAGCGTCCATTGTGACCTCTATACGCCCGAATGCCTGAATCGACACTAACACCTGCTCCAGTCAACACGGTAGCATTTCCCGGGGACAAAAATTCAGCAATCTTGTTGATAGCTGCATCTAGAGATACCTGAGGATATTTGACAGCATTAAGAAGCGAGACTGGGATATTCGGAACGGAAACTCGCATGCGAGGGAGATCAGGAAGAATGAACGTCAGGCGTGACGGGAGGTGTGACAAACTGACCAAGCCTAAGTTCACTGCAGTAATTCTGAATCGAAAGGAGAATAGCAAATTTTTGAGTGAAATAAGAAATAAAAACCCAAATCGCCGGAACATTTTTTTGTTTGCAGAAAAAAAATTTCATGGATATTTTTTGTCTTCACAAATACATAGACAGTGGCAATATTCTTTCCCGATTACACTGGAAGATGCCGAAGAGCTGGATATAGTGCCCTATATAATCGCCCCAATTCCTTCTTTATAGAGACTTTTTTAATATTAAGAAGAGTCATAGAGTCAGGAAAGGGCTCAATATCGACTTCACAGACATGGCCTTCTGGAGGTAAGGTTCCTTCCTGGAAATATTTTTGTGTGATTTCAATGGTGCACTGAGATGGAAAAGAGATTGATCCGTGCTATTCGTGATGCGGTTACTAAAGTGAAAGGTCGGATTTGCAAGAAAACTCACCCCAGGACCATTTTGAATGGCAAGTCTGGAAGAGTGGGGGAGCAGCTTATTGACTAGTTGACCGCTGGTCATCGGTGTCACAGGATCAAGCTATATAAAGAGTAGAGAATCCTAAGCAGAAATAACAAGAAGACATGTAGAATCCACCTTGTTACTATGGATGAGCATCGGATTTTTTAACGTATGATTCCAGGGGCCCTGAAACCTTTCAGGAGGCTCCACAGGCCAGAACTGACATCCCGAATCTGGTTCGGTGCGCACGACACTCAGGGCAAAGCGAGAAACATTTTTGAGGGTCCCTATGCTTTCGTTGATAACTTCTTCAGGCGAAGGAGGAGGGAACGGAAGATTATCATTGCAGGTGACAGCTGAACGCTCTAGGTCCCGAACTGAAGGTTGTTGGGCCATATTCATCCATTGAGTAAGGTTCCCGTCTATCGCGTCGTTGAGAGCTTTTGCGATATTTGACCATTCAAGGGGGACTATCAGCGCTGTGAACAGCGGGACTGCTCTCGAGTTAGTGATATTGCTGAAGTTTCGGACACTGACAACTTACGTCGTGCTCGCCCAGAGGTGAGTACCCCTGGTTTATCGGCATCTGGAACAGGCAAAGGCTTGTCATTCAAGCCGTTTATAAACCCTTCGATACGATTATCTATATCTGCCAGGCTATCTCCTTTCTTCGCTAGCCGGCAGAGTGATTCGCCTACCCTCAAGCACTCGGAAAGAAAATACATGTAGGTGGCATCCGTGTATTGTAACCATTTTCTATGCCAGGTGTAAGGGGGACGACCTAGGACATAGATTTATTTGAAACCGATCTTGGTGGAATTATGCTTACTGTACCAGGCCAGCGGGTCGACGACGCCATCGATGACCAGTCGACCAATGCGGTCGGGAAACCTACTCCAGTTCAATAATTTAAAGGGAAGTCTGCCAATGCTTACATACATGTTGGCGAGATAAACGCCTAAGATGGTGCCATAGCTGAAACCGTAGAAGTTTCTGCATCAAAGAGGTCAGCACTGCAACAAGGGAAACGACATAAGATGAACTAACATCAACGATTCTTTCCCTTCTAATGCAGTGGCCATAAAATCAATGTCCCGAGTGACAGTAGCCGTACCAGAATATTTGAGGATGTCACCCATAGTTTTCTTACACACTTTAAATTGTGTCTCGTATAATGCATCCGCTTCGCGCTGCTGCTCAATAAGATGTGCTCTGTTGGAAGGGTCGTCGAGATCTGGAGTAAAATCATAACCTCTATCCAGGACTGTATGACTAGTGAATTGTTCGTATCCCCCAGGTCCAAAGCAGTCAATGAGAGGTCTGAGACGGCAGTATATAACTGGGTACGTTATCAAACGGAAAACAATACTCACTCTGTTTCACCCATACCACGGGGATCAAATCCAACAAGATCATAGTTCAAACCTATCAAATTATGATAGTATTTGCCAGCTTGTGTAATAATTTCCTTGCCGGATAACCCAGGGCCACCTTGGGAACTCAATAAAAATTCCGAAGGAGAGAGCAATATCGGTTACCTGGATTGTAAAACACCGTTCCCTTCTTGGGGCCTTTCGTAGCTTTCAGGCGGCCAAGAGCTAATTTGGCAACCCCTACGTTCTCATCGAAGTAATCCATCGGCACTCTGGCTTTCACGGTTGGTACGTAAATATCAACCATCATGATAAATAAACCTACATTATGTATCCACATTCGGATCCAGGAATGGCTTCCGGACCCTCGCACGGCCACCACTTTATCTCTCCGGGTGAAAGGCTTTTCCAGCCACCACCGGAAGATTCCGACACTGATACTCGTTCACTGCCCGTTATCAGAAGACATTGGATTCCATATCGCAGAAGATAAAACAGGCTAACGGTGAAAGCCAAGAAGATTGCCTTGGGGACCTTTGCATATGGATGCCGATAAGTCAGGAATAAAGCAGACGTTACAGTTGTGTCGCCGCTGAGGATATCCTTTCGGTCGTTACGCATTCCTAGCATCACACTTAACTCTAGTTCGAAGGTGTTGTTTCTTATATGTGTTTCGGTAGCTACGGTACCCACGGCCTGTGGGAACTCCTCGTATGTCATGATTGGCAATAACGATCAAGAACATCACTACAGCGAAGTTTACTCACGGTTGATAATGTTGGATAGATATCGAATGCTTATCACTCGCAAATCCTTCTGGATTCCAAGTGACCCTGAAGAACCATTGAGCTAGTCGAAGATAGTGACATCGTCGCTCCGGCAGATCGTTCCTAAACGTTTATCTCCCCAAAGACGTAAAACTAGCCAGTATGGGAGACAATAGAGGACCCACCAATTCGTCCTTCGAACACGGAGGAAGGGTTTATGGCGAATTTATTTTGGAGCGAATGGCGGAAGAAGGAGATAGCCCAAAGAGGAAGTACAGTTGTCCGTCTAATAATGCATGGACTTATAATGCATAGGATTTGACCCATTCCCGACGTGGAATTTATGCATTATTGGGTAGGGCGCTTTTTGGCTTAGACCAATGACCTGCCTCGGAGTATATATTTTAGGTAAATAAGCCTGATCTAGGTTTTGGAGGTTATTCCAAGTAAATTTGGCTTCCAAATAGAGAATAAATGGTGCTTCTGTTTTTTTTTTCGTACTCACCGGCACCACCCATGCCTGCCGACCGCGTGAAGCGCCTTTGTCTCAGACATGGGGAATCCAAGACTTCTATCGAGCTCTCCCGAGCTCTACGGTAAGGATCCATCTTATGTAGACGAACGGAGATGGCATAATTGAAGCAGAAGAAGCTGCATGACTTCTTTGAAGGACCCGGTCGGCTTTGTCACATTATGTCACACTTTTCATACTGCATAAGTCTATTGATGCGTTTGTCCCGTCATTATGCATTATTAGACGGACGGCTGTAGCCGAAACATAAGACTGTTCAGGCCTGAAAATACCAATATTCGCGGCAATTATTGAAATAGACAATATAAAGCTCCCAAGTCTAGGCGAGACCTATGAGGATATACCGTGCGGCCAAGAAGAATAAATTTCTTGAGCATGCTAATAAGAGAATCTTGACATTGTTCTGGTCATATTGGAGGCTATAACTGTTATCTGGCTTGGTTATCGATCAGAGACGGCCCACAATTGACCGGGGCCTCGGGAGAAGAAAGCGGGCCAATTCTGATTACGTCAGTAGTCTGTTCGCTCTCGTTCCTCAACATATTTCGAAACAAGACACACCCTAGATCTTGGCATTCCTTCGATTCACACCATCTTCTTATAAATTGCAAGTGGTGTCTATCCTTGTCGTTTCTCCCCATGGCGGGTGATAGTGGCAGTAAGCATCCTCCACAGTTGATGGCTTGGGTTTCCAGGTCCTCACGTCGTCTTTCCTCCTTTTCTCTCAAAGAGCATGTTTCAAAGATCCCTAGCCTTAAACCAGTTCAAAAGGCAATCTCAACACATGTCCCACACATCTCCATCGAATTCGCTCCAGCGAAGATCCCGAGGAAGCGCAGGCTTCAGACAGCAGCGGTAGCGATTTGGGCTCTAATGATGCCAATATGTTTAGCTATTTTCTTTCTTTTATGGTGTGTGGCCATTCCCGAAGCGTAGTTTGTCGTTCACTAACGTGTTTTGTCACAGTTCGATACCATTCCTTTGGCCTTTCATCTTCCTCTATATGATTTGGATACACGTTGACCGAGCTCCTGCGACGGGAGGTAGACCATCTAACTGGGTTCGGAGGTTGGGATTTTGGCGGCATTTTGCAGAATATTACCCCGTGTCGTGCGTCTTGTTTTACGTATATGCTCTACGAGCTTGGTTTCACTGACTCATTGCCTGCTTTTCTAGTCTGCGAAAGGTCGCGGTTGTCCAAGAATTATCACTGAACCTTCTCTGATTTATTTAAACCGTTTACAGGAGATGGAGCTTCCTCCAGACAGACCATATCTTTTCGGTTATCACCCTCATGGTGAGTCGTCACATCTATTCATATAACCCATTCTGAAGGCACGTCTCTCAGGTATCATTGGGATGTACGTTGCAGGCAATTGATCATACTTTGGTCTGAATTTCTGAACTTTTATGATACAGGGGTGCCATTACCAATTTTGCTACAGAAAGTACACCTCCAGCTTACTATTGCGATACCTCACAATCTAACACATAGAACCTCAATAGGCACAGGCTTCTCTGAACATTTCCCTGGTATCAAACCCCATCTCCTAACTCTCTCATCCAACTTCCGCATGCCACTATATCGCGACATCCTACTGTCGATGGGCATTTGTTCTGTCAGCAAACGGTCTTGCGCCAGCATACTAAAAGGTGGCCCGGGCCAAGCAATTACGATTGTGGTTGGTGGAGCAGCAGAGGTATGATGCTTTTGCTGTGTCATCCCAAAGCATGCGATTCTCAACTTGGTGTCCCATTACAGAGCTTGAGAGCGCGACCTGGGACCAATGACCTGACACTGAAGCGAAGGTGGGCTAAATTTCGTTGAGGCTTTGAAATATGTATCCGATTGTGTTCTAGATCCGGGTTTATTAGAGTCGCCATTCAGTATGGGTAAGCTCGGGCGTCGTGAGGTTTTCTTAAGTGATACTGATATTCCTTCAAAGAGCCGACCTGGTTCCAGTACTTTCCTTTGGTGAAAATGATGTGTGTTATACACCTATTACTCTGTTATACTGGTTCTTACAACCATATCTCAGATCTACGATCAAATGCCCAACGAGAAGGGTACCACCATATACAACTTACAGAAAAAGTTCCAAAATATTTTTGGTTTTACGCTCCCTTTATTCCATGGCCGAGGCCTTCTCAATTGTCAGTAACAAGAAACATACCTATCTCAATTCTGCTCGCTAACTCCTTTCACAGATAATTTCGGTTTGATGCCTTACAGACGAACAATCGTCTCAGTATTCGGCAGACCGATCCATGTTACCCAGAACGATAAGCCCACAAAAGAAGAAGTCGAGGCTCTCAAAAAGCAGTATATTGACGAACTCTTCCGGTTTGTCACCTCACTCTTATGTCCTCTCTATATGTTGACGTTGCCTTTGTCTGCAGAATATGGCATAAATATAAGGACGAGTTTGCTAAGGAGCGGAGACAAGAGCTTAATATTATTGAATAAGCAAGCTGCATTTTATCTACTCCGATTTATACACCCATATACATCGGCTGGACACTAATTAGAGGTATACACTGTACGATATGTAGTTTACAGTAACTTTTGAGGGGGGCATCGGTAAACGGGTCCTGTCTCGAAATCTGTTTCAGAAATTTCCTGCTTGTTGAGATGCCTGTGGAATTCGCATCCGCTCTTCGTCAGTTTGGTACATTCTTCGATCCATTGTCCGACTCTCATCACATGGTCATCAGTGCCCCACTGCCCGACCACACTGACACCAATTGGGAACCCGTCACTTCCCAGTCCGGCAGGGATACTGATTGCTGGTAAACCAGCGAGAGAAGCGGGAACTGTCAATGCGTCTTGAACGTACGTTTCAATACCTTGAGAGGAGGCTTCTGATAATGGAGGTGCTGTGCGAATTGCAGAGAGATGTAAGAGAACATCGACACCGTCGTCGTTGAAGGATGAGCTCGAGTCAGTGAGCTCGTTCGGACAACGGAAGACTTTGTTGAAATCGTCTTGTACGCGGGTGCGTAACTGTTGAGCCCTGAGATAATAGTTGTCGAATGCGCTATAATGGATGGAGCGTCAGTGCACACTTCAAAACCTCTAAGTACACGGGACGCACTCAGCTGTTAGAGCGTATGTTCCCAAAAGAATACGCTTTTGAACCTCTCGACCGAATCCTCTCGACCGACTATAAGCGTAGACATCCGCAGTTTTGTTCTTATTAACATTTATGGGCGGCTCCACGTATTCACCTATTAACGGGCGTAAGTGTGTTTTCACGAAGTTATAACCAGCCATCCAACCATATCTAACGCCATCGTAACGCGCCATATTGCTGCTAGCTTCTGCACTGGCAAGAACATAATATGCACTGAGGGCATAAGGAGTCGATGGAAGAGATACAGAGACGGCTTCAGCGCCGAGCCTCTGCATCTCAGAAATTACTTCGCGCAGGGGTTGGACCAAGGATGGATCCAACTCCGATGGAAAATATTCCTAAGTGTAAATGGAGTTAGAAATGCTCGCTTCTTGCGTAAGATGCTCAGCCATACCCGAGGAATCCCTATCCTTAAGCCCTTGAAGGGATCAGACATCTTTGTTGTTACTTTGGAACCCTCAGCCGAACTCTTGGAATACATCCGTTTGTCGAAGGGGATGCTAGTAGGATCTTTGCTATCGTACCATGAAAGGGCATCTATCCAAGCTTCTTCAGCGGATCCCACTCGTTTCAATAGCAGACGCTTACCATAGACCTTCTGGACGTCTTCGACGTTGGACGCAATTATACCAACCGTATCCAGACTATCGGCAAATGAGATGACTCCCCATCTGAACTTGGTTAATGAAGACACTCAAGCGTTATACGTTGGCACTCACCTGCTCAATAGTCCATAGGAGGGCTTGAAACCGACCACACCACAGTACGAAGCTGGCAAGCGAATTGAACCACCAGTATCCGTTCCAATAGCGCTTTATCATAATTCAGTAATGAACAATAGACTCCTTGGAGAACGCACGCAAAGCATTGTTTCGAAGCAACAGCAGCGGCACTTCCTCCCGAACTTCCTCCAGCAGACCGTTTTTCACGGTCTATCCAAGGTTTATCATCTAGGTGTGACTGCCACGGGTTGAACACTGGTCCAGCTATCGAGTTTATGTTCAGCGATCTAGAGATAGAAAGAGTTGGCTAATGTCAGCGAAGCAATAGTACCAGACTGAGCAACACGGACCCCATTCCAAATTCGTCACAATTCGTCTTGCCTGCTAGGATGGCACCCTCCCCTTTGAGGAGCTTGACAACAGTTGCATCATATCCCGGACGAAACTCTTGGGTCTGTGTTAAGTGGAATGCTTGCAGTGGCTAATATCCCTCACCTTCCAACATTGCCGACGAACATGTCGTAGGCAAATTCGCTGTACAAATATTGTCCTTTATAGCAATTTTTAGGTCTTGGAGTGATCCACCGGTGAAATCTGAATGCCTTTCCAGTTGTTCCTGTCGCTATGATTGGAGGGAGAAATGTTGGTACGGGGAGAGACGTACCAGGTCAGGCAATGAAATAGAGATGAATGCGTTGACGGATTCATCACCGGGCATAGCAGAGTTCATAAGATTGGCCCGGGGATGTTTTCTGTTCCTCCATAATGACTTAGAATACCGCGTACGCTTCACAAGGTTGTTGAGCATCAAAGGCAGCCTGATCCCTGGGCCTTGGCGCCGAACGAGTATCTGGGACAAGACCAGTGCACAGTCGATTGTTACCACTCCACCGATTTGGGAAGGTACCGCTGATGCCATCACCCGCCACCTGTCAGACTAAATATAGTCCTATGTAGTCCCCAGATACCATATCCCGCTGTCTTCTCCTGTAAATACATATCAACCCTAAAGTCCAGAGTGAAAATAAAAATACTCGTTACACATACTGCCACCCTTCCCTCAAGTCGCAATTTTTTTTTGAAGATGCATGCCGCTTTCTCACAACAC
>Ga0157379_10003171_pt1 | contig 13922 bp, 16 predicted proteins | sample S25metaG_FD_121802 | JGI IMG/M metagenome (GOLD analysis project Ga0157379, IMG submission 121802) | Switchgrass rhizosphere microbial communities from Kellogg Biological Station, Michigan, USA - S2-5 metaG | ecosystem: Host-associated > Plants > Roots > Rhizosphere > Soil | place: USA... | reverse complement strand
TCTTTCGCCGAACGGCATAGGCGGCTTTGCGGGCGCGGGCGCGATAGGCTTCGGCCAGCCGTTCGTCGCGCGAGGCGAGCAGCAAACCAGGCTCGGCGAGAGCGGCAAGATCGAGCAGCCGATCCTCGGCCTCTCGGTGCGGCATGACCGCCCCTGAGGAAAGAATGTGAGCAGCCTCCGCGCCCTCGCCGGCCAGCGCGCGGGCAACCAGCAGACACCGATGGCAATCCAGCGGATCTGCTTCGGAACACATCGCCGCCACCCGGCTCCGCTCGGCCACCTCGGTCAGCAACGCGATCCCGGCAAGGAATTCATTCGAGGCGGCCATCTTCTCGTAGTCGGCGATTCCTTGCGTATGCATCGCCGGCTGCCGAGGCCGTCCGCCCAGCTCGTTGCCGAGAAAGATGTAGTCGATGCGTCGCGCGGCGAGCGCCGCCGCCAGCGCGGCTTTGTTGAAATGCGGCGAAAAGCGCGAGACGGGTCGCCGAGCGAACATCGGCCACCGCGGTCGCGCCCGCTCCTTCGAGCAGCCCGATGAAGCGCGCAAGCGGGTGCCTTGAATGCCCAATCGTGAGAATGGTCGGTGTTGCGCTCATCAAACGCTTACTCTTGTCATCGCCCGGCTTGACCGGGCGATCCAGTAACCACCGCGCTCGGTTGGCTCGCAAGGGCCGGGGTTACGGGATGCCCGCTTTCGCGGGCATGACAATGCGTGCGGAAAACACGTCTTTGAGTCTTAAGCCGCTGCCCGGGAAGCCTCGCGCAGATCGGGCGGAACCGCCTCGTCCTCGAGCAGCTTGACCGCCGCGTCGAGTTTCATCACCTGCTGGTCCTGGCCGCCGAGCCGCCGCACCGAGACGGTGCGCTCCTCGGCCTCGCGCTTGCCCACCACGAGCAGGATCGGCACCTTGGCGAGCGAGTGCTCGCGCACTTTGTAATTGATCTTCTCGTTGCGGAGATCGGCCTCCGCGCGCAAGCCGGCCTTGTGCAGCGTCTCGAGCACCTCAACCGCATAGACATCGGCGTCGGAGACGATGGTGGCGACCATCGCCTGCACCGGCGCGAGCCACAGCGGGAGGTGCCCGGCATAATGCTCGATCAGAATGCCGGTGAAGCGCTCGAGCGAGCCGAACATGGCGCGGTGGATCATCACCGGCACGGTCTTCTCTCCGTCGGGCCCGATATAGAAGGCGCCGAGCCGCATCGGCATGTTGAGATCGACCTGGATCGTGCCGCATTGCCAGTCGCGGCCGATCGCATCGCGCAGCACATATTCGAGCTTCGGGCCGTAGAAGGCGCCCTCGCCCGGATTGAGCTCATAATCGAGGCCCGCTGCCTCCACCGCGCGCTTCAAGGCGGCTTCGGCCTTGTCCCAGACCTCGTCGGAGCCGACTCGCTTGTCCGGCCGGTCGGAGAATTTGATGCGGACGTCGGTGAAGCCGAAATCCCGATAAATCGACAGCATTTGCTCGTTGAGCTTGACGCATTCCTCGGTGATCTGGTCCTCGGTGCAGAAGATATGCGCGTCGTCCTGCGTGAAGTGCCGCACGCGCAAGAGCCCATGCAGCGCGCCTGACGGCTCGTAGCGATGCACCTTGCCGAACTCGGCGAGGCGCAACGGCAGGTCGCGATAGCTTTTCAGCCCGTGCTTGAAGATCTGCACGTGACCCGGGCAGTTCATCGGCTTGCAGCAATAGATGCGCTCGTCCGGCGTTTCGGCGATGTACATGTTCTCGGCGAACTTCTCCCAATGGCCGGACAGTTCCCACAGCCTGCGCTCCAGCATGTCGGGGGAGTTCACCTCGACATAGCCCCAGGCATTCTGGCGGCGGCGCATATAGGCGATCAGCGCGGTGAAGAGGGCCCAGCCCTTGGGATGCCAGAACACGGCGCCCGGCGCTTCCTCCTGGAAATGGAACAGATCCATCTCGCGGCCCAGGCGGCGATGGTCGCGCTTCTCCGCCTCTTCGAGCTGATGCAGATAGGCCTTGAGGTCGTCCTCGCTGGCCCACGCCGTGCCGTAGATGCGCTGGAGCATGGGTCTGGTTGAATCCCCGCGCCAATAGGCGCCGGCGATCTTCAAGAGCTTGAAGCCCTTGCCGACCTTGCCGGTCGAGGTCATGTGCGGGCCGCGGCAGAGATCGAGCCATTCGCGCTGCGAGTAAAGCTTGATCTCGTCGCCTTCGGGAATCGCGTCGATCAGCTCGAGCTTGAAGGTCTCGCCCTTGTCGGCGAACAGCTTCTTCGCCGCCTTGCGGTCGACGACCTCACATGAGAACGGCGCGTCGCGGGAGATGATCTCGCGCATCTTGGCTTCGATCTTCGGCAGGTCCTCCGGCGTGAACGGCTCCTCGCGCGCGAAGTCGTAATAGAAGCCGTTGTCGATCACCGGGCCGATGGTCACCTGCGTGCCGGGATAGAGCTCCTGCACGGCTTGCGCCATCACATGCGCCGCGTCGTGGCGGATCAACTCGAGCGCCTCCTTGTCCTCGCGCGTGAGGAATTTGATCGCGGCGTCGGCCTTGATGGGGGCGGCGAGGTCGGCGAGCTTGCCGTTGAGGCTCATCGCCACGCTGCGCTTGGCAAGCGACGGCGCGATCGATTTTGCCACGTCGAGGCCGGTGGTGCCGGCTGGCACCGCGCGCTTTGCGCCATCGGGAAATGTCAGGGAGACTTGCGACATGGCATTGGCTCCTCTCACTCCTGCGTACCAGCGCAGGTAAGAGATCGTTCGAGTGTCCGCGCGTTTTAGCCTGATTTCGGCGCCGCGTCACCGGGGATTAAGCGCCAGCGGCCGTAGCGCCACGGCGCGAAAGGGTGATGCTCGTCGCTCAGATCTGGCACCGGGTCGTAGCCGTGGCTGCCCCAAGGATGGCAGCGGGTGAGTCGCGCCAGCGCAAGCCAGCCGCCCTTCCATGCCCCGTTCGTCTCGATGGCCTCGCGCGCATAGTCCGAGCAGCCCGGCAGATGCCGGCAGTTGACCCCGAGCAGAGGCGCGATGGTGAAGCGGTAAGCGGCGAGCGGCGCAAGCAGCAGCGCCTTGGCGATCCGCGCGCCGAACGGCACGCTCGCCTCGCCGCGCTCGCGCATGGTCTTAGACATGCTCGGCGGAATGCGGCGCCTTGGCGCCGCGCTTGGCCTCGATCTGGGTGATCGCGTCCTCGACCGCGTCGAACACCAAGAGCGTCGAGGCATGCCGCGCCTTGTAATCGCGCACCGGCTCTAGCACGGCGAGATCGCCCCATTTGCCTTGCGGCGGCGGGCCGCCCTCTTTCAGCATCTTGCGCATCGCCGCACCGACCGACCGCAACTCGCCGGCGCTGGCGCCGATCACCTCCCGCCCCATCACCGAGGCCGAAGACTGGCCGAGCACGCAGGCCTTCACGCTTTGGCCGTAGTCGGTCACCACATCGCCGTCCATGGCGAGATCGACCGTGACGGTGCTGCCGCAGAGCTTCGAATGGGCCGTTGCCGTGGCTTCCGGCAAGCTGAGGCGCGCCGTCCGCGGCAAGGCGGCGGCAAGCTCGAGGATGCGTTGGCTATAGATGTCTTCGGGGAGCGCCATGGCTATCTTGGGTCAGGCCCGCCTTGCAGGCTCAATTCACGCATTATATATGCAGCCGGGCGTCGGAATGAGAGGACGTGGGGAAAATGCCCCCAATACCGGTTGTTGACGTCGAGGCCATACTATTCCAGTTGAAGGCGGCCGAACGGCTTGCCGCCCTGACGCGTTAAGCCAGACAAGGAAAGCTTCGTATCCCATGGATGCCACGGTGAAGAAACTGCGGACCAGGCCGCAAACCGAAATCGGCCGGGGACCTGCCATTGTCAAGCCCTCGCGCGAGGAGGCCGAGGAGGCCGTCCGCACGCTGATCGCCTATGCCGGCGACGATCCCGACCGCGAAGGCATGCGCGAGACGCCCCGCCGCGTCACCGCCGCCTATGATGAGTTCTTCGCAGGCTATCACGAGGACCCGCTCGAAGTGCTGTCGCGGACCTTCGACGAGGTCGCCGGCTATGACGACATCGTGATGCTGCGCGACATCGAGTTGCACTCGCACTGCGAGCACCACATGATCCCCTTCATCGGCAAGGCGCACGTCGCCTATTTCCCGACCGACCGGGTTGTGGGCATCTCCAAGCTCGCCCGCGTGGTGGAGGTGTTCGCTCGCCGCTTGCAGACGCAAGAGACCATGACCGCCCAGATCGCCGAGACCATCGACAAGGCGCTCAAGCCGAAAGGCGTCGCGGTGATGATCGAGGCCGTGCATCAATGCATGTCGATCCGCGGCGTGCGAAAGCCCGACGTCGCCACCATCACCACGCAGTTCACCGGTATCTTCAAAGAGGATCCGGCGCAGCAGGCGCGCTTCATGATGCTCGCGACCGAGCGCGGCCGCGGCTAACGCCGGCGCGCCTTTCGGGAGGACATCAAGCGGTGAGCAAGCCCAGCGTCTTCCCTGCTCCTTTGAGCAAGACCGAAAGCGAGGAGGGAGCCGTCTTCGCGCCGCGCTTCGACGCCGACGGTCTCCTGCCAGTGGTCGCCACCTCGGCCGCGACCGGCGAGGTGCTGATGTTCGCCTATATGAACGCCGAGGCGCTCGCCCGCACCATCGAGACGAGCGAAGCACATTACTGGTCGCGCTCGCGCGGCCGGCTGTGGCGCAAGGGCGAGGAGAGCGGCAACACCCAGCGCGTGGTGGAGATGCGCATCGACTGCGACCAGGACGCGCTCTGGCTGAAGGTCGAGCAGCAAGGCAAGGACGCCGCCTGCCATACCGGGCGCAAGAGCTGCTTCTACCGGGCGGTGCCGCTGGGCGCTCCCGGCGGCGGCGGTGTGTCGCTGCGCTTCGTCGACGCAGAGCGACAGTTCGATCCACAGGACGTTTACCGTCATGCTGGTGCCGCAAAGGGAACCTTAAAGAGTTCGGAGTAATATGATCCGCGGCTAGATTCGTCGCATTCGGCTACGCCGGTTAAAGCAAAAGGATGGTCGGGTGTGGCCTGGAGCGGCCGGATCCCCTCCGGCTGGGGCCTTGAGCATGGTGAGTACCGCAAGACCGACGATTGGCATCGCCCTTGGGGGCGGCGCGGCCCGCGGCTGGGCCCATATCGGCGTGCTGAAAAGCCTGATCGCCGCCAGGCTCGAGCCCGATATCGTCGCCGGCACTTCGATCGGCGCCGTCGCTGGCGCCTGCTTCGTCACCGGCAGGCTGAACGCCCTCGAGGATTTCGCCTGCGGACTGACACGGCGCCGCATCTTCGGCTTCCTCGATTTCAATTTTGCCGGCTCGGGCCTGATCACCGGACAGCGCTTGAGCACCCGGCTCGAGCAGCATCTCCAGCAATTCAACATCGAGCAGCTCGAGCGGAGATTCGTCGCGGTGGCCACCGAGCTCGGCACCGGACACGAGGTATGGCTCAACAAGGGCAGCCTGGTGAACGCGCTGAAAGCGTCGTTCGCGCTGCCCGGCATCTTTCGTCCGGTGCAGATCAACGGCCGCTGGCTGATCGACGGCGCGCTGGTCAATCCGATTCCGGTCTCGGTCTGCCGCGCGCTCGGAGCGCGCATCGTCATCGCCGTCAATCTGAGCAACGACGTGTTCAGCAAGGGCGCCGTGATCCACGATCAGGAACCCTATGTCACGCCTGCCGCCGCACCTCAGTCAGACGGACAAGAGTTGCTTGGCTCCAACGGCCGGGCGGCGGTGCACCTGTTGCATCGGCAGATCTTCGGCCGCAGCGACGCCCCCGGCATGTCGGCGGTGATGATGGACGCGATCAACATCACTCAGGACCGCATCGCCCGCTCGCGGCTCGCGGGCGACCCGCCCGACATTCTCATTGCACCCAAGACGGGCAGCATTGGCCTGTTCGATTTTCACCGCGGCGCCGAGGCGATCGAGCTCGGCGCGCGTGCGACCGAGAAGCTGATCGATGAGATCAAGCTCGCCGTGCGCGCTCTCGCCGCTTAAAGCAGCCGCTCAGCCGGTGGCGATGTATTCGCGCATCGCCGCGGCTTCCATCTCCGCTTCAGCGATCCGCATTCGCACCACGTCGCCGATTGACACGAGTCCGCACAGACGCCCCCGCTCGACCACGGGCATGTGACGGAAGCGATGGGCGGTCATCTCCGCCATTAGCCTGTCGATCGTGTCGGCTTCCCGGCAAGTGAACACCGTCTTTGTCATGCAGTTCTCGACCGGGTCCTTCAGCACCTTCGATCCGGCGCGGGCGATCTCACGCACGATATCGCGCTCGGACACGATGCCGGCGACCTTTCCGTCGTCCCCGGTGATGACAACGCAACCAATGCCACGGCTGCCGAGCAACTCGGCGATATCGAGCAGCGACATGGTCGGGGCAGAGGTCACAACGTCCCTGCCCTTCAGCTTGAGAATTGTGGCGACGTTCATTGTTGTTTCCTCCAGCCCGGGAACTTCAGCCCCAGTGCTGCGACATTCTGTCCCCGACTGGATAGACGCGCAAGAGCCGACAAAAGTTGCGGGGAAATTCCGTCCCCTAAGCGAGTCGGCGCTCGTCCTCGCTGGGTCGTCCCGCGTCGAAGACGCCGAACAAAAGCAATCCGCACAGAAGCCCGCCGATATGCGCTTCCCACGCGATCCCGCCCTGCTCGCCGCCAATCTTGACGGAGCTCAGCCCGAAATAAGCGTTGAGCGCGACCCAGAACACCAAGAACGCGATCATGCGCCTGTCGGTGAGGGTCTCGCCTAAGCTCATGCGCCGCGTGCTGATGAAATCCGGCATGCGTTCCCCGGGTTGCGGCCTTGCGCTGAAGATGAATCTGAGCGCGCCGGCCATCTGGCCCGAGATTGCCGCGGAGGCTCCGATCACCGGGGCCATATCGCCGTAGTGAAACGCGAGATGGGTGAGTGCGCCGGCGATGCCGCACAGGACCGAGAAGATGAGAAATTTGCGACTACCAACGCGCCGCGCCACAGCGCTGCCGAAAGCGAGCATCCACGCCAGATTGACCAAAAGATGCACCCAGCCCGCATGCACGACCATGTAGGTCACGAACGACGTCACGGCGGTGAGATAGCCTCCCGGAAGCTCGAGCGCGGCCCCGCTATAGCGTGCCGGAATGAACGCAAGCGCAAGCAGCAGCGTGAGATCGAGCTCGTCCGGCAACAGGCCCCTGACGATCTGTACCAGAATTAGAACGGCGGCCACGCCGGCCACGCTGCGCGGCACATTGAAGATCGGTTCACGCGCGGCCATGAGCGCAAAGCCCCCCAAAACCAAGCCTAGCCTGTCCCGGCAACCTTAACGGCGCGTCCGCGCTGCCTTCGCGGGCCGCCTCCCCGTCGCTGGCATGCTCTCTGCTTTGATGGTGGTCCATGGGCAATGTGCGGTCCGCGTTTGTGCCAAACAGGGATGTTTACCTTGGCGCGGTCAAGGGCCGGGCTTGCCTCTAAGTGGGATGTGGCGTTTTGCGTCGGGTGGGTTATGCAGCAGCCAACGAGTAGGCAGCTTTACGCGTATTGGGATCACGTACGCAATGGCCGCGTTGCGCCGCGCCGCTTCGAGATCGAGCCATCGATGATCGCAGCGGTGCTGCCGGAGACCTTCATTGTCGAAGGCACGGGCGCGCTCGGTTACCGCTTCCGGCTAGCCGGCACGCGGATTTGCGAGCACTTCGGCCGCGAGCTCCGCGGCGCCGACCTGTTGAGCTTGTGGGATGGCGCCGATCGCGATGCGGTCGCCTCCCTGCTCCGCAACGTCGTCGCCGACGGCGTTGTCGGCCACGGTCGCTTTCGCGCCTATAGCTGCTCAAACCGGCCGGCAAGCTTCGAGTTCGTGTTGTTGCCGCTGATCCATACCGGCGACGTCATCAATCGCGTTCTCGGGGCGATAACCGCCATCGAGCCGCCCTTCTGGCTCGGCGCTGAGCCGCTGCTGCGCCAGGAGATCGTCGAGCTCAATCTGCACTGGCCGGATGGTCACCCATCTCTGCCGGCGCCCGCCGGCGAGGTGATCAACATTGGCAGCCGCCGCTTTCGCGTGCTCGAGGGCGGCCTCGGCAGCGGCGAATAGCCAGATCAGGTCTCAAGGACGCCGACCTGCTCCGTTTAGAGCGAAGCTTAGACCTTCCTTAACGCTGAACCGCTTAGCTTCGGCTGCGGCTCCTGTTCGTCGCTTAGGCCACGACGTATATACAGCCAGCCACAACCAGCGCGTGCCCAGGCGATAGGATGACCACCCCCACTCTTGAGGAAGCAACGCCTGCGGAATCCTGGGAGGAACGCGCGGAGCGGCGCCTCGAGCGTCGAATAAACCGGCCCAAGATCGTGCCGGACCGCCGCCGCTACCGCCGCGTGCCCGTGAGCGTATTCGGCCGCTTCATGCGCGACGACAAACAAGAATACCCCTGCGAAGTCATCAATATGTCGGCGGGAGGCATGGCGTTGCTCTCGCCCGTCGCCTGCGCCGACCAGGAGCGCATTGTCGCCTATCTGGACAAATTCGGCCGCATCGAGGGCGTGGTCGTGCGCTCATTCGAGGGCGGCTTTGCCGTACGCATCCTGGCGAGTCCGGCGAAGTGCGAGAAGATAGCCAACTCATTGACTTGGATCACCAACGAGAAAGCTCTTGGCCTGACCGATAAACGCTCCTATGAGCGCGTCGCGGTGGCCAACCCGGCCTCGAAGCTGATCTTGCCGAGCGGCGAGGTCGTTGCCTGCAAAGTCATCGACGTGTCCCTGAGTGGCGCCTCGATCGCCATCGAGGCGCGCCCGCCGGTTAATACTATGGTTATCCTTGGCCGCATGCGCGGTCGTGTGGTGCGCCACCACGACCACGGCGTGGCCATCCAGTTCGCCACGCTGCAAGATCCTGACAGCCTCGCCCGCAGCTTCGGCTAGGGCGCCACTCCTTCATTTCCTTCATTTTCCACCCTGCCGGTTGCGCTTGGCCTGGCGCCGTTGATGGCACTGGCCCAGCCAAGTCATGCTTTGTTCTTGGATTAATTAAAATTTTAGGCAATCGCAGAACATTCAGGTTTGAGTAGGGCTCACTAAAAATCCCCTACCAATACTACTTCAAACCAATGACTTCTTTTATCGGGATCTCAAAGTCTTTCTGAGACAGTGCACCCAACAATACGGGGGGTGCAATGAAACAGTTTCTCGTAGGCTCTGCCTTCTTGATGTTTATTTCGTCGATGCCTGCTGACGCGACGAATGATCATGCGATCAGCTTGGCGCCGGCGCCTCAAGTTCAGAAGGTCGCCTTCATGACGTCATTTGGCGATACCTTGCCGCCGATCGGTTACGTGACCTTTTGCCGTGAGCATCAGGCCGAATGCCGTCCGGGCGGCCGCTTCGCCGACCGGATCCAGCTTACCGCCGCAAAATTCCAGGAGATCCAGGCGGTGAACACCGCCGTGAATACGACCGTCGCGCCGGTCACCGATCTCGAGCTCTACGGCAAGCCGGAAGTTTGGACCTATCCGACCGCCAATAAGGGTGACTGCGAGGATTACGTGCTGCTGAAGCGCCGCACGCTGATCGAGCACGGTTACCCGGAGAGCGCACTGCTGATCACCGTCGTCCGCGACGAGAACAACGAAGGCCACGCGGTGCTGACCGTCCGCACCGACCGGGGCGACTTCATTCTCGACAATAAGCGGAAGGAGATCCTGCTCTGGGCCGACACGCCCTACACCTACGTCAAGCGGCAGTCCGAGAAGAACCCGCTGGTCTGGATCTCGCTTCTGCCGCCGGAGTCTGTGCCGCAAACCGCGGTGTCGGCCTCGAACAGCCACTAGCAGGAGTTTTCGACACCCCAGTCCGACTGGGACGCTTTTGAGGCCCGGTGATCATCCCCCACCCATCCCCGACCTCACCGGGCCTTTACTAGAGCCGGTCTCTGCAAAGAGGCCGGCTCCTTTTTTTTCCGAGATGGGGATTTCGTTTCTTACAGCGTCAGGATCAGATTGAGCAGCACGGCGCCTGAGAACAGGCTCCAGACGGCCGCGATCGCCATCGAAAGGCCGAACCAGATCTTCGGCCGCGATTGAATCCGCAAGCCGCGCCATGCGTTGCGCATGAGAATGGCGGGGCCGGCCCAAACCCGCAACAACACGCCGCCGATAGAGGCGATGATGGAGTCCGGCTCGATGCCGAAGCGCATGGGCTGGCCCGAGACGAGCTGCACGAAGCTCGCCAGCAGCCCGGCGGACACGAAACCCACCGCCATGACGTAGAGATAGATCGCCAAGAATTGCATTACGGCCCCCGCCACCACGCTTTTAACCGCGCGCAGTCTAGCCAGGGCCGGGACGCCCTTCCCGGGGATTCTTAAGGAGTAGTTAACGACCGTGCCCGATCGGCACTCGGCGCCCGCAGACCTCGCTCGGGGCCCTAGTCTTTCAAGTCGAAATCGAGGATCGCCATCTGGAACTGATAAGCGACCTCGCCCTCGTCGTCGTCGCGGAACAGGATGCCGATGAACTCTTCATCGACATAGACCTCGGCCGAATCCTCCTTGCGCGGGCGCTGCCGCACTTGCAGCGCGGGCAAGCGGAAGACCTTCTTGAGATAGTGCTCGAGCTTGACGATTTCTTCCCGTGTCACCGCCGCCTCCCCGAGGCCCACATCACGGGGCCTGCCGATTGTTTCCACGTCCTAGCGGCGGTCCTGATCGTCATCGCCCACGAACATCTGATCCATGACGAGTGCCGGCTCCTCGCAGCCGGCGAAGCCGACTTCCCGTGCCGGCACGCCCGCCACAGTGCGCCGCGGCGGAACGTCATTCAGCACGACGCTGCCGGCAGCCACTCGCACGCAATCGCCGATCTTGATATTGCCAAGGATCTTGGCGCCGGCGCCGATCATCACGCCACGCCCGATCTTGGGATGCCGGTCGCCTCGGTCATTGCCGCTGCCGCCGAGCGTCACCCCGTGCAGCATCGAACAATTATCGCCAACCACCGCCGTCTCGCCGATGACGATGCCGGTGGCATGGTCGAACATGATGCCCTTGCCGATCACCGCGGCCGGGTGGATGTCGACCTGCAGGAAGCGCGAGGTCAGGCTTTGCAGATACAGGGCAAAGTCCTTGCGGCCGGCCTGCCACAGCGCGTGCGCGATGCGATAGGTCTCGAGCGCATGAAAGCCCTTGAAATAGAGCAAGGGCTCGATCAGGCGGCTCGAGGCCGGGTCGCGTTTGACCGTGGCCATGAGGTCGGCGCGGAACGCCTCGCCGAGCGCGGGATCCGAGGCGAGCACCTCGTGAAACGTCTTGTGCAGCAGGCCTGAATCCAGCGCCGAATGCTGGAGCCGGCGCGCCAGCCGATGGCACACGGCGTCCTCGAGCCGCGCATGGTCGAGCACGGTCGCATAGATGAAGCCGGCAAGCGCCGGCTCGGCCGCACTGATCTCCTCGGCCTCGCGCCGCACCTGGCTCCAAATCGGATCGTAGCTCTTGATCTGCGGCTCCGCCGCCGCGAAGGTCTTTTGCATGGGAACCTCGATCTCCCCCTCTTGCAGGCAGTTGGGGGCTATTCCGCTGACTTGATCACTGAACTAAGGCCGCTCGGTGAAAAAGTCGAGCACCCCTTGCCTGAAACGGGCATCGCCCACCGCTTTCATATGATCGCGCCCTGTGATTTCAAGGAGTTGGGCGCCGGGGATCAGGCTTGCAAGGTCCTGCCCGGAACCCGCGATCACGTCGTCGCTGCCGGTCGCGACGAGAACCGGGATACGAATGCGGGCCAGGTCCTCGGGCAGGATCTTCTCGCGTGGGCCGCGCATGCAGGCGGCCAGCGCCTTGAGATCGCTTCCCGTCTTCTCGGCGAAGGCTCGGAAGCTCCGCGCCGTATCGTTGCTCACATCCTCGAGGCGCGGCGCCTCGAGCGCCTTGGCGATCGGCCCGCTGCCCACCATGCCGCGCACGAGATTGATGCCGACCCCGGCGAGGATCGCGCTGCGCACCCGCTCAGGATGCGCCAGCAGGAGAAAGGTGACGATCCGCGCGCCCATCGAATAACCCATCACGTCGGCACGGGCGATGCCGAGATGGTCGAGCAGCCGGCGCGCATCCTCGGCCATCGACGGCGCGCCGTAGCAGCTCGGATCGTAGAGCTTCTCACTTTGCCCATGCCCGCGATTGTCGAGAGCGATGACGCGGCGGCCGGCCGCGGCGAGGGCGCCGATCCAGCCGACATCGCCCCAATTGGCCGCGACATTGGAGGCGAAGCCATGGATCAAGAGGATAGGCTCCCCTTCCCCCGCGTCGCTATAGGCGATGCCGACGCCGTCTGAATCGAAGCTCTGCATTCTTGCGCTACCGCTTTGCCTCAAGGCTGACTATGCTCGCGGCGATTTCCGCAGGCGAGAGGCTAACAACACCCTCCATGGCTCAAACGCTCGTGCCGCATTTGGTGAACGATCAGGGCGTCGACCGGATCACGATCGGCGTCAAGGAATTCCAGTGCATGGGGGCAAGCCCGCCCCACGATCATCCGCATGTCTATCTCGACATGGGGCATGAGGCGCAGATCGTCTGCCCCTATTGCTCGACCCTGTTCGTGCATGACGGCGCGCTCAAGGCGACCGAGAGCGAGCCCCCCGCTTGCATCTACATCGTCACGGGCCCGCCGGGCGCGCCGGCCGCTTGAGGCCGCCCATCCATGCCCAAGCAGCAAGAGCGCGTGCTCATTGCCGGCGGCGGCATAGGCGGTCTCGCGGCTTCCATTGCGCTCGCGCGGCGCGGCATCGAGAGCGAGGTGTTGGAGCGCTCCCGCTTCAGCGAAGAGACGGGCGCCGGGATTCAACTCGGGCCTAATGCGACACGCGCGCTCGCCGCCCTCGGCGTGCTCGAGGCGATCGGCGCCCGCGCCTTCAAGCCTGATGCAATCGCGATCTATGACGGGCTCACCGGGCGCAAGCTCAGCTCCCTCCCGCTCGGCAAGAGCGTCGAGGACCGGTATGGCGCTCCCTATCTGACGTTGCACCGCGCCGACCTGCATGCCGGGCTGCGCGCCGCCGCCGAGAAACTCGTCCCGGTCACGCTGCGGCCGGGCTTCGAGGTTTCGGCGGTCGACACGCAAGGCGCCGATGTGCTGGTTCGCGGCATCGACGGGAGCGAAGCCAATGGCGCGGCTCTGGTCGGCGCCGACGGTTTGTGGTCGGCGGTTCGCCCACTCATCGCTCCCGCGGCAAGCTTGCGCTTCACCGGCGCGACCGCCTGGCGCACGCTGCTGCCGCGCGAGGACCTTCCCGCTCCGTTCAACGCGTCCGAGGTGGGGCTTTGGCTCGGGCCGCGCGCGCATCTCGTGCACTATCCGGTCCGCGGCGGCGCCGACCTCAATGTCGTCGCCGTGACCGAAGGCGGCGCCGCGCTGCAAGGCTGGAACCAGACCAGCAGCGCCGAAACTTTGCTCGCCGGGTTCACGGGCTGGAACAAGGATTCGAGATCATTGATGCAACGCGCAGCGGTCTGGCGCAGCTGGTCGCTCTATGGGCTGACCGGTTTGCGCCGCTTCAGCGAGGGCCGCATCGCCCTACTGGGCGATGCCGCTCATCCAGTGTTGCCCTACCTCGCGCAAGGCGCCGCCCTGGCTATCGAAGATGCCGTCGCGCTGGCGGAGGCGGTCGCCGCCTCGCCCGGCGACCCGGCGCAGGCCTTTCGCCGCTACGCGGAACGCCGTCGGGCGCGCGCCTCCGGAGTCCAGCGCCTCTCGCGTCGCTTCGGCCGCATCTATCATTTTGGAGGGCTCTTGCGGCTTGCACGCAATCTTGTGCTGGAACGGCGAAGCGGCACTGCCGCCCTCGCCGATCTCGACTGGCTCTACGGCACGCCGCGCTGAACGGTTACGGCTTGAGCTTCCTAGCCTCTTCGAGATGCCGCTTGATCGTCGGCAAGATGTTCGCCGCGAACTGCTTCAACGCTTGGTT
>Ga0157379_10003169_pt1 | contig 13925 bp, 10 predicted proteins | sample S25metaG_FD_121802 | JGI IMG/M metagenome (GOLD analysis project Ga0157379, IMG submission 121802) | Switchgrass rhizosphere microbial communities from Kellogg Biological Station, Michigan, USA - S2-5 metaG | ecosystem: Host-associated > Plants > Roots > Rhizosphere > Soil | place: USA... | reverse complement strand
CGCAAAGAGCTTCCAGAGCGCGTCGTGGCAGCACAAGCCACAATCTAAGCACGGTTTCAGCAAATTTCGCAGAACTCCCCCGCTATTGCGGACGCATTGCCAGCTCTTCGGCGTTCGCAAGAGAGATGAGCTCGGTTTTCCCGATTGAGAAAAGAAATAATTACGCCGCCTCACTGGACAGAAGGTCACGCACTCTTGCGGTCAGGACGGATAAGTGTTCAGCTTTTGAAACCACGTCGTCTATACCAGCGGAGCGCGCTTCTTCCTTTACGAATGAATCCACACAAACCGTGAAGAGGATGATCGGCGTAGAGGGCATCAGGTCTTTGAGTAGATGAGCTGCCTCTAGACCATTCATTACCGGCATGGACAAATCCAAGATAATCAAATCGGGATCTAGCCGCTGAGCCTTTTCAATGCCGTCCCGTCCGTCGAATGCCTCTCCGCACACTTCACAACCGGCTTCGCGCTTGAATAGCTCACAGACTGCCAGACGGATGTCAGGATCGTCATCTACGACCAAGATAGCCTTTGTCATGGGGAAGCCTTCTTTCTGCGAAGCATCCAAATATGACGAAAGCGCAGATTTAAGATGCCGTTTTCGCTTTATGGTTTTCCGGGGCAACCTCAATCTGGAGGGGGAAATCCAATTCAGTCTCAAAGAACCAGATGCCGAAAGAGGCCAAGCCGTTTTTGGTGTTATGGCTAGGCGGACTTCTTATTACAGATGCTCTTATAGCAGCTGCATTTGCAGCCTACTTTTTACTCGCACACGGCGAAATGGTCTGTCAAATGGAGCACGTATCGAGTGACAGCGACGCGCGGAAGCCGTGCACCAACGGTGCCGTTGCGGAAAGCGCTGACTGCGGAATTGCCATCGTGCCGATTGTCGAGTGTGATGTTGCGGACAATCGTCCCACACGCCTCATTCCGGCTTTGAGGAAGCCGTACAGAACGAGCACCGTGTGTTTTGGTCGCACAAGGCTGGCTAGTCAATTCGTTCCGAGTCTAAGCGCTGCGAATCTTTTTCAACCAATTCTTGTTTGGTGTCGAGGACAGTGATCTTCGTAATCAGCTCCATCAATTTCCGTGGATCTTGTTCGTTGGCTGCTTGCGCACAGAGTTCCATTCACTTTTCTGTTTTCTCTCGCATGGCCCATTTACCTCCTAGGCATGCTCTTCTGAATCCATGACAGGTAGCACGAACCGTGCCATCTTTGTATTTTGTGTGCGACGGGTATCACTGGTCGGGTTAGTAGGAGGGAAACACCACCGCGACGAGTACATTTGCGATACAGGAAATACCGTACCTGCCTGCTAGAGCTCTCCTGAATGGTAGCGTTGAACGTGGTGTGTTTTTTCCACGCTTCAATCTGGGAGAGATAATCGGCAGCTTTGTTGACCAGCAGCCGACGGTTTCCACTTCCGCCACGGTCACATTATTTAGGTGCATTTAGAATGCTCTCCTGTTTCTGCTGGCGTGCAGCAGCCGCATTCGCGTCAGTACCAACCGATTTGCCCTGGTGTTTTGCCTTCGTACCAAGAGTTGTAATATGCCCTCTGTATGGTGTTCTGCTTTGTCGTTCCCGATCACGTAATCAGGACGCACGCGTCCATTCGCGGCAATTACAAATGGGCAGTCGCGCGGTCCTTCGGCGGTGGTGACTTGGTGAGAGAAACGGGTACGATTCACTATCATCATTCAAATACCAGCAACCCCCCTGATATTTGTAGAACCTGAGATTCTGCCTCCAGGCGCGGCGCCGGCTCGCTGATCCAGGAAAAGACCCCACAAAAACAAAACGCCCTGGACTCGGTTAAGTCCAAGGCGCTCGTTGAACAACCTCTCCCCCGAAAAGCTGTTCTCCAGACAGTTTTGGCGGCTCACATCTTGCATGAGCCGGCGAGTCTGGCGGGTAATGATCACCGCCGCTAAGGCTCGCGTACCTGACTGTATGAATGGCAGTTTGGTTGCCAAAAATCTGTTTTGCTAAGTGATTGAGGAGACTAGGCTTTCATGCGTGTAAAGGGCTGTCTGCGCGGGAACTGCGCAAAAGTTTGCACAGCCGTGCCTCGAAGGCGGATCGGGGCTTCTACTTGCCCAGCGCCGGCCCCGCGGTTGTACCTCTCCAGCACAAGCGGCGCTCGCGTCCACATTTACGGGGAGTACTTGATGCCCAGCTGATCGAAGAGGAAGCCGAGCACATCGGCATCCTCTTCAATCCGTTCGTCGGCTGCGGTTCCGATGCCGTGTCCTGCGTTGGCGCTGGTGCGCAGCAGGACGGGACGGCCCGAGCTGTTGGCTGCCTGCAACCTTGCCGTCATCTTGCGCGATTGCATTGGATTCACGCGGTGATCGTTCTCTCCGGTGGGAAAAAGAATGGCTGGATAGGCGGTTCCATCCTCTACGTGGTGATATGGAGAGTAGGCGTACAGGGCCTTGAACTGTTCTGGATCTCTTACTGTGCCAAATTCGGTGACGTTAAAGGCCCCGTTGGGGTCGAGTTCGACTCGTAGCATGTCGTAAATTCCAACATAAGAGACCACGGCACGGAAAAGGTCGGGACGCTGGGTGAAAGCTGCACCCATGAGTAATCCGCCGTTGCTTCCGCCGATAGCCGCCAGGTGAGCTGGCGACGTGTACTTGCGTTCGACCAGATGCTGGGCGCAGGCGATGAAATCGTCAAATACATTTTGTTTACGGGTCAGCCGTCCCGCCTGGTGCCATTCTTCACCGTATTCACCGCCGCCGCGCAGGTTCGCGATCGCGTAAACCCCACCCTGGTTGAGCCAGGCGCGGGTGAAGGAGCCGAGAAAGAACGGCTGCATGTTGACGCCGTATCCGCCGTAGGCTTCGAGCAGCGTTGGGTTACTGCCATCGAGCCGGGTGGCGCGGCGGCGAATGATGTTCACCGGGACTCGCGTGCCATCTTTCGAAGTGGCAAACTCACGGACAACCTCGGCATCGTCGAAGTGAATGGGAGAAGTGCGAACGAGAGCGGTGCGAACGGATTTGCCGGTGGCTGCGTCAAAGCGGTACCAGCCGGAGGGCTCGAGATAAGTAGAAACGCTGAAAATCACGTCGCTCCGGCGAGTAGGCACCATCTGGTTCACTGCCGAAACTGGCGGCAGCGGCGGTCCGGGAAGAGAATGGCCCTGCAGATCGAATGCGCGGATGCGGGAAGGTCCTCCTACGACATCGGCGACGTAAAGACGTCCGGGCGCGAGCACGAAATCTTCGATCGAAGCCCGCGAACTCTCGTCCGCCGCCGGGCCTGAGGTTTGCGGCACGATCAATTTGGCGTCCGCGAGGTCGAGCTGCGCAAGTGGAAGGCGCAGGATCTGGCCGCGTGGTGCGTCTTGGCGGGAGAGCAAGTAGAGGGCGTCGTCTGGCCCCGGTTTGACGGAAACAATTCTGTCAGCGAAGTGCGTCACCTGGGTCCAGTGCCCGGCTGGGTCCATGACGAAGTGCGCGAACTCGCCGCCATCACCGTTGGCTACGGCGGCGATCAGCCAATGACCATCATCGCTGCCGCGCAGCTGGATTTCCGCGATGCGCGGAAATTCCTTGCCGATGACATACGTGTCCTGCTTGGGATCGGTCCCGAGCCGGTGAAAGTAAACCTGTTGGTAGAAATTCGCGTCCTCGGGCGGGCGTTCGTTGCCCTGCGGATAGCGGGTGTAGTAAAAACCCGAGCTGTCGCCCTTCCACTCCAGGCTACCGCCGGCGGTGGCGAAGTTAACGCGAGGCACCACATCGGACAGTTCTTTGCCGCTGGCCACTTCGAAGACGTGAGCGGAACTGTCCTCAGATCCGTTTTCGGAAAGCGCTGCTGCGACAAATTTTCCGTCCAGCGACGGCACATAAAAATCCACCGCGGTCGAGCCTTTGGTGCTCGACGCGTTGGGATCGAAAATGACCTTGGCGCCAGCAGGATCGTCCGCCGAAGGCAAGGCGACCAGCATTGGCTGCTGTCGCGGCGGCTGGTATTTCATGGCGAACAGAGTGCCGCCGCGGAATTGCAGATCGTAATAGGCGGCGGAGCTCGCACTGAGCGCCTCTTTGAGCATTTGACGGATAGCAGGCCGCCCCGGCAAATGGTCGAGATACTCCCGGCTGCGCGCATTCTGGGCCGCGCTCCACTGCTTGACTTCGGGATCATCCCAATTTTCCAGCCAGCGGTAGTCGTCGGTGATTTTGACGCCCTGATATTGGTCGGCGACGGGACGCTTGGGCGTCGCTGGTGGCGCGGGAATAGACGGGCCTTGCGCCAGGGCGATGAGGGTGATCAGAAAGAAAGCGATTGCGACGCGGAAAGGAGAGGTGAACTTCATGGGAGGGCCTTTCAGTTTATTCGTGCAGGCACACCAACGGTAGATTTTCCGGTTGATCCTTCGAACGATGTACATTCTTGTACTCACTAACTACTTACTTTGGCCGGGTAATCGCACCTTCCGATGCCGATGACACCAGGGCCGCATACTTCCCGAACACGCCGGCCGGATAGCGCGGCTGAGGAGGTTTCCACTGGGCCAAACGCTGGCGCAACGCGGTGTCGCTGACTTCGACTTCCAGAATGCGCTGGTTGACGTCGAAGTGGATAGTGTCACCTTCGTGCACAGCGGCGATAGGTCCACCCAACGCGGCTTCGGGCGAAACGTGTCCCGCCATCAGACCGCGGGTGGCGCCGCTGAAGCGTCCGTCCGTCAACAAAGCTACCGATCCGCCCAGGCCTTCGCCGACAATCGCTGCGGTCACGCTTAACATTTCGCGCATCCCGGGGCCGCCCTTCGGTCCTTCGTACCGGATCACCACTACATCGCCGGCCTTGATGCGCTTTTCGGTGACGGCCGTCATGGCGTCTTCTTCCGATTCGAAAACCCGTGCCGGTCCGCGATGGCTCAGGCGCTCGTGGCCGCTGATTTTGGCCACGCAGCCCTCGGGTGCAAGATTGCCGCGCAAAATCACCAGGCCTCCCGTCTTCTTCAGCGGCTTATCGAGCGGCGCAATCACTTCCTGATCCGGCGTTTCGACGGCGCTTCCGGCCTCAACGCCCAGAGTCTTGCCACTAACCGTCATCGCGCTTTCGTGAAGATGCTTCCCCTGCAATAGACGATGCGCCAGCAGGCGTATCCCTCCGGCGCGGTGCATATCGGAGGCTACAAAACGGCCAGAAGGTTTGAGGTCCGCCAGCAGTGGAGTGCGCTCGCTGACTCTCTGGAAATCGTCAATGTGCAGTGGAACACCGGCCTCGCGAGCGATAGCCAGCAGGTGAAGAACCGCGTTGGTCGAGCCCCCGCTCGCAGCCACCCCAGCAATCGCATTCTCGAACGCAGGCCGCGTCAGAATGTCTCTGGGTTTGACGCCTCGCTTCAGCAGGTCCATCACCACGGCTCCGCAGTCATAAGCGACCTGGTCTTTCTTGGGGTCCATGGCGGGAACGCTGTTGAAGCCCATGGGAGAAAGTCCGATCATCTCCATCACGGTGGACATGGTGTTGGCGGTGTACTGGCCGCCGCACGCGCCCGCGCCGGGACAGGCGACATTTTCCAGTTCGAGCAAATCCGCGTCGCTCATCTTTCCGGCGGCATTGGCGCCGACTGCTTCGAATACATCCTGAATGGTGACGTCCTTGCCTTTGTAATTTCCGGGCGCGATGGTGCCACCGTAAAGCACCAGACCGGGAATATTCAACCGGGCTAGTGCCATCGCACCGGCAGGGATGGTCTTGTCGCAGCCGACGACGCAGACCACGGCGTCAAATAACTGTCCGCGGCACACCAGTTCAATCGAATCTGCGATCACTTCGCGGCTGACCAGCGAAGCGCGCATGCCTTCGGTGCCCATGGTTTCGCCGTCTGAGATGGCGATGGTATTGAATTCCATGGGCGTGCCCCCGGCAGCGCGAATGCCTTCTTTCATCTTGGCCGAGAGCCGGCGCAGGTGAAAGTTGCAGGGCATGGTTTCGATCCAGGTGTTGGCGACGCCGATGATGGGCCGGGCCAAATCGGCGTCAGTGAAGCCGATCGATTTGAAGTAGGAACGGGCCGGTGCCCGGTCGCGTCCGTCAGTGATGCCACGACTGCGGTGTTTGAGGTCCATGGGAGAAAGATTATGACAGAGAAGGGTTCATCTTAGGAACCCGCACGGCGGCGATTGGCATTCTGATTTCAGCTGTATATGCTCTTGACGTCTGTCATCCTGAGTGAATCTGCCACGCAGTCGAAGGATCCCGATAAGGTTGACGATCGTAGGTGCCAGGGATCCGAAAGCGAGAAGAGTGCAGAGGGTAGGGTCCTTCGACTCCGCGGGTCCGTTCGCAGGCGAACGAACCGCTGCGCTCACTATGACAAGGGATAAGAGATGAAAGAAGAATTTTTCCAGCTTGATCGGTTAGAGCAACAGCGGGCGCAGGCCGGGAAGTCGTACCTGGAATTTCTGCGCGTCCCAGCGATGAGTGCCGGAGTGTATAGATTACCAGCCGGCGGCACCGATCCGCAGAAACCCCACAAAGAAGATGAGATGTACTACGTGGTGCGCGGCCGGTCGCGCATGCGCGTGGGCACCGAGAACCGGGCCATCGGTCCAGGAAGTGTAATCTTTGTAGCGGCCGAAGTGGAACATCGCTTCTACGACATCGCCGAAGAGCTTATGGTGTTGGTTTTCTTTGCGCCGGCGGAAACCTAGCGGCGGGTAAAATCCGGAGCCTACGATGCCACGCTCTCTTTTCCAGGAATCCAGTAAATCTCTTCCTTCAGGACTTCCTTGGCGAAGCCAATGCGCTGCAGCATTCCCTTGCCGTGCTCGATCATCTGGGGATGTCCGCACAGGTAGCCGATCGAGTTGGCGCCGTTAAGACCCCACGTATCGGCATATTTGCGGATCAAATCATCCACCCTGCCGATTTCGCCCGTCCATTTCTCGTCGTCCCAGGGACGGCTGACCGTCGGCACATATTTCAGCCACGGCACTTCGTCGGAAAACTTTCGCAGTTCGTCGAGATAGCCGAATTCCCAGGATCGGCTGGCGCCATTGAGCAGAAACAATTTTTGCTCGCCCGCAAACCTGCCTTCTTTCCAGTCTTTGTGAAGCGTACGGATGTAACTGACGAAGGGAGCGATGCCAGTAACGGTCGAAACCAGCAGGTGATTGGTGCGTCCGCTCTTGGTGTCGAGGGTAAAGCGTCCCTTGGGAACTTTGCGCATCAGCATCTCGTCGCCGACTTGCAGCTTGTAGAGTTCCGGCGTCAACTCGCCGTGGGGAACCAGTTCGAAGAAAAATTCGATTTCGCTTTCGTACGGGGAAGAGACGATGGAATAAGGTCGCTCGGAACGTTTCTCCGCACGCTGCACGCCCAAGGTGGCATACTGGCCGGGAGCGAATTTGAATTCGCCGTTAGGCTGGACGCGGATCATCCAAAGGTCAGCCGCGAAATCGCGGCGCTGCGTGACCCTGGCCTGGAAAAACTTGTCGTCGGCAGTGCTCATTGACGCCCGCCCCTCAAAATCTGCAAGGCTATAAGGTGCCTGAGTGGGTGCAGGGATGGCAAGTCGGAACTGCTCTCCGCAGTTTACTGAGTCAGGACAGCCAGTTGTTCCAGAGACCGCGCATCTCTAATTCAGCCATCGCATCATCCGACTCAGGGCGCCGGAAGATTAACAGACTTTTGCAGGCAGGGCGCGAAGGTCACACGGTCTGGGTTTGGCTTCCAGGTTTAGCCAGTGTGTCAGCAATCAGACTGCAGCAATGGCGGAGTCTTTGCAATGAGATCTGGATGCTCTCCGCGGCGGCGGTGTTGCCCGACTCCCGCGCCTCCACGACGACCCGGGAGGCGCTTTCCGACAGGCCAGTTGCCAGCTCCAGAAGCGTGACTAGCGAATCGGCGTGCAGCTTCCACATTGATGGCGAGTTTTCCGCCCGTTTGAGTTCTTCCAGTTCCGTGGTCATGCGAGCGACCACCGCCACGATGCGTAGGAGCGTGCGGGCCACGCTGCCGCGAGGACTTTTTTCCTCGAGATATTCCGCGCTGCATGCGTTCGCCTCGGCCGGAGTCAAAGTCAGGTTGAAAAAACGCATGGGGACAACCTGGCGGAATTTCGGGTCGGCAACGCGCACGAATATCCGGATGGATTCTTCGACTTGGCGGATCTTGGTCTCTTCGGTGGAAATTTGCTGAGGCGTGACGGCTGACCGCATCGCCTGCACATCAACCGCACGCCGTTGAGGACGCGCGGGAGACGCATGGACCGTCGCCGGCCTCTTGGCGGGCGCGGGAGTTGGAAGCGAGGCAAGGTATGACGTCCGGCGAATCGGTGGACGCCGCTCCAGGGCCTGCTTCAGCTTGGAGACGCGGCGAAATTTGTCCAGAGCGGCGCTGTAGTCGATTTTCAGCAGTTCACTTTCTTCCAGAGAGGCGACGTGTTCGACGGTGACGTCCACACCTTCCACGTTGCCCAGAATGCTGCCACCTTGTTCCTGCAGGGCTAAAGCGAACTCTCTTATTTCAGCGGCCGCGGCGTGAAAGAACTGGTCAAACTTTGCACCGAAGGCTGCGTTGTAGGGCGCGATGGTGGCCAGCACGCCAGGATGATAGAAAGACGAATCCAGCGCCTGTTTGAGTTCGCGGACCCGGGTAATGATTTCCGACTCGAGCAGCGCGTTCAGGTCGCGGCAGTTCTGGGCTTCCTCCTGCAGCGGATCGAAACGCCGCAGCAATTGCACGTGCTCCTCGGAAAGAAAGGGCGCATCGTTGTCGGCAAGAATCTCGATCAGGGCAATTTCGAAGGGCGACAACGGAAGGGAACCGTCGAGCCCAAAGCCGCGACGCTCCCATTGTCCCGGCACCCGCGGGTGGCGGTAAAGAAATGTGGCGACCAGGTCGGTCTTGTCGCGGTTTACGTCGCTGGTGTCTTTCTTGCGAGTGAAATAGCGCAAAACGGCTTCAGCGATTTCGGGGTCTGTATCGGTAGTGAACGCACGGCGCAGCATGGCCGGCGTGATGGCCTGGTCGAGCAGACGCAACCAGCGGCGCATGCGGTCGAGCGTCGCGTGGACCTCGCCATCACCTTCCTGCAGCGAAATGGCCTCGAGGCCGGCCGGAACCGGAATTTCGCCTCCAATGGAATCCTGCAGGAGCTTCTCATAGAAGCCCTGCACCGTGGCCAGGATGGCCAACTCCCATTTGGGGTCCTCTACCACGCTGTCACTCCCGCTGATCTGAGCCTACGGAATGCTATGAACTCAGGTTTGAATTAGTAAAACCTAAGGCGGGCTCAGGGCACAATCGTTTTCCCGGAGGAGAGGCACTAAAGTCACAATGGGGAGCGGGAGTGAAGGTCAGATTGTTGCTCTCAGATTGAAGATTTGCCCTCGATTCAGCTATGGGGGCACTTCGATCTGAAATCTTCAGTCTAAAATCTGCAACCGAGCTCTCTCTACTTCTTCAAGTCTTTCAGGATTTCGCGGGCCGCATTGGCGCCCGAACCGCCGGTCAACCCTGCGCCGGGATGCGTGCCGGAACCGCATAGGTAGAGATTCTGGATCGGAGTGCGGTAGCGCGACCAATCGAGTAGCGGGCGCATGGTGAAGAACTGGTCCAGAGACAGTTCGCCGTGGAAGATGTGTCCACCCGTAAGCCCGTATGTTTCTTCCAAGTCCTGAGGAGTGATGATCTGGTGGGTCAAGATCAGTTCCGGCAGGTTGGGAGCATATTGGGCCAGCGTCTTGACTACCGTGTCGCCCAACGGTACCCGCTGTTTTTCCCAATCGCTGCCTTTCAGCTTGTAGGGAGCGTATTGCATGTAGATCGACATCACATGCTTGCCCTCGGGCGCGAGGCTGGGATCAGTGAGCGACGGGATTGCTACTTCGAGATATGGTTGTTTCGAAAAATTGCCGTACTTGGATTCGTCGAAGGCGCGTTCCAAATAGTCAATCTCCGTACCGATGTGAATGCGGCTGCTCAGCGCGCGATCGTGATTTTCGCCTTCGAGCGCGGTGAACCTGGGGAGTCCGGAGAGTGCAAGGTTTACTTTGGCGATCGTGCCGGGCATACGATAATGCTGCAACTTCATCACAAAATCCGGCGAGAGTTGTGCTGGGTCCACGAGTTTGAGCAGCGTGCGTTTGGGATCGGCATTCGAGATGACCGCCCTGGCTGTAATCTCTTCGCCATTCGAGAGCACGACACCGCTGGCGATGCCGTCCTTGACACGAACCTCGATGACTTCCGTGCCGCTGCGTATTTCCGCTCCGGCCTGCTGTGCGGCCGCGGCCATGGCTTGGGTGACCGCGCCCATGCCTCCGGTGGCGAACCACGAAGTACCGGCCGCCTGCTCGTCGCCCGCTGCGCGAATTAGCAGGACGAGACTGCTGCCCGCGGACCAGGGACCGAGGAAGGTTCCGAAAATTCCGCGCGCGGCAATGGTGGCGCGGAGCAGTTCGGTCTCGAAATATTCCGCTACCAGGTCCGCGACCGCCATTGGTCCCCAACGCAGCAGGCGATACATATCTCTGCGGCCCAGTTTGCGGACGGCGCGTCCAGTGTTGAGCATGCCCCAGAGATCGCCTGAACTGGGATTGTCGATGTCAGGCGGAGCCAGAGTAAGCGCCTTGCCGATCACCCGGCCCATCTTGGCCAGCGACGACTGGAACTGGGGATACTTCGTCGCATCCTTTTCGGAGAATTTCGCGATTTCCTGCGCGGCCCTTTCGGCGTCCCGGTAGAGAATGAGAGCGCGGCCGTCGGGAGAAAGCGAAGTCACCGCGACCTCGGTCGAAATCATGTTGAGGCCGTGTTTCTCCAACTGCATGTCGCGAACGATATCGGGCCGCAGCGGGCCCGCGGAATGCGCGAGCGTTGAGCAGCGGAAGCCAGGATGGATTTCTTCGGTGATGGCAGCGCCACCCGGTTGGGCGCGGCGCTCCAGCACCAGCGGCTTGTATCCAGCCTTGGCCAGGTAGAAGGCGGTGACCAGCCCATTGTGGCCGCCACCGATGATCACGACGTCACGGTTCTTTGCTTCGGGCACCTAGGCTGCTCCCTTGAAGTCTTTTAGGATCTCGAGAGCCGCCAGCCTTCCGGGGCCGCCCATGATGCCGCCGCCGGGATGCGTGGCCGATCCGCACATGTACAGATTCTTGATCGGAGTGCGGAATTGCGCCCAACCCGGCACCGGTCGCAAGAAGAAAAGCTGCTCCAGAGAAAGTTCACCCTGGAAAATATTGCCTTCGCTCAGCCCGAACTCGCGTTCCAGGTCGAGCGGCGTGACCACCTGGCGATGGAGAATGATGTCCTTGATGTTGGGAGCGTACTCGGCGATGGTGTTGATCACGTTGTCGCCGAACGCTTCCTTCTGATCGTCCCAGTGGAGGCCCGGCCGCAGCTTATAGGGCGCGTACTGCACGAAGCACGACATGATGTGCTTTCCCGGCGGCGCGACCGAGGGATCGGTCAGCGTGGGAATCACCATGTCAATGTAAGGTCGGCGGGAAAAATTCCCGTACTTGGCGTCGTCGTAGGCACGCTCCATGTATTCGACGCTGGGAGAAATGGAAATCGCCCCGCGCAGATGTGCTCCCGGCCCGGGTATGGCCTTGAAGTTCGGCAGCGCATCGAGCGCCAGATTCACCTTGCCGGAAGAGCCGCGATATTTGTAGCGATTCACGTCTTCCAGAAATTCCGCCGGCAGTGTACCGGCCTCGAGAAATTTCGTAAAGGTCAGCCGGGGATCGACGCTCGACGAGATGATGTCGGCATAGATCTCGTCGCCACCGGCGAGGACCACGCCTTTGGCCTTGCCGTGCTTCACAATAATTTGCGCGATCGCGGCCTTGGTGCGGATTTCCGCGCCAGCTTCGCGGGCTGCGCCAGCGATGGCATTCGAAATTGCGCCGGTGCCGCCGCGGGCAAATCCCCACGAGCGAAATGCGCCGTCAATTTCCCCCATATAGTGATGCAGCAGAACGTACGCCGTTCCCGGTGAACGGACGCCGAGGAAGGTGCCGATAATGCCCGAGGCAGACATGGTCGCCTTGAGCACATCGGTTTCAAACCATTGGTCCAGGAAGTCGATGGCGCTCATGGTCATCAACTGCACCTGGTTATATTTGTCCCCGCTGGTCATGCCCTGAAAGCGGCGGCCGATGAACAGCAGTTTCATCAATTCTTTCGGATTCAGCGTGGCCGGATCCGGCGGCACCATGCTCAAGATCGGCTTCACGAAGCGGCACATGGCCTGCATCGCCTTGCCGAATTCGTCGTAGGCTTCCGCGTCAACTTTCGAGTGCCGCGCGATCTCGCGATGAGTCTTACCGTGATCATTGACCCGCCACAGATAGTCACCGCTCGGCATGGGAGTGAAAGTGCCGTCAAGCGGCAGGATTTCCAGGCCATGACGGGGAAGGTCGAGATCGCGAATGATCTCCGGACGCAGCAGCGAGACCACGTAGGAGCACACCGAAAACTTGAATCCGGGAAAAACTTCTTCGGTGACGGCCGCGCCACCCAGCACGTGGCGACGTTCCAGTACCAGAACTTTTTTCCCGGCGCGTGCCAGATAGGCGGCGGTGGTGAGGCCGTTGTGACCTCCTCCGATGATGATTGCGTCGTATTTCGAGTTGCCGTTGGCAGCAGCCATATCAACCTTTAGCGCCGGGCGCTGAACTCAAGTCGCAGGGATTCTAACAGGAATGATTGGGAAGCTGACGGAGGAGCGATCAGGAATTCCCGTCTGCGGAAAACTTCAGGACGACGTCAGAGCCCGCTTTTGAGGACGGCCCAGCTCAACATCGGGTTGGAGGATGAACGCATGATCGTTCTAAAAAAGACAAAGTTGATTGTATCGGGAAGGGGAATTTTTGTCTGTAGAAATTGTTCCGGACTGACTGAGAGTCAGACGCAAGCTATTTCATCAATTGCTGGGAACGATCAAGACTGCATATAATCCAGCACGAGCACGTTTCCTCACGGAGATCGAAGGAGCTGCCTTTTGCCAGTCGGAACCGCATTTCACGGGAGAACCTTTCCCCTTTGCCAAAGCCTTAACTACCGCGAGTGGTCGGGGTATTACGCCGTCAGCGTATATGAAGTGCATCACGAGCACGAGTACAACGCCATCCGCAACGCGGCCGCTCTGATTGACATCTCGCCCCTCTACAAGTATCTGATCACGGGCAAGGATGCCACCAAGCTGGTGAACCGCATCATCACACGCGATATCACCCAGGTGAGAGTGGGTCAGGTGATTTATTGTTGCTGGTGCGACGAGCAGGGCAAAGTCATCGACGACGGCACCATTACCCGCCTCGAAGATAATAAGTATCGCTGGACCGCTGCCGATCCCAGCCTGCGCTGGTTTCGGCAGAACGGCTTGAACATGGACGTCCAGGTCGAAGATATTTCCGAGCAACTTGCCGCCCTGGCACTCCAGGGGCCAACCTCAGGCAAGCTGCTCAAGGCGGTCGCGGAAGCTGCGGACATCGCCAATCTCAAGTACTTCCGCATGACCCGGGGCAAAATCGGCAACGTTTATGTCGACATTTCGCGCACCGGATACACCGGCGACCTCGGCTACGAAATCTGGGTGCCCTGGTCCGACGCGGTGAAAGTCTGGGATGCGGTCATGGAGAAGGGCAAGCAGTTCGACATCCACGCCGCCGGAATGCTGGCGCTGGACGTGGCCCGGGTCGAGGCCGGCCTGCTGCTGATCGAAGTGGATTACACCAGTGCCAAGAAGGCGTTGATTGAGTCGCAGAAATATTCTCCCTACGAACTGGGCTTCGGCAAGATGGTCCATCTGGAGAAGGAGAATTTCATCGGCCGAGCTGCTCTGGCACAGCAGCAGAAGCAGGGCGTGCCGCGGCAGTTCGTGGGACTGGAAATCGATTGGCCCGAAGTGGAAGCGCGCTACGAGGAATTCGGGCT